>QDKV01004880.1_pt1 | contig 17766 bp, 18 predicted proteins | sample 1861101 | NCBI WGS metagenome assembly QDKV01 (sample SAMN04275158, study PRJNA302643) | Fungus metagenome, whole genome shotgun sequencing project. | isolation source: fruitbody | host: Mallocybe terrigena | place: Sweden | collected 2013 | reverse complement strand
GGCTGATTATTGCGTCCATTCTTGCTTGTCTCGACATCAACAAAGCAAAAGACGACGACGGCAACGACATTGAGATCTATGAGACTTTCCTTGAGATGGGAATTTTGACGTGCGTTCCCCATATCAGAATTTTCTGACAATGATACGAATGAAATGATACGTCTTTGTAGTCATAAGAGGCCTTTCAAATGCTCTATAACGCCTCGATCGGAGGAGATTCGGAAACTGATCGATGGAGTCCACTTTCTCTGAAATTAGGACGTCATAAATATTAAGAAAAAAGACCTCATCATTGACAATGTTAAATAACCATATTGTCAGGTAACCACTCCGAATTGCAAATATATTGACTCTGGTTTAATTTATGAATGATATAGTATATGCTCGAGTTCTGACATAGTGTACAAGTCCATCCGTTATTTCTATTCTTCAAAGTCCGTTTCCAAATTCAACGTCAAACCAAGGCATTCAACTCCTCGATCGACTCAACAATCGATTTGGAGAAAACCTTGCCTTTGGCACTCTCAAGCCCCTCGCCGGCGTAGCTCACAAGGGGTGAAATATCAATTTCCACACTTTCCTTCACCTTCGCACCAGCACTCTCAAGGCAGCGCTTATGTCGAGCTAGCAAATCGCGCCTGCTCGATTCGGGATCATCCGAGCCCGTTCTAGGGGCATGCTGAACCCCTCCTTCCTCTCCACTTCTAAAACAGAAAAGCGTTATGTGAAAGGGGAGACATCAAACACAACAAAAGCCGTTACAACGCTTATTAACTGGCGACCGGGCCGTTGTAACCATAGGGGAAAAGCAGGTAAAAATAGAATTCTCCAAACACTTGCCAAACATAGCAATCAATACTTTTTCATTGACTGCCTTCCTGCTAAGCATTCCACACATTTTGCCTTACAGATTCAGAATGTCGGGTGAAGGGATGCAAAAAATTGAAAAGCGATCAAAGGAGTTGAAATCTAGCAAGGCAGAAATTGTTCAAGTTACTGTGGAAAATGGTAAATGTTTTGTTCACCATCGGCTTCCACTACTGGTTGCTCAACTCTTGACTATAGGAGACTTGGATAGGGAAGAGAAAAAGAAAAAAAACAAATCAGTAAATAAACTCGCAGCCGATTTTTCTGCAAACTCTGAAGGTATATTTTGAGGCGTCAGTATCTTAGCCTATTTCAAGCCGAGTCTTTTGCACAGTGCCAGACAAAAAGAAGAGGGAAAAAGATGCAGTCATTGACGTTGAAAAGAATAATGTCTCCGAAAACGCAATGGAGATAAAGGCAAAAGGCCAGTCTGCTCTGATTCTGGTGATCTATATATATTATTTATCTTAGACCCACCAGTAGAAAAATCGCGAAAGGAGAGGAAGAGGAAGAAGAAGAAGAAACACCGTGAGGAGTTTGAATCCATGCCGGTTGATGTTGCAGGTACGTCGTCACTTTCTGACCGTGAATTTGCGGCTAAATCAAAGCAGTTTCTGTTGCATCTGGAGAATCAGAAAAGAAGAAGCGAAAGCGTGAGCAAGTGGACGACAATGCCGATGTAGCACGCCCAGAGCTCATACCTGACGTCGCGACAACCGACAAGTCTGAATCGAAAAGGGAGCGCAAAGAAAAGAAGCGGCGAAAAACTGATCCTTCATCTACAACCACAGAATCCTCCTGTACCCCATCAAAGGCCGCCTCCCCACATCCCAAATCCTCAACACCAACTGTAATATCCTTCTCGGCCTCCGCTACTGCGACACCAGAAGAGGCTGAATCGTTCCTCAAGAAACACTCAATAACGATACACACTCCGAAAGGGACACCTAATGTGACGCCCGTGATAAGATTCTCACAGCTTAACGTGCCATCAGAACTTCAATCTGCGTTTACTGGGTTCAAAGAGCCAACGCCAATTCAAGCATGCACATGGCCACCTGCATTGGAAGGACGGGATGTTGTCGGAATTGCAGAGACCGGAAGGTATCTCAACTTTCTTCGTTGTGAATTATGGTTCTCGAAACTGAAAAATTGTGGTTTTAAGTGGGAAGACGTTAGCGTTTGGGATTCCAGCCCTCTGTCATCTTCTGGTATCATCTTCCAAACCAAAGTCTAACACATCAAGCGTCTCAGTACTTGTCGTCGCTCCAACTCGAGAGCTCGCCTTGCAAACACACGATACCTTATCTGCTTTGGGGAAGCCATTTGGTATCACGAGTGTGGCGGTGTTTGGTGGGGTTCCGAAAGAGCCTCAGGTGAAGATGCTTAAGAACGCAAATAAAGCAAAAGACGGTCTGATAACTAGGATTATTGTTGGCACGCCTGGGAGGATACTAGATCTCATGCAAGAAGGAGCTTGCGATCTCAGCTGGTAATGCCCTTTATCAAATTGCAAACCATTTGCCTGTTGTTGACCTCTATTCAAGGGTCGACTATTTGGTTTTGGACGAAGCTGACCGGATGCTAGACAAAGGATTTGAGAATGATATTCGGAATATCATCTCGAGCACAAAACCGATGGACAAGCGACAAACCATGATGTGTGAGTGGTATTGTGTTGGCTTGCACAGTCGCCCAAAACTATTGAATCAGTTAGCGCAACTTGGCCAGAAGCTGTGCGACGTCTAGCGAGCACTTTCCAACGCGATCCGGTGAGGGTGACTGTAGGCAGTGACGACCTAACCGCCAATAGCCGTGTCGAACAAAGCGTCGAAGTATTTGACGATGCTCGCTCGAAAGAGTGAGTTCCCCCAAATATGTTATTCTATTGACCCTCACTTCAATTACACAGCCAGAGGTTATTGAATGTCCTCAAAGCATTATCCCATAAAAAGCAAACCACAAGTGCTGAAGAATCACGTGTTCTCGTATTCGCCTTGTACAAGAAGGAAACGTCGCGTGTCGAGCAAATGCTCCGAAATCAGGGTTATTCAGTAGGTGCTCTCCATGGCGACATGTCACAAAATGCTAGACTGGAGGCATTGGATAACTTTAAAAACGGAAAAACGGGACTGATGGTCGCAACCGATGTCGCTGCGCGAGGATTGGACATACCGAATGTCGGCGCAGTTATAAACTATACCTTCCCATTGACCATAGAAGATTATATCCACCGGATCGGACGGACAGGTGGGTTCCTGTTTACCACTATTCTCTATCACATTTCCAAATACATTTACTGTCCAGGTCGAGCGGGAAAGAGTGGTAGATCCATTACTTTCTTCACTGGAGATGTACACGAGAGGAGTCTCGCAGGGGAATTTGCCAGGGTGCTCAGAGAGGGCGGCTTTGAATACGAAGCGTTGAAAAAATTCCCAATGACGATAAAGAAAAGGGAACACAGTGCTTATGGGGCCTTTTACCGAGACGACATACCGGTACCGAAGGGGCCCACCAAGATAGTGTTTTAGCCGATGTGTTATCCGTAGTCAGAATTTACTAATACTTGTGAGATCACGGGGATATGACATCAAATGAAAGAGCTGTGCTTCGTTTGCCTCGCAGCTCATTTACCCAATCACTTACCTGGCTAACCCTATACTTCTGTGACAACATGATGGGCCTCTGGAACCAGGCTGGTTCCACGTTTAACAAGGTCGTGAGGTCTCGTGGTTCCTCTGAGGCCGAGGAAAAGCCGCCTTCTGACACTGAACCTGACGATACCTTTATCCTGTTCGTTGTTCTTTCCATTGCAAAGCCATGCCTTTCTTTGATCTCGACGACGAATACAGAGATGAGAACGAAGGATCAATTATCACATCTTTGATCTCCCAACTAAGGTGAACCTCGACTTTATCGTTTACCTATTACTGCATCTCATCTTTACCCCCCTTTTGCTTGATCTGGAATGCTCCATGACCTGTATCTAGAGTAGGAATGGACCTCTCAAAGGTTACTTTTCCTACGTTTGTTCTTGAGCCTAGGAGCATGCTAGAACGAATTACCGATTTTATGTCGCATCCGGAACTCATTTTTGGGCACGTTGTTGGCCATTCATTTGGAGCCCATGACAACTGACTGAATTTTCCTCAGAGCCGATACAATAGACGAACCGGGGGAACGTTTTATTCGAGTATTACAATACTATCTGGCTGGATGGCATATTAAACCCAAAGGGGTCAAGAAACCGTGAGTCAAAGTGGCTCATTGGCCTTCGTCATACCTACTATAGCACCTTCGTGTTCCGCAGCTATAACCCTATACTGGGAGAGTTCTTCAGGTGCAGGTATGATTACCCAGATGGTTCCCAAGGCTTCTATATCGCAGAACAAGGTTGGCTCGATCTCTTTTGGTTATTTCCACCCTTGCGTCTCATCCACGTTATGTGAAAGTATCACATCATCCTCCGATTTCTGCTTTTTTCTACATCTCTCCTGCTAATCGCGTCAAGATCATTGGCGAGCTTCGACCCAAATCCAAATTTCTTGGGAACAGTGTTTCGACGACCATGGAGGGTGAAAATAGAGTGACTTTGCTAGATAAACCTGAAGACGGTGGTACGTAGCTACTACACATGGACGCGTTCAAAAAACCGACTCATAAGCACTCTGAAAAAAAATTGTTTACAGAATACATTATCACCATGCCCAACATGTACGCGCGTGGGATTCTGTTCGGGAAAATGGTCATTGAACTTGGCGACACATGTATTGCCAAGAACGAGAAGAATGATCTTTTTTGCGACCTGGAATTCAAAACCAAAGGATTCTTTTCTGGGACGTATAACGCTATTGCTGGCCGAGTACGCAAAAGTTCGACGGATATCGGGGAAGTCTCTGGGAGATGGAGTCATGTTATGGAATTCAAGGATGTCAAGGTACCGTGTTGCGTTACTTGCTGTCCTGCACGGCGGAAATTAAAACCATAAGAATAGGCGGGTCAGAAACGGGTGTTATTCGATGCAGTCAGGGATGGACAGAATATCTCTCCAAAGTGGGTGCCACCGGAAGATGAACAGGAACCAAATGAGTCGAGAAGGTAGATTGTTGTTTTCTTATTCGTTGTGAAACTGTTCTGGATTCATCACCGCAGACTATGGTCACAATTGACGGAAGCCATCCTGCTCAAAGACATGGAGCGAGCAACAGTAGCCAAGACGGCGGTGGAAGATGCTCAACGGGATCAACGCAGAAAGAGAGAAGAGAGTGGGGAATCTCATAAACCTAGATTCTTTGAGATCGTCGACGGTCGATGGCAGCCAAATCTCAAGTGGGTGATGTTTTACATATATACACTATTTTGATGCTCAACATTTTTATTCAGGGTGCCTGTGGAACCAGAGGAAGCCAGAAGAGCGGTCGAAGAGTGGATATTCCCTTCTGAGAAACATGCTTGATTTGCTGTATCATACAATATATTTTGTAGCGTTTATCCATATAGAAATGTCCTTATGCAATTGAGACGTTTACGAGTTGATACGAACTTGATCTCCACCTCGGTCGAATAGATGCGCACATTGAGCACCATCTTCAGGAAGCACCACTAGGCATATGACTGACAGAGAGAGAGCCCAGGGACTGACTAAACATATATTTCTCAGCTTTCCGGGGCTCAGAGTTTGGGTCTCTTGCCTATGGATTTTCAGAGGAACTCTGAGGCAATGGATTTTTGCGTGCGTCCAGTTCTTTCCCTCTGAGTACAATGGAGCTAACCAGGCGACACAGAATTCCCTCCATGTCTCTTCCACTTTTTCACTCCAAATTACATTGCTCTATCCTGCCTATTCTTTGATACATCAGCAACTATCTCGAGAGAGGTTTTACGCATTTATAAGTTGGATATAAGCTGGTTTGGATCTTTATATCAAGGTATGGAGGGATGTGCGTAGATAGATGTTCTTGGAGGTGATTTGGGAACGACTGATGGACAGATGAGTCTATGGATAACATTTCCTCTATCCCTGTCTCCTTACCTGAAAGGTGGTATCATCACCTGTTAAGAACCTGCTCAATAACTGTATATAAGAGAAGAAGCTATGATACGAAACCTTGAAAGCCGTGAACGTAGAGTGAACCAAAGTCGGCATCAACTAAGTTACAACTGAGTGATCTGAAAGAGTACACAAATGCACAGGTTTGTTCCATCACAATGTCAAATGAGCACCGTCAAAGATCTGTTTCGGTAGGTTTGCAATGTGATATACATCGTCGTTCGGTATTTAAACGTCAGAAATGCATTGAAACGTTGAAGTATCCCCTGGGAAGCAACAATGAAGCTATCCACGTTCAAGTTATTCATTCCAGCAGCACTATTCCTTCCAACCGCTCGTGCATGGGGTGAAGAAGGTGTGCTTTTTCTTCTTTTCTCATGGCAAGTTTCTCAAACATGAGTTCTTGGTAGGTCATGGAACCGTTGCAGCCATAGCGCAAGTGTACCTTCAACCAGATGTCCTTTCTATTGTTTGTGATATTCTCGGCCAGTCAAGGTGCCACCTCTCCTCCATAGCCTCGTGGGCGGATCAAGTCAGAGGCCGTATGAAGTGGTCTGGCGCTCTGCACTTCGTCAACGCCGTTGACGATTATCCACCACAAAACTGCCTCTTCCCCGGCGCGCGCGGATGGGCGGGTGACCGTCATTCTAATGTCCTCGATGCGATAAAAAACGTGACAAACGTGCTGGGAAGCTGGGTCGATGAGGAGGCAAGCGATGGTGCGGCAGAGGAAGCGCTCAAGTTCCTAGTCCACTTTATGGGCGACATGCATCAGCCGTTGCATTTGACCGGTAGGGAGCAAGGCGGGAACAAAGTTGTAGTTCAATTCGATGGCAAACAAAAGAGTGAGTACCCAGGACTTGAACTTGTTTGGATAAATAATTCGTTCCTTTTAGACCTTCATTCCGTTTGGGACAACTCCCTCATTGAAAAATCCATCCAGCAGACTCCAGCTAAATACGACCACCCATCGTCAAATCGTAGACTCGAAGCCGCTCTGGGAGGAGAGTCATACGACCCATACATACGTCGCATCGTGTTGGAAGGCATCCAGGGCACCTGGCGTAACGAAGCCGATTCATGGTTCACTTGTGGTGGTGCCGGTGACGCTCAAACTGTGATCACTGGAGTGGACATCAACCCAGATGGCCCCGTCGTCTGCCCTTACCACTAGGCCAGACCCATTCACAAGATCATCTGTGACATCGCATGGCCACCCGCACTTGACCAACACAAAGATGGGCTTCTGGAGTTGGATACACCGGAATACGCTGGCACGATAGAGCGTAGGTTGATCATCGAGAAACTGCTTGCACAAGGTGGTTTGCGTCTGGCAGGTATATTGAATTATGTGTTTGGGCGGGAGCAATGATAAATAGTCGAACCAGTTTCTGCTTTCCTGTTGTGTCCCCGGTTGGATCAGTGTCCTGTCAGTGTCATTATTTATCATAGCAAGTGTTTGAAACTGCTTCGAAAGTTGTCAGATTCCCAGAAACAAGTAATTTCGGGAAGCACATCACACTATGAAAAAGGCTCGGAAAATAGACAGGCAGGCTCTTACCCGTGGAAGCAACCCAGAAGTCCTTTCTCCTCGACTACGATATTTGTTCCCCTCCGATTCAGGTCTTCGGTGCCAATGGATTCATCTCGCTCGTAATCTTTGTGATCATAAGCAGATATTGGCACCCAACTGCTTCATGGACTTGTCCCATGTTCATAACTAGCTTCGGCAACATATAAGAGGAAACCATCCGGTTGGATATAAGCCTTGGATATTTGTGGTTGTGATACCCAGGAAGAATGATTGATGAAGGATTGGTTGGTGAAGCTTGAAACTTGAATATTGTCAGTTTACCTGATAAGATGACTCCAGAATTCGAAGTTTAGGCCCTCATTCAGCTCAGACAAGGTCATCGCTACCGCAAGACGCACCATGAATATTTAAATTAGCGAAAGAGAATAGCAGATGCTAAATTCACCACATTTAGTACCACGAAGCGTGTCGGCTGCCTCTCCTTCCCTTTCTACATTCAATATGAGCAGGCTTTGCTGTTCAGGCCCTATATTTATAAGAATTATATTGTATGTACAATTGAAATGTCAAAACACTTTGCGTGTGCCACAGAGATGAATGGAGTTCCGAAAAGCGAAGTACTGTAAATAGGTAATCAAGTTCACGAAAAGAAGATTGACGCCAAATAAAAGTGTAGATTATAGCTAAAGGAGTGATGTATATATGCACGAAGAATCCAACCGTCCTTTTTGGTATACAGAACGGTCCAATTGTGGTATTGCAACAAAAAAGAAACAAAACATCCAGGGAATTTTACGACCACCAACCATCTTCGCGTTGCGTTGGAGCCGCGGAAACCACACTAGGGGTCGGGGATGGTGCTCCCCTTTGGTACGAATTATACGTTGTATGATGGGGTTTAGGTGTCGAAGCTCCATGATTAGGATATCGACTTGCAGGAGCCTGCACAGACGTTGGCACCGGACTCCATTTATTTTGGCCATTTACAGTATTCGAAGGTGCATGCATCGAATCCCAAACGGACGGCTGAGAAGACGAAGGAGGTTGAGTTGTTGATGAAACAACACTTCGATTGCTGGCCAACGAGGTTAAGCGGCGATTAGCGGAATCTCCAAAGACGGTGCTGGCACGAGAATCGGGCCGAGAGAGAATGCCATTGTAGGGTCTAAATGGCGATGGAGAAGCAGACATCTTCGCTGCCTTCTCGAGTTCATTTTGCAAACGGACGCATTTGGCTTCGAGTGCGGCAACATGCTCGCGCAGCTTGTTCTCCCGATCCTGATCAAGGTAGATAGGTGATTAACTCCATCGTATTGAAAAAATCATAAGAAAATTAATTAACTCACATCTACCAAACGCTTGTCAGCTTCATGTTCCTCGATTTGCATCTTGACATTGTCATAGTCAGCCTCAAGTTGGCCATGTGTTTGTTCAGCTTGATCAAGTTTAGTCCGGACTATTTCGAGTTCACCCTCGTAGTCTTTGGCACGACGTTCCCATTCAGCAGAACGTTGCTGAGCCTGAGTAAGAGTCTGACGAGCGGTCGACGCAGTTTTGTCAGCATTGCTCAGCTTCAATTCAGCCTCCCTCAAACGCTTCTGTATGGCCGCATGTTCAGCTTCCAAAGCCCGACTACGTTCGCGTTGTCGCTGGAGTTCTTGCTGTTCTTCTTCTTCGGCATTCTCGAGAAGTTTGTAGACCATGTTGATTTTTTCCGAGGCAGCATTGAGAGCCTCCCAATTACTTTGCTGAGACAGCAGCTGATCATACATTCTCCGCAAAGCCTCCAGACTCTTGCTAACCGTTTCCTTTTCACGATGAGCAGACGTAACTTCGACCTCCAAAGCAGCAACCTATTTTTTTACCCACAATCAAAAACATTCAACAAAAAATAAATGATAAGAAATGAAGCTACTAACCTTCATCTTTAGACTATCCTTCTCAACAACAGCATCCCTCTTCGTCTTCTCCAAATCAGCAATCGTGTTCCGGTCAGCCTGGGCAGCTACGTCAGCCGCTTGCAGACGAGCCAAAGCTTTCGCCAAAGCATCTTCAAGTTCCGCATTACGACCTTCAAGCGCAGATATCTCCTCCGTGGCCTTGGACAAAGCCGCAGTATGCAGCACCTCCTCCTGAACCTGAGCACGTAACCGATCGCGATCACTCTCCACCACAACGAGCTTCTCGGCAAGCATATCCTTCTCCACACGAACCTGGCCATGCAAGCTTCGAGCCTTGGTCAATTGCGTTTGGTATTCTGCATTCAATTTGCGAAGCTCATCTGCTTCCCGCTTCGAATAGTCATTAGACGTGATCAATTCGCTCAAAGTCTGCCGCAAACTAGTGGCAATAGTAGTGAACGTTTCAGGAAGCGCATCAAGCCCCTCGGCGAGCATCTTGCTTTGCGCAAGCGTCTCCTCGTTTTGTTGGCCTAGCTTCTTCTGTCCCTTCTCAAGCGACTCGACAACGTCCCTAATGAGGAAAATGTTCGGATCAGGGTCAGGAGTAGGGATACGTTGACTGAGTTTCTCAATAATAACATCTTGCCCAACCCTGAGCTGCTCAAGCTGCGAGCCAACCTTTTCAGGAACGTCCGCAATCGAGGCCATGATATCCTTCTGAGCAGCAACAATCGTATCCTGCCGCTCCCTCGCACTTTTCCGAGAAGAAGAAACAAGCACCTCCACCGCCGCAGGAACAGAATTAAGCGGCTCAAGCAATCCAGAAACACTCTCCGTCACCTTCAAAGTGACAGTGTCAACATTGAAAGCCTTGTCGCGCACCGCAAGCCTCGAATCCAACCTCTCCACAACGAGGTCCGCCACCTGCTCCTTGATCTCAAACGCATCAATAGGCGCAATCGCCCGCCTCACCTCCGTAATAAGCTTCATCGTAATCGCATCCGTGTCAAGCGACGGCAAATTATTGACCGCAGGCAAAAGCGGTAATATCTTCTGGACAATAAGCTCCGCCGTCTCGCGCTTGTCAGAAGCCAAGTCGATCAGCTGAGAGATGTGGGGTTTGACGGCCTGAGCGAGCTCCCTTGTCAGGAATTCATAGTCGATAGGATCCGTTTGAAGAGATTCAAGCATAGGTGAAAGGACATTGACCAGCTTTTCAACCATGAGATCACGCTCGAGCGCCGGCGCATTAAGCGTGACCGCGTCTTGACGCGCAGAATATTCAGAGAGGGCTTCGACCATCGCATGCACCGTCCTCGTTCTCGAATCGTCAATAGCAGAGATAATCTCCAACGAAGATGAGGACGATGTCCCATTTTGTTTTTGCTGTTGATAATGATGCCCATTCAAAGCTTGCTCCCTCTCGAAAACTGTCAACAACTCCCGATGACTCTCTTCAATAACGTCCTTGATCAACTGCAAATCCAACTCGCCCCTCGCATCCATCTGACTGTCCTCCAAACCCCTCGTCGCCGAATCCCTCAGCTGCGCACGGAAAAGTGAAATCAGATCTGCCATCATCTCCTCCGTCTCTGACGAAACAGACACGCGCCCCTCAGCCTTGGTGTTTGCTCTCTTCGCCAACTCGGCACGGATAGGGCCAAGCTTCTCATCCAACAACTGCCTTATCACACCCTCCATACGATGAAGCTCCATCCGACTCGTCAAGTCCTGAGGTGCGACAGACGACATGTCCGAAGGCGAAAGGGACGCACGATCCACTAACGCATCTGGCAAGGACGAACGACGACGGACATGTAGACGAACAGACGTAAACACGTCATCTTCCTCCTCCTCCTCCCTTTCGTCACCATCCTTCTCTCTCCTCCTCCTCTCCTCACTCTCCCGCTCCCTCACCAACAATCCCCTCGAAGCCTTCCTCGCAATCAACGCAACATTCGTATCATCCATCGACGGCCGATTATGCACATGCTCAAATATCTCACGCGAGCCAAGCCTCGAACGCACCCCACGTCTCGTGCGCTCGTCTCCCGAACTGTTTCCAGCAAGAGCTTTGAATAGACCCGCAGGAGCTGTACCGCTCGGATGGGGGTGCTTAAAGTCGAGCGGGATAGGCGCTCGTTTCATCTTTGACGTCGACGGTGGGGGTATCTCCACTTCTTGACCCTCGTCCATATCCATATCCACCTCCTCTCCCTTTCTACTTTCCATACCAGGCTTGACTAGATCCACATCCACATCCACCTCTTCCCGCTTAGACTCCATCCCCTCTCCTTCTTTTGGTACCCAAGGCATATTACCTGCCACAGCCGAAAAGCCCGCAAACGTAAAAGGCTGAGCAGAAGGGTTCAACCTCTCCTTCACCCCTTGCTCAAGTTCCAAATCCAACGATCCAGAGCGGTGTCTCTGTCGACTTGTCACACTACCAACACCCACAGTCCTCTTCGAATCACCCCCACCACCCTCTTCCTTACCCATCCCAACCAGGGGAAACTTGAACGAAGCCATACCATCCCCTTCTTCCATCTCCTCACCCGAATCACGTCGCTGCCTCTTCTCCCTCCCTTGCACCCTAAACGGCGAGGACGTTTCCCCAGGCAAACCAAACGCCAATTTCAGCACATCATCATCAAGCGTTGGGACAGTAGGAGGAACCAGAGGCATAGGCATGGCAGGAGGAGGAGACACATGGGGAGACGAAGCACGAGGCATTTGCGGCGCCCCAGGAAGTCGAAACGTAAACTGCCCAGGCTTAAATTCAGGCGCTTTCGCACTGAGCGGTTTACCCAACGATGGCATACGAGCATGATGACCGTGACCGTGACCATGTGTATGAGCATGGGTGTTTGAGTGCGTGCTCGAGTGCGTATATGATGGAACACGCGAATGGGAATGGGAAGACAAGGACAAAGAAAGTGCAGGAAGAGGCATTGGAGGTGTCGCTTCGCCTTTGAAAGGCCGCCATCCCATCCCAGTCGTCCCCTCAGCCGATAAACCAGATCCAGAACGAGGACCAATATCCCCTTCACCCTCACTCATTGGCGCACCAAACACAAAAGGCTTCGCAAACGGATTAAGAGCCTCTTTCTTACCAGACTCATGTCGATGATGATGATGATGATCGTATCCACTCGCACTTGCATCCAAATCTGATCCCTTCCTTGAATGCGCCAATGCAGGATCATGCGCGCTGTACTGGCCAATAGACGGAACTCTCGACCGTGGCACGGCAATGTGCTGATGTTCATGTTGCTGGTGATTATCCTGATAGCCATGATAAGGGTGAGGCTGATGATGATGCCCAAACCCATGCCCACCAAACCCAATCCCTGTTTGAGCAAGATTCACAGTCGACCCAAGCGCAGATCCCGTCGTCTCGGGATAATAGCTCTCCGTACTCACACCCAAAAATTCAGCTCGTCTGGCTAGAATCAAATTCTCTTCGCTTGGGTTGGAGATGATGTCGTCGTCTTCTTCGGGTGCTTCACTATCCGCATCGGCACCCGCATCGCTCGCACCCGATCCTCTTCCTACGCTTGCGACTGGTCCTGATCCTGCCCCTACCACCTCCATCTCTTCCGCTACCTCATCATCCCTCGAGGGAGTCCGCGAACGATGCTGAGCAAGCACATGAGCATGCGGGAAAATGAGCGTATTACCAGGTGGACGCGGGAACTCAGGTAGCCGCCTCGGTTGATCAGCTACCCGTTGTCGTCGCCGTCGCCTTCTACTGTCACTTCCACCTCCAGCATCACCGCTCCTGCTCCTGCTTCCACTCCTACTCCTGCTCCTGACAGAAACCTGCCCTGCCCGACGACGCATTCGACGTTCAACACGCTGCTGTCGCGCACGTTCTTCGTCAGATGGGTTGGAAAATTCACCAATGCTCTGCTAGTGAAGGAAAGAGTTACAAGGATTGGAGGAAGACAAAAGGAAAACTAACCTCGTCTTCGGATGGTTTCGTACTGAGATTCACATCTTCGGAACCAGTCCACTCTTCAACAGGATCAACAGGTCTTTCGTCATCGACATCACTCTCATCACTTTCCTTCTCGTGCTCCTCTACATCCACCTCCACCTGCCCGCCCGCCTTCAACTCATCCAACCCCTCAAACCCACCCCCAAACCCACCCATTCCCCTCGTCTCTTCCATCTCCCTCTGCGCACTCTCCACCTGCGTAGAGAAATCGCCGCCCACAGACCTCAACGACAACGCCGCCGAAAGTCTCGACACATGTCTCGAATGTAATCGACTATCCGGGCCCGTCGTACTCGCGTCGTCAATCTCTACGGTGAAACCTGCGGGCAAGTGGTGATGAACGGAATGAGAGTGGTCTTCATCTTCGAGGTCCATGTCTTGTATTTTGTCTCCTTCTTCGTCCCCCTCTGGTTCTTCTTCTGGGACTGATTCAAGCTCTTTGGCATCAGAAACAACAGACTCCCTCTCCTCGCCTTCTTCTTCCGACTCGAGAGGTGCATCCAACCCAAACCCAAGAGCGAAATCAATCTGATTCCCCGCAGGCGCACCTACCGCACTAAGGGGCGGCGGGACATACTCTGAATTATTACGATTTAACAAACCAGACGTGCCAAACTCATTTTCCACCACTCCGTTTGAGCCACCAAAGGGAGATGGCGTGTTGGAGAAGAGAGAGGTTGGGTAGGAAAGAGGGTGAGCGAGGGACATGGTGTGCCCGTGTCCGTATCCATACCCTTGGCCAAGTCCATGTCCGTGTGCTATTTGAGTTTGGGCGTACCGAGTGGTGTTCGTACGATGAGGCGAAGGCGAGAGACCATAGGGCTGTAGGAAAGGCGGTTGAGGAGAAACGGAGAGCGAATGGCCATTGTTAGTAGAGGGACTTGCGACGGACGACGAGGCTTCTTGTGCTTGATGGAGTTTGTTCAATTTGAAGAGTAAAAGGGTGGGATCCGCAGGTGACGAGATCTTTGTTCGATTTGGTTAGTACAACACGTGTGAAAATAGAGAGAAGGACATACGGAAGCCGCTCGGGCATGGGGAGCGTGTATATGAGGAACGTTACTTCCAGAACCGGGCTCGACGCCAAGTTTTTCTAGTTTTACTTCAATGTCATTGCGTTTGATAGTTTCCCATGCAATCTATTGGTGCAACGTATGGTGAACCGAACAAGAAAGATAAAGGAACTACAATACCTTTCCGGGAAGATAAACATCGATAACAACAGGGAGCTCAATCCGCCATTCATCAGGCGGGTAAATGTCAGCGGTGGTGACTTGAGCCGGGATGACCGATACATCAGAGAATTCATCGGGGAATAGGGACCGAGCCCAGTCTGGACGCGTCACAGGCGAATCTTGGTGTTCACCACGCACAGTTTCCTTGGGTAAATTGACATTGAGTTTCTTCTTCTTCTCTGGAACGGTAGAAACAGTGGTGTTGGACAGAGAAGCAACAGCGCTGGTTGGAGGTAAAGGACTAAGCTTTCTTGCTGGACCACCAAGGACGGCTTTAGGAGGACCGCCAATACTGAGCTGACGCCTAGGTCTGCCTGGAAAAGGATGGACAGAGGAGACCGTCGGTGGTTGGGGAGAGTGAGCTAGTGCTAGAGAAGGACGAGGAAAGTGACCCGTGACGGGAGTGATATAGTTGGGGGGATGAATACCGGCTGCAGCGAGCTGGATACTGGCTTGATTAGGATGATGAGTAGGTCTTGCAGGAGCACCCGGCATGGGAGGCTGGTTGAAAAAAGGCTGCATAGGAGTGTGCAAGAAAGGGATGGCGGTGGGCATAGAAGGCGAGAAGAGGGTAGCGGCTGTAACAGTGGGTGGACCACCCATTGGTGAGATATGGTTACCATTGAAATTGGTGGATATACGAAGCTGCTCGCCACGTTTCGCCATGGTAAAGGCAAAGAATAATAACCAAAAAAAATGTGGTTCTCAAATACTTTGTATCCACGTGGTCAAACTTTCTCACATCGCTTCAACCATGACATTGGTACGCTCCCTGTCCCACCCATGGAAGCTCGTTCCCTCTTACTGTCGATCCTTGAGCTCAACACCACTTGCCGATATCGATGTCTGTCCTCTTCATTTCCATCATAGCTCTCATAACACTTTTACATTCAGCCTTCAAAACTTGAGGTCATCCAATCATCCAAACCAAAATCTATCCCTCCCCCTGTTTCTCTCAAGTTTGGACACACTTTTGTACCTTTTCTCAACCATTTTATATCGTTTTCCTATTAACTTTCTCTGCAGACAGACCACATGCTCACCATCCCATGGTCCGTAAATTCAGGCTGGGGAACTCCCAAAATTAGTCCCTGTAAGCCAATCCCCTCTACAACCTGCTATCCACTCAACCCATCCACCCAGATGGCCCTCTTTCACTAGAACCAAGCTCAAGCGTCCTTCACTATGCCCAAACCATCTTTGAGGGCCTAAAAGCCTATCGTAACCCTGCCGGACGCGTCACTCTCTTCCGCCCCGACTTGAACATGAAACGCATGAACTCCAGCGCTGCCCGTATTGCCCTTCCCGTAAAAACTTTCTCATTTCTCGTCCTGTTTTTTCTGACATCTTTTCCAAAAACCAGACTTTTGAAGGTCCCGCCCTCCTCGAGCTCATCAAACACCTTATTCGACTCGATCAACACTGGATACCCACCCAACCAGGCTACAGCCTCTACATCCGTCCAACCATGAGTTCGTGTTTCTCCTTCCAAACTCACCAACTCACCAATATGACCTCTTTTTGACAGTCGGAACACATAAAAACATTGGCGTAGCCCCACCCGACGACGCGCTTCTATTCGTCATTCTGAGCCCCGTAGGTCCTTACTACCCCGACGGCTTCAAACCCGTCTCTCTCCACGCCACCACAGAATACATCCGCGCCGCTCCAGGAGGTATGCTTTCCCCCATCAATCAACGAACCCCCATTTATATTCACCCAATCCAGGCACAGGCGCCTACAAACTCGGCGTCAACTACGCTCCGGGCATCCTCCCCCAAAAACACGCCGCAAAGCACGGGTACGCCCAAAACCTCTGGCTTCACGGCCCAGAGCACTTTCTCACAGAAGTGGGGACAATGAACCTCTTCGTCGTCCTCCAACACGACCCCAAGACTTATGAACTCATCACTCCCCCACTGGACGGTATGATCTTACCTGGCGTCACTCGCGATTCTGTCTTGGCTCTCGCTAGGAAACACGAAAGTAGTCGGAAAAACGACCACCTCAAAGACCTCAAAGGTACCCTCCTCGTCGTCTCAGAACGACCCATCACGATGAACGAGATCAAAGAGGCTTCAGAATCGGGTCAACTCGTCGAGATGTTCGGTTCGGGTACGTCTCCCATCTTCCTCCCCCTCTTGATCAACATGCCTAATGCACACACACAGGCACAGCAGCCGTCATAAGCCCCATCGACCGCATCGGTTACTTCGACAAAGACATTCTCATCCCCACTAGCAGCGATGGCATGGGCCCCGTCTCGCGCGCCATTTGGAAGGAACTCGTGGGCAGACAAACAGGGTCGATTCCTAGCGACTGGAGCGTCGTTGTCGTCCCTTGATTTTCAATTGAATCTGAAATAAACCCTGACTTTACGATTTTTTGGTTTTGGGGGGGGGGGGGGGAGGAGTAAATGGATAAAATCTAGGTGTTCCTTACATTGTTACTAAGGTAGGTGTCATCCACTTTCTATGGACATCATGTGGACAGTGTGACAACGCCCAGAATGGAAAGTGAAATGAAAAATTGGCTTAAACCATGTCCCTACACCGATTATCCGTAATGTTCTAAATAGGATCTGTCAATATTAAATTATGATATGATTGGATTCACAAAAATCCTTCGGGTGATAATGGAGTTTCCAAAATACAGAGATAGGTAGATCTTTAATGCAAGTAAAGAACAGATTATTTCATTCAGCACACAATGCCCAGAAAATGAAAGGGTACTTTAGCTTGCCAGCAAAACATTTAAACCGCTTTGGAAGCTAGAGCCTCAAAGTGTCACAGATCTCATCTGCTGAGAGAAGGCTCATCATTAGGATCAGATGATGTGCATGATGAAAAGATGATTGCTGTGGACGACGAAAGAGTATGTCTTTCAACTTAAATCAAATTAATGGGACTCCTTACTCAGAGTGTTGCCAAATGATATATTAGATGAACTAGATAAAGCAAATGTAACTTAAACAATACTTCTTGTAGAATTCTTTGAAATCTATTCTTCTAGGAGAAACCTCTCAAGATCAAACAGTCTGATAAACATAAAATTTCTCAGGAATCTTGAGCATATGGTAATACAGTCGGCACCCTCATAACTAGTGCTTGAAAGTCCGGTCCGGTCCGGTTTTCGGGCCCCTCAAGGCCCTAACCGTGACCGAGACCGGTTAGACTTTA
>QDKV01004881.1_pt1 | contig 17772 bp, 24 predicted proteins | sample 1861101 | NCBI WGS metagenome assembly QDKV01 (sample SAMN04275158, study PRJNA302643) | Fungus metagenome, whole genome shotgun sequencing project. | isolation source: fruitbody | host: Mallocybe terrigena | place: Sweden | collected 2013 | reverse complement strand
GGCATACCCGATGGTGATCTAAGCAGCATCAAAGCTGGGATCATGGAGGGTTGTAAGGTGGTGCGTTTCTTTTCATAAAGAATCTACAAATAGAGGAACGGGAAGAGGAGATGTTGATGGGAATATTATTTGGATAGGTAATGGTGGTGCGAACGGATTTAAAGCTATCGCCAGGGGACATAGTTTCTCAGTATGAACATCCAATTTTTGTTTTTGCGGCGTCTGTTCTTATTTACCGCTCTTATTTTCACCCATAGATGCAGGTTCGTATATTGTTGATAGTGTTGTTGGTGTAGCATTAAACCCCCGGTACAGTCAAGCCACGCTTGCGTGCTACAAAGCACTTATGGAGAAGAATGTATCGGTTGGTGTTCTGTATTTGTGCTCATAAATTAGATTCTTACTCGTTGCGTTCATTCATAGCTTGTTAAACACTGGGAACGGACAGGGTATGCATCAGTCTTGCCGTACATTGACTATACGGTTACACTTACAGTCCGACGTGATGTAGGCAAGCAAAAATTGCACTCAAAGGCAAGTCGGAAGAACAACTCCTCGAACTGGAAGCTATCGCAAAGAGTTTGAATCTCTGTGCAAGGACGACCAGGGCTCGGTGGGCTACCATCCTACTTGCTTGTCTTTCCCCCCGAGCTCACAGATGGTTATATTGGCATGTCTAGCAACGTCAATGGTGTGCAAGATGGCACACTGACCGTACTTGCGATTGGACCTGCGCCCGTGAATTTGGTAAATGAAGTAACGGGGAAGTTACGACTTTTGTGATGTCTGTCTGGTAGAGGAGACGAAGGAATAAAAAATTTCATACATTAGGTGCAGTACCTGCTACGCTAATTACTTTCCACGAACCAGAAGGTTAATATTACAAATACAGATATTCTTAAGTTTTTTGAACCTATCCTACATATTGGGCGACTTATTCGTTGTACACACTCGGTTTGCCGTAATCAGGTACTACCAGCGAAGCGCCTAGTCGTTCCCAATCAAGCCAGCTTGATGATCAATCAGTCCAAGTTGAACGTAATGAACCTTCTCGTTCTGCCCGTCCTACTACTACTACCAGAGCCACCGAGAAGCAATGGAAGAGGCCCGCTAGATCCGCTGCTCGCGTGGCCTCCATTGCCAGCATTACCTGTGACGCGGCGAAGCGATAACTCAGTCTCCCAATGCCAAAAAACTGATGATACTGGCAAAGACGTACCGGAGAATACTCTAATGAGCGCGCTGTTGCCAGTGATGCTCCCCCCATCTGCGGTGCCTCCAACCCCGCTGAAGGCGTTTCCGATGGAATTGTTGGTTCCACCACTGCTAGTGCTATTGGTTGAAGTGCCGTCCCCGCCACCGACTGTGGTGGTTCCGTCGGGAGAGGTGGCTGTGACACGACCTGAGCCCGGTGTAGCGGCTCCCGACTTGGCGTTGCCTCCGTTTCCTGCGTTTCCTGTGAGAAAAGGTTAGTATTAGGTGAAGGGTAAAGGCGTTGGCGTAGTGAAGATTGGCGGACCTGAGAAGACATCGAGTAAACCCATTCCACCGAGCAGGGCGCCCGAGTTCGGCGGGCTCGTCGTGACGGATCCCCCAGACGCATGGCCACCCGCGCCGGAGTAGGAGTTGTTGATTTGGTTGGACGTCTGTGGATTCGGTTCCGGTTCGGCGACGGGTGCGGCTGTGGTAGTTGAGAGATTGCAAGTGGCGAGAATGAGCAAAAGTGTGAAAGTTTTAGTAAGTTTTGTGATGGCCATAGCGATGTAGGTGTGGATAGATAGATCTGTGTTCGTGTAACTAGTAGTGTTGTGTGAGCAGCGATAGTGATGTGGAGGTTAGTTGTTGTAATAGTCTGGAAGCAAGAACCGCTATTCCGCCCTTCGTTGGCCTGCCCGGTATTTTGTACTAGCACACGAGCGGCTGACCATTGGAGGCTGACCACTTTTGTGTCCGTGCCGGCGGTAATCCCATAACGAAGAGATCACGTGAAATTTTAGAGCCGGGCCGAACGAAGATCAAGAAAGTGCATTTTCTTATTTGTATAAGGAACGGCGTCCAGTACTCCGAATGACCCACTAGTTTCCACAAGTCTAGATATTTCACTCATAATTCGACATATATCCAACAGAATATCGACCTAGACCTTCGAAAATACCCTCTTAGAGTTTCGGCCTCAGTCTCTCTACACCAAACGCGAAAACAAAGATATTCAGCCCGGTTTCTGACGTCGTTGCATGGCCGCATTGACTCTTGCGCGTGCATATCTGCACTCCTTTGATACCCACCCCAACACGACTTTGGCTATCACTGGAGGGTGCTTATCAGCTTTTGGAGATGTGGTTGCTCAGGTCGCGCAAAATGTGGCGAGTGTTTTTTTTTTCCACAATTGCCTTTGGATCACTTACCAATCTTGAATTTGTTACAGATGGAGAGAAACGATCGTGAAGAACGTCGGCCATTCGATGTCAATCGGACTACACGGTTCTTTTGCTATGGACTTGCTATGAGTGTGTATCTCGGAAGAACCTTACTCCACTGCGACGAGCAACAAGTTACTTACCCTTTTTGACAGGCCCAATCATGGGACGGTGGAATATTTTTCTTGAAAGACGATTTCCATTGAGGATGAACAAACTATCCATTAAAGCGCTTTCGAAACGGGTCGCAGCAGACCAGCTTATCATGTATGCCAAATATTAATATTCTTGTCACACCACTACTGATTCCATGTATCTCTGGGTATTGTAGGGCCCCCGCTGGTGTACGTTTGTCGTCTATGTTAACTGTAGATCTATTCACTGAAAAACTCACAGCTCGGCATATTCATTGGCACTATGGGCATGATGGAAGCCCGAAGTCCGCGGCAGATAAAAGAACGATTCCAAGACTTGTACCTCACCGTTCTCCTAGCCAATTGGAAAGTATGGCCTTTGGCTCAGGTATGTTTCCCTCTATCAGGAAACCTGTGATTCTTCTCTAACAGACTTCATCTACAAGCTGGTCAACTTTCGGTACATGCCACTCCCTTACCGCGTTCCATTCTCGCAAACTCTTGGCGTCCTCTGGACGTTGTACCTTTCCATTCTCAATTCAGAGTCCGTATTCATTTCTTGCATAATAAGCGTTATTAACAGTGATAACTTTACAGAGAGGATAAACGTCAAGATAGAGACACCGCGCGACGGAAAACTCAAGAGGCAAAACGTTAAAGCATTATCTTTTCGTCCTTTTCTTCCTCCTCTCCAACGGTTTTCCGTTTTCCGATTCGTACAGGGTAGTTGACTGACCTTAATGTTGTTGTTGTCATCTCCACTGTAGCATATTTTTATTTTTACCTTTTCGCAATTTCCAATTTCCCACTCCATGCATCAAATCTTTTACTTTACCCAAAGAAGTATTGTTCTCTTGTGTTTTATTATGTCCCTTTATTCGATTACATACCTAGAGGTTCTATGCCAAGATAGGCCTTTGAATACGATGCACTTAATTTTAAATCTCCTCAACACTGTAGTAGAATATGCACATCACCAAGCAGGTACAACAAAAAAACTGATGTGATTCGATAGGACCAGCAAAATTCAAGATGCACCATATTTATGCCTGAAATACGCAGGTGGCAGTGTCATCAACACGTCCACTAATGGCCTCTCAACCACTACCAGCTCGTCCTTGCTCAGGAAATCACAGCACAGAATGGGTCGATATTGCGTGATCATCTTGAAATCCCGCCACCGCCTCTCTTCCTCTTCCTCGGCGTCCAGAGCGGCACGTCTCTCCTCATCTCGTCTCCGCTTCTTTTTCTTCCCCACGAACGCGGTGGTATCGAGGCTGGCTTTGAATATCCATGTTGATCCCCAGAACAAGAGGTATCGTGTCTTTCCTTCATCACCACCTTTACTTCCCGCCCCACCGCCACCAGCGCCAGGCTCATAAGGGTCAAACTCGACCCCAAGGACGGCCTCATGTGCACCTGTGAACTTCCTGGGCAGACTTAAGGTCAAATCCTTACCCCATGCCGGGAATTGCCTCGTTTCGACGTCGTATATTTGGATGGTGTTATCTGGGAAGGCGAGGAGCAAGACGGAAGGGTGCATCGGATCAAAAGTAAGGGCTTGGGCTGGTCTGGGAAATGTCGGAAGGGTTGTATGGTACTGGATAAGATGGTAAATTGGCGTAGAAATAAGAGAGTGGGATCAGCCTTACGGATACAGAATCAAGGTTGAAAATATGCGTTCGTGCATGGCTATCCGACGTGGCGAGCCATTGTCCATCACCACTTACAGCAATGTGATCAATGCTGACAATGGCGACAGAGTCGCCATCGCCGTCATCGTCGTCCTTGTCGTCTCCGTCTTGCCCTTTCTCACCAGTTTTGTCAACTCCATTCAGTTTTGCTGAAGAAGTTGGAGAGGCGTCATCCGGCTCGCCCATCGCCACGTCGCCGTTTATGCCCACATGTCCATTAACCTTTGGCTTCAAACTCACTTCATTTCTAGCTCCAAAGGCCAGTCTACCCCTCACGGTCCTCCCATTCCTATCTTTTATCCTATGGTGCTCAAATCGCCGAAGTACCCTCGGTTTGTCATCAGTCAGGTCGACGATGAGAATATACGAAGACAAAGCGGTACCGATTACGAGTTTGGATGAGTCGGGTGTAAAGCGAAGGGAGGAGCTGCCCGTCGAAAATGGGTGGGCTGTAGTAGCAGGAATTTGGGGCCGTAAAGCAGAAGCAAATTCTTTTATACGTTTAATTTTGATCTGTCCATTGTCCTAAAAATAGTTAGAGGGCATGCAGGGGAAGTGTAGTAAATAAAATCGCACTTCCGAGTGTAAAGAGAACAGTTTACTCTCATACAGGTCAGAAACAGCTAGCCACCTCCCATCATCCGAAATCTCATGGGCGATTATGGTCGAATGCACATTTAAATCCATTTCGAGTACCTTTTCCCAACCACCTGGTGAAGGATCTTCACCCAACACATCCAGATCAATTTGATCTTCCTCTATTTTTTGCTCCGACCTGGCCTTCGATATCCTCCAAACACTCATCCCCGCCTCCCTGACACAGGACAATAACCTGGCTCCTTTTGCCACTTTCATCTTGCCCGCAACTGGGTACCCCACCTTCCGGTGGTATGAATCCTCAAATGTCGCCTCCACACTTGTATCGAGTGGGTTAATCACCTTCAATACTGTACTGGTGGGGGGAGCTGCGGGTGTAAGAACGAGTGTCATGTCTAGTCCTCCTGATGCAAGGATGGGTGCAACGTCAATGGGAAAATGACGTTTGTAGGAGACGGGCAATGGCGTGTAAGGTGGCCAGATGGCTAGTGCGCGAATGTCGTGTGAGTGCACACGCTTTGAGCTAGTCTGCGTCCATTGGGAAGTCGTAGCAGATGAAGGAACCATTGATGTTTTTATATAAGAGAATTGAACAGTTTTTTGGTCAACACCAGAGGTGTAAAGTGATTTTCCGTCCTAGAATATGGGAAAATGAGCATATGATAAAAAACTAAAAGGACATAGGACATTTACAGGGCCAATTGTCATACAAAGCACATCTGCACCGTGTGCTTGGAATGAATAGAGTTGTGTACATGTTCTTGAATCCCAGAATTTGACCAAGCCTAACGAGTCGCCGGAAACAATGGTCCCATCGCTATAAGATCATTAGAGATTTCCAGATGTTTAAGATCAAAGAGAAGACAACAAACCCGAAGGCGCAGACGGTCCACACCAAAGTACGCTCACCCCGTGCTTTCTCGACACCCATCCGGTCAATGACTCTCCCACTCGCAACATCCCATTTCCGTAGACTGCTATCAGAGCAACCAGTAACGAGCCACGAATCCATCCATTCTTCCTCTTCGTCATCGACATCACTCGATTCCTCGCCATTCTTATCACCCGATGAAGACGCTTGTCGAGGGACAGGAGGGCCCCATGCGATGCTTAACATTCTGCACTTCACTCTGTCGAACCGACGAGCGTGGGTTAACGTATCGTTCGCGACGGAAAGGATACGAACTGTGCCGTCTTCGCAGCCAAGTGCGAGGGAGGAACATGAAGGGTTTGCGGCGATGGACCATATTGAGCCACCTTGAGAAGAAATTGTTCTCTGCAAGAAGAGAAGATATTATCTCGCCGCCGAATTACAAGTTGAATGATCTCACTCGTATGCAACCTCTTTCCAGATCCCATTCTACTAGTTCTGTACCCCCTCCTGAACTGAAGAGACGAAGCTGAGATTGGGTGGGCACATCGTCTGCGCTCAAATCATCTGGATGGCGTATTACAAAGGCGAGGGAGTCAACTTTGGATGGGTAGGGTCCTGGCAACGTCTGACAAGATCAACTGCGTTAAAAATCAATGCAAGAAGCAAGAGAGGAATTATTTTCATACTTTGCTTAAAACCCAAGCCTGAGAACACTGGACATCTCCTTTACTGCCCATCCATTCGCAAATATCTATGTTTCCATTGGCGTGTCCGACAGCAAGCACACCAAATTCAAGAGGTTTATTTCTTTCGGTTGCCTTTTTTTTGCCCTTGACTGACGGCAAAGGTAGCGGGGGGTATGCCAGAGCTGTTATGGCAGAGGGTGCGTAATCAACAAATCGACAGCGATGCACAGAGAGCGTTATCGGCTCCGCTTTTTTGTCCATTGTGTGTCGGGAAACGCCCAGACGTAATTGCACTGATACAATGGCGTCCGAGTTGGTTGCTTTTGTAAGTCGTGTTCAGCGATTGAGAGCTGCTCGTCCTCGCTCAAATTTTTTTTCGGCAACAAAAAAACGTGACCAAATCAGGATTCAATTGCCCGGTGCCGGAGTTCTCAACAACTTTTTGCTGTTCAGTTGGTCCTTTGCCTAGCTATGTCGTTTCTTAGAGGCGGCGCGCCAGCGCCTTTGGGAGGAATTAATACAGACAAGATTGAGATGGCATTAACAGAGTAAAATTTACTTTTTTTTCACTTCTTGAGGGTTCCATATTGACGTCTTTTCAGACTAGACACGGTGACGGATTTTTTCAACCGCATGGTCCAGTCAGTGGAGTACATGATTGCTCTTGGTTTTGCTGACGATTTGACCAGGTCATGTCACAACAAGTGTATTAGCACAAGATATGCGGAAGGGGACTTGAACAAGGGCGAGAGTGTCTGTATTGACAGATGTGTAGCCAAATTCAACGAAGTGCAGAAGAAGGTCGGGGAGAAGTTACAAAGTAGAGGGGCCGCCAATGCTGGTGCAGGAACTCCTGGAGGCTTTACTCCACTATAATCGTTTCTCGTGGCTTCATATCCCCCCAAACCGACTTATTTACTTCAACCTCTTCATCACTAGATTCACTTGCGGACTTAACACACACAAAAAAACATTGCAACTGATAATAACATGTATATTCAGGAGGCCCTTAATACCAATAGCCCATCTTGAATTGGTTCACTTCCCATAAGTCGGGAAGCATTCCACCATAGTCTTCGAATGTTTGTTCTGCGAGTGCTCTTCAAGGCTGTACATGGACCGAACAAATATTTCGAGTAAGCCACACCACCCAGGATATTCTAATAAGAGACTTACGCAGGCGCCCGAGTGGTCATCAACTGATAAAATATTGTGTGAGTGCACCAGAGCTTTGAAACTGGACATAATCGTTTTGCTCACGAAGGGCTGTTTGCAAATTGCGCAAACAATAGACCGAGCGGCCTCGTTCCCTTTGGCTTGACTTTTACTATTTTTCTCGACCTTGCCTGCATTTCGTTCTCGCTTCTGAGCAGCTCTAGCACCCTGCAATCGTTGATGAAGATCCGGGTCAATACGAGTTCAATTTTACTTACGTTTCCCATTTCTCTTGGAAAAAGCACTGGGTGGTTATACAGGAAAGAAAAGAAGGTCGGCAATACTTATGAGACCGTAATGAAAGGTGTTGGTCAACCCTGATCTCGAAGCATTGTGATTACGTGATCTAATTTCGAGGCATTCCCTAGTTCTCGCCCAAGGCAGACCGATATGAACTTTACTGAGTGCTCCTAACTGCCAATCGCAGCGCGTTGAAATTACATAGATTCGTCGTTGTGAATTCCTTAGTTGAGCGCGCGGGCCGCTTAGTGCAGGAGAGACTTATCTGACATTGTATTAAACTAGTGAGTTCTATATTTTGCCCATCCTCAAAGAAATGAGCACCATCTACAGCACCTTACAGTGTTGATGCCTACAAATACTGCGAGAGTCATGTTAAATTTTTTTTTAGTAGCCCGTTCTGGAAGAATTAACCAAAATGAGAAGCGAACTAACGATGAAAGCGCAACCGGCCCCATTTCCGACAGACAGTACACAAAAGTCGAAGTCGATGCCATACCCAATTCCGACAGCAGCTGCAAGGGTCAGCGAGACACATACGAGATTAGACGGAAAACAGACATCAGTAGTAGGCACAAATTTTTTTTACTGCTGGCAGAACATATCGAGTTGGGGAATGCATGCCGAACATAGTCAAATTGACAAACTGATCGATTTTCCACGTTTGACCGCTACGGGCCGGAGAGGGTCGTAACTGGCGAGGAAATAATGTCCACTTTTTCATTTATTGATATCGCTGATCAAGTAAAGCTTGATCTTATTCCAAAAAACCATGCGGAGGTGAACACAAAGAAGAGGTTAGAGCTTGCGCGGACTTTTATAGGTACGTGTATAATCAACCACATCATTGTGTTTGATAAGCTGATCCCAGAGTTGGTAAACGAAATCAACGCGCGAAACGAAACTATTTGTACAGAATACTAGAATCGCATATTGCGCAACTAACGGGTAAAGAAGCTGGCTTTTTTCTGCCTTCTGGCACGCTCTCGAACCAGATCGCATTGAGAACCCACCTTAAGCAACCACCTTGATTCTCTGTGATAAAAGATCGCACCTCAACCTGTGGGTTTTATTGTCCTCATGCGAAGTCTCGGAATTTCATTCTCTTTCCTTTACAAATTACTATAGACACGAAACAGGAGGTCCCTCTTATCATTGTGGGGCTTCTGTAATTGCAGTTGTCCCCTCGAATGGTGGGTTATCTCCGCGAACTAACGGTTGACAGACCTCTTCGATTTGAACAGGGCATCAATTGACGCTTTAAGATGTCAAGGACAACATTATCCTCGACATGGGTCCTACCTTTCGTAGCGTAGTCACGCAGCTCGTCACCTTGGAAAATACTTTAAATGGCACTTTCATACCCCAAGATGAAGTCATCGCTATTTCAAAATTCGTTCATTCCAAAGGTCTACAGATACATCTTGACGGTGCAAGATTGTGGCACGTCGCTGCGGAAACGGAAATGCCACTCAAAGAGCTCTGCGACCCTGTTGATTCTGTCAGCCTATGCTTCAGTAAAGGGCTATGACCCTTTTTATTATTATTGGTCATTCCTCGTCTTCATGATGGCAATTGGTGATCTAGGAGCCCCAGTAGGATCGTGTCTTGTCGGGAGCAAGGAATTTATCGCCCAAGCCCGTTGCTTCCGCGCACTTTTCGGAGCAGTTATGCGGCAAACGGGTTTTCTCGCCGGCTGTGCAGCTTATGCGCTCTCTCACAACTTCCCCCAATTACCTCGCGTTCATACTCTAGCAAGGAGGTTAGAAGCTGGGCTTGAAAAGCTTGGAGCAAGGATCCTGAGCAGGGCGGAGATTTGCATGGTATAATCCATGGTTTGTGTGGATTAAGTAATTCTGCTTACTTCCCGACATTTCAGGTCCTTTACGACCCATCACCCCTTGGAGTGACTTACGAGGAAATCTATGAGAAAGCCGATGCTCTTCCGGAACCTATATTTATTCGCCGAGCGGCACGTTTGCTGGTTCGCATTCAGACGTCCGATGCCGCAGTGGATGACTTTCTCGGCGTAGTGGAAAGTCTGGCTGAGGAGAAGAGAGGAAGTACTATGCTACAACCAGAATGAACAAGACGAATCATACTCACACCTCAGTACGGCATTTCCTTACGCAGGTGGTTTTTGCACCCTGGGAAAAGGGTAATTGTTAGGAATCAGGATTCTAAACCGCGAATGAGTCGCCGAATCTGCCCCCAATGTAATATACGTAGGATGTACACTGATGTATCACTGAAGGAGTGTAGTAGCTAAGAAAAGTATTACGACAAGTCGATTTCTTCGATGCTATCACTACTTTCCAAGTTATTTTGCAGAGGTTCCGTTGACGCGCACCCTTTCTTACAGGACCCGTCCTCGACACGCGAAGGGGCCCTTTCTACGTTAGAATTTGAATTTTGTCCAGAGAGTTCTGCTTGTTTGGTGATCGGGTCTTGAAACGAGAACAAGGTCGAGTCTGTCTTGGTTGAATCAACGCCATCATGTGAAAGCATTTCCACTGGTTCCGCTACGAGAAGCGTCCCAGTGATAGTGCCGTCTTCGGCGGACGGGGGTCTAACCTCACTTTTCTGTCCTTCCACCAAAAATTCCACGTCACCAAAAACCTCTCCGAGTTCCTCCAGAGTCTTTCCAGCTGTCTCGCGATAGACGAGACAAACGAAAATGCCGGAAATCAAGCAAAACCCAAGGAGAAGAAAATAGTAACCACCACCTGCCACAGCGAAAAGAGGTGGCGTAATGAAGGCAATGACAAAATTTGAGATCCAGTTGACAGAAGTAGAGAGTGCCATTCCCTTCGCGCGTGCACGAAGAGGGAAGATTTCCGCACCAAGAAGCCAAGGAATCGGTCCCCAACTGAGTCAAGGGTTATTAAAACGCAAATCACAAGAATGTTTTAAAAAAATCGTACGTCGCACCAAAAACGAAGAGATAGACACAAACACCTTGAAATGACCATGTATTCAAAATCGACAGAAAACGACGACAATGAACCCACCAGCAAAAATACCATCCGCAAAACCTATTCTTGCATTACCCTCTGGTAAAGAGTCTGCATGAAATTGCAAACCACCAATGACCGCCAAAGCAGCAGCAAGTCCCAAACTTCCAGATATGAGGAACGCCTTGCGTCCCCATTTATCTACGAAAACCATAGTAGGTATTGTGCCCGCACAATATACAAGCGCACATGCGCCTGAATAAAGTAAAGATCGACTGATATCAAATCCTGCCCTCATGAGATTCTCCGGTAAGTAGTAAAGGACGGCATTGATGCCGTTAAACTGAGCAAAAAACTGGCAAGTGATGCCAACGATGGCGCGACGAGTATATTGACTGAAGAGCTGTGCCCATGATGCTTGTCCCATGCCCTCTTCCAGTAAGATGGCAGCCTCAATCGAGGAATACGACTCCGACACGATGGGATCGTAAATATCGCCGTTCCCATGAAGGTCGGCCAGAGTATTAAAACCTTGACGTTTGAAGCCGTTTTTGATGAGCCACCGTGGTGTTTCTGGCAAGAAAAATGTCCAGATAACTAGTATGAGGGAAAGTGCAGCTTGGACTATGTATGGTCCTCTCCAGGAAATCTCAGACGGCATAGCAAAGAAGAAACCGTACCCAATCCAAGCAGACAGCGCATAGCCAGAGTTCAGGCAGAGATATTCAATGGCGACGAAGAGGCCACGACCGTACGCAGGAGCGATCTCGCACTGATAAATGGGGACCGTCATTGAGAGCATCCCGACACCAAGCCCTTGGATGGACCGTCCCACAATCAGCGCAGCAAGGTTCGGCATGAAAATCTGGATGATAGCAGCAACAAAGTAAATCATCCCACCGATGCGTATACATGCTCGCCTTCCAAGGGTATCACAGATGTAGGCAGAAAAATACGACGCAACCACAGCGGTGAGGTTCAGGCAAGAAACGACAATGGCTAGCAATCGGTTACATGAATGAAGCCTGTGAACATTGGCAAAAGAGGGCTAGTAAATACCTTGCAAAAACACATTGACGCCGTCGCTTCCGTTTTGAACTTGTTGTAAGGTGACATTTTTTCCATACATACGACGGATAAAAGAAGGCTGCACCTGAGCCGCTGCGATGATACCTTGACTGTATCCGAACATCGCGTCACCCAGAGAGGCTAGGGCCGAGGAAGAGAAAAGCAAAGGCTTGCCGACCATCCATCGAGGATATCTGGCTGTATAGGAAGTCGGAGTGAGACTCAAGGGCATGACAGGGCAGAGCAAGGATGGCAGATTTTGAAGAAAACTGAATGTCTATTATGCACTTCGGGGCTAACGATTCAGGCCGGAAGACTTTGAACTAATAAAACCCCTAAGTATTGAGTTTGGGCCATTGCGCTGGGAGCAACATATAACCCCTTCAAGTTCAAATTTCAGGTGTTTGGCTTGCCAGTACGAAGATGTATGCTTGATGTAAAAGTAGCTTTCTGAATACAGAAAGCAAAGAAACCAAGAGTCCAATGAAATATAGCAGTCGCAGCCGAGTTAACGGGATGTGCGGAAACAAAGCTAATTAATCATCCACAGCATACGAAATGTCATCATCAGCAACAACAAAACTTCCAAACTCATAATTATCCAGTTCCTCATCTGCAGGAGGAGAGCTTGAGGGCAACCCTCCATAAGGATGGTGTTCGATCCGAGGGCCGTCGATCCCTCCGAAATGTTTTGGACGAACTATTGGGCGAGAAAACGCAGGTCCAGCTCTTCCTTCACTCTCACGCTGGGTCATCAGGCTTCGGAGGTAAATCTGAGTCTGTTCGTACGACGGGGACACTTGGGTTAATGGTGAATCTTTAATGAATTGTCGATCTGATTCGCTTTCCATGTCGTCGCTATTAGAGCATCCTTCGCTGACCTCATCTCCTGAATGAGCCGCTTCGCCATCGAATAAAGGATTGACACTCTTGCTCAAAAGAGACGGTTTGTTGTGCTTTAACTTTGGTCGCTTCTTGTCTTGTTGGTTTACCGGAGTCGACTCCATTTGACGAAGGCGGCGTTGCGAAGGAGGTGGAGGTTCGTCTATCCCAGGTGACTCTGCTTCGTCCATGACTATGCGCCGTCTCTTTGCTTGATGACCTATTGGTCGGATAGGGTATGACGGCTCTGGAACGTTTTGAACAGAAGCGGAAGGGATAGTTGGGAATCTTCTTGTGAGAGCTGGAGGAAGCATGCTTTCCGGATCTTTTGTTGGATATAAAGGACTGCTTGACAAAACCCAAGCCGGTGACTGTGACCTCGGACTCTTGATTCTCTGGCGAACGGGCGAATCAAAGAATTGTGGAATATTAGAATTTTTTGAGGCTAGGACTTCCGGCGGTGTGGAAAGGCTTTGAAGTTGCTTTGCCTTGCCTTTGGAAGATGTGGTAGGGCTCTGCTCAATAAACTCCACTCTAGAATCGTCAACCAAGGTCTTGGATGATGCAGAGGTGCCACTTATTCTCGGCCGCGAGATCTGTATGGACTCATCCCCAACCTGGATACGCTCTAAAGGCGCTTGACCTTGTCCAGACATAATCGGTGAAGAATCAACAATTTCGATTTGTAAATTATCGTCATCGTCGTCGACTAGCCAACCCATGTCTTCATCGCCATGCGATGAACGCTCAGCTGGCATGCCATGGATAGGTGACGGTGAGACATCGTGTGTGGGATAAGGGGAAAGAACCCCATGTTCTGAGTCGGTCAACTCGACAAAAGCCACGTTACTTTCCTTCGCGGGCAAAGCCCGTTCAGGTGTCGGTGACTTTATAATCCTCAAATGTGTTTGTTTGACTGGGGATTTTCTTCGGGCGAGTGTGTCCTCCGTTTCGTCGCCGGAGATTTCAACCGACAACCGTGATGTCGGAAGCGTCACCTGTTCATGGGGATACGTCGGAATGGCACCTTCCTGAATGTCTACGTCATCCGAGTTGTCCATACCCTGCTTGGTAAATGGTTCGCCCTCTTTCCTTTTCAGTCGCGGCTTCGACCTCTTACTCTTACTCTCCGTTATTGTGGAAGACTTTCGCAAGTTGCTTTTCCCCGTTGCCCTGGTGCGAGAAGAGATAGAAGGATTAACAGCGGCCGATTGTGTCCGTCGAGGAGGAACCATGATGCGTCCAGATTCGATATCTTCGTCCGTTCCATCGTCCTCTCCGCAAGCATCAAAGTCTTTGCTCAATTTGACTTTCTTCTTCTTGGTGGTAGCTTTGACAAGAAGGTCGCGGACTGAGACAAATCCCGTGCTAGCTCCTTCAGGAATATTCCTCATGATATCGTCGTTACGCTTTCTCTTTGCACCCTGCAGTGCAGGCCCTTTTTTCTTGGGGGAGTTCTTTTCACGGACATATTGCTGAATCTCCACGACCTTCTCAATACACTCCGGCTTCATGTGGTCTGGAAGGAGGCGTTCGACATCTCCATAAAGTTCATACAGTTCTCCTTTGCTGATTTGTTTTTGAACCTCGCGATATACATTTTCGGCCTTTTCAATGTTGAGCTCTTCACGTTCTTCCGAAAGTAATGCATGGATCGTGCCATCACGTTTACGGCCAGTTCGCCCAAAGCGTTGGATCTTCCATGAGTCAGAACGAGAGTAACACACTTGATGTTGCACTCACCATGCGGGTAGGAGCTTTGTCAGCATCATAACAGATTGTAACGTCGATTTCACCGATATCAAGACCCTCCTCGCCGATACAAGTTGCAACCAGGACATTATAAACACCAGATTGGAACTTTTCAATGACCTTCGTTATCCCACTTTGTCAGAAGACTATTCCCGACGTGCATTGATAACTTACTTCATGCTGTTCCTTCTGCCCGAGACCTTTCCTACCATGCTTGTCTGTCGCTTGTCCAATAAAACGAGTAGACCTCAGTAGAGGTCTGTGTTTATCCAGTTCTTCAACGATCCGATCAACGACCGCTCGATATGAAGAAAACACCATCACTCGAGTATCTTCAGCTTTATCTTGTCGACCAAAATGTTGAATAAGGATATTCGACAACTCCTCCATCTTTGGGTGGAGTTCAAAACCCATTGCTTTTTGCTTCTCCAGTTCTTGCATGAGTATGCGGAAATTAGGGTCATCCTTCAGTTTCTTGCCTTTTTGCTTTTGCTTATTCTGGTCATCACCCCCTTCACCTTCCTGATCATTTGAGATGTCGTAGAGAAATTGGTAAGAAGCCTCGATCGAGCCTGTCAACTAACTCGACGATATCAGGTGCCAGAGACATTGAGATTTCCCATTTTCTCACCAAGTATAACATCGCCCTTGCCAACTTGGACAACATTGCAAGTGGCCAAAAAAACCTCCGGTCTCTCAGTTCTCCCATTAATGCCTGCGGCCGGTACGGATGCATAGAGACTGCATATTCATTGGGCCGCAAGATTCTAGCTTGCTGTAATTGTTTCATGATGGGCTATTTTAACCGTAGATCAGCGCCTAGGTCCTAAAGGTTCAAAGAAACATACATTCATAACATTCACCAGAAGATCCCGTATCTTGGCTACCGCGGCGTTAGCCTTGATGATATGTGGAACAAAAGTCTTACAAAAGATGTTTAAGTAGAAAAAAGAAATGAGATAGGTAATAATCAACCTTTTTATGAATGTAAGGCCTCAAATCGAGGCTCTCCTCATTCCGTATTTCAATCCGACTAATGTGAAGGCCGTCAATCAAGGTCTGCACAGCTGCAGCGTCGTTTCCAGGAGTGGCCGTTAGTGCTAGTACACGGAAATGGGGATTCTTGGCCATTAAGTAGCGGACGGCTTGATTATACGCGTAGTTTCCAGTGGCACGGTGCGCTTCATCTATTCACGAGTTGGAAGTCGTGTCGGTAAAAGAACTTATGATACGCACCGACAACAAGAAGGACGACGTCGCGTACATCGCAGGTCTCCTTTGTCAAATCATTGACAAGTGTTTGAGGGGTCATAAAGAAAACCCGTTTCTCGCTCCACTAGTAGTAGATGAGGTTTTACCAAAGTTGCAGCAATCTAGAGACTTACGTGTTTTATCCTTGCACTTCGAGGAACTTCGCCAGTCAGCTCAATACTGTCGCTGCCCGGTATACCACAAGTCTCATGACAAGCAGTCACTTGTTGAGCGACTAAAGGTTTCGTCGGTGCAACAAAAATCACTTTTCCTTCAGGAAACCAACGATAAACTGTATCAACCACTTCAATCTCTGGCGAAAGGAAAAGCACAGCCTACTTACAGTTTAACATGACCACGCCTGCGATGAATGTCTTCCCAAGCCCAGTTGGAAGTGCCACCAAAGTATTGTCAAATAGACAGTGCTTGGCGATATTATATTGATAGTCTCGCTTAGGCCGGTTCATTGGATATATCCAATGTTTGGCTTCAAGCAAGTCTGGAGCCAATTTCATTGGTGGAGGCTAGCAATAACGACTCAACATCCAGTTTTAAGATAGAAAAAAATCACTAACCGGTCTGAATACAAAAAGCGTGAATCATAAGCAGAACAACTATAAGAGACGTCCAAAAAAAACATACCCAACTATGGACAACATATGAATTAGTCATTCCAAGAAAGATTCAATTACATACTTGAGACAAACGGCGCAGGGAATTGTTCAAATTCGACTGGCTCTTCTTCTAGCTGTTCATCATCATCTGCCCTTTGTTTCCCTTTATCCTTCGTTTTTACTTGTTTGGAGCCAGTTTTCGCGAACGCTGTCTGGTCCCATTTCTTTGTTTTGCGTGCTTGTTGACCAAAAGGATTCCGTTGAGTGGAGGTTGTCCTCTGTATTTGAGATCGAGTTTATTGGTACTGGAGGATTGCTGTCCGACAACAGCGCCAAAGAGAGTCGTTTGCACCATGTTGCTCGATGGTGTCCTGGTGAACTTCCTTTGTCCTACTGGTGCTGCACTGTTCGGATGTGCACCTTTTGTGAATTCATCAAGCTTGTTCAAATCGCTTTCGTCCACATTGAAAGAGTCGTCCTTTGCAGGTAGTGGGGGTCGCCTTTTTGGATCGGTGCTGGTTAGTGGTTGAATTGTCTGTTTGCTCGGTAAGGCGTGCGCTGCTTCGATCGCGTCTATCTCGGCTAGAGCCTCTGAGTCAATGTCGTCTTCTCCGTCAAAATAACCATCTGAGCTCATCGTGGACAAGGTTTAAAGAAACTGAAGCTATGCCGCATACTAAGTAGCATGTCAAAATTGAAATAGACGCCGGAACGAACTTCGCATAGATCACGTGAGTTTGCGTCACGCCCAGTTTATCCATTAAGACAAATTTCAGTTATGTAACATTTCCATCGAGCGATTATTTTGAAGCCCCTGGATTCCAAGGTTGTGCGGTTAACCCACTCAAATTGTACCCTCCAATATTTGAGACGGGAACAGTGGTGTGTCTTCGTCTTGGGTCAAAGTTTATTGCCATTTGAAATGGCACGGGCATGTCCCTTCACGCCCATCAATCCCCTTTCTTGACGTTTTCAGTAATTGTAGCCAGGATCGGGAACACCACCAGATCCTTGCGCCCCATCGACATGGCTGTGGCTAGTCGATTTGTCCACCGGTATAATTCTGGGGAGCTCGTAAGTAATAATGGGACTTGGAAGGTACAAAGAGTGTCACAATAGTATTATAGTCTGCTATACCACGTATCACGGTAATTATGGAAAAAAATCCGCCATATAGGTCAAGTGAGCGGATTTAGTAAGGTATGATCCTAAACCATTTATGGGAGAATACGTTCAAACCATGTAGATGGTTTTCAGTGAGAATCATTGTGCACTAGACGAATGCATGACGTTTGACGTCTGACAAAAAAAAAAGTTTACCAGCAATAGAACCGAATAGCTTAAGGACACAAAACGGAGTGATTATACATCCTGCTCAGTACATCTTGACTTTC
>QDKV01004882.1_pt1 | contig 17820 bp, 15 predicted proteins | sample 1861101 | NCBI WGS metagenome assembly QDKV01 (sample SAMN04275158, study PRJNA302643) | Fungus metagenome, whole genome shotgun sequencing project. | isolation source: fruitbody | host: Mallocybe terrigena | place: Sweden | collected 2013 | reverse complement strand
CACTGGCAAAGATTTTTGCATGATACTTAGATGGGACAATTTATAACAGCAGTTTCACCAGTGTTAAATGCTCGGTGGGTCAGAAAAACTGTTTTTTTTTCATGTCAGAATTGAAGGAGTGGTAAGGTTAGACAGCTCCTTGGACTTAGAGACAGGTCAAAAACCAGTTGCATGACAGTAAATCGGACTTGTTGGTTCTGACGATTAGATAGCGAATTCTGGCACTGTAGCAATACGAGCTATCTTGCGCCGAGCATATTAGAGGAGTAACATGTGCCTGTTGATTTTGTGCTGGCATTGCAAACGGATGGTTACCATGACTCAACCGAATTTCAATTCCTCCCAGGTATATAGACGAGTATTTATGGAGGGTGTGGAAGAGGTCCGCATATGAAGAAGGCATGGTGAGGAATCAACCAGTATACAATCGCTGTATTTGGAATAAAATTTAGTGGCAACAGGGTTGGTGGACAGCCGCGTAAGTTTGAAAGCTGAGCGGAAAGAGCATAGAATCCAGGACGAGCTGGTCACGGAGGGAAATGTCCCGATGTCAGGTGAAAGATTGTACACGGGGTAGTCCACGAGTTGCAATCAATGCTATGCCATTCATCGGACATCCTGTGCTTGCCTACTCTAGTCATTGACAAAGTTTGAGGCCTTGAGGCGTCAGTGGGCATCACAGAAAAGATTCACTGGAGAAGTGGAAACCAATGCGGAGACACCTATTAGAAGCATAAAGGCATATCACCTAGACTCTTTGAACAAAAATTTTTGTGGTAAGAGTAGAGGATTTTGGCGAGCTGCTTGGCGTTTCTTGGGCGTTTCAGGTGTCTACATTTTCTCACGGCCTAGGCAGCGCCCGCCGCATTCCTGCAATTAACCGCGACGGTCGAGGCAACCACTTACCAACTTTTGCTCTTGTCATCTTCTTTTACCGCGCTGGCCTTCAGTGGAAGGCTAGTCTATTCTATTTCTACCATCATAATTGATCCAGTCGAACTGCGGAGCATCGCTCTATGTCCTTCTTCAAGCGAAACCGCATACAGGAGCCAGACACGGATGAAGAGAACGACGATAGCATCGATCCAGAGCTACGTTTACGAACAGTGCGGACGGCGGCATCTGCTATTGCAGAGTCGATAAAGTCGGAGCAGAGGGCGGAAAGAAGGAAGTCGCGGCATAATGGGTCAATGTTCTTTCGAAGACAGGCTGCCGCCAAGAAACCACAACCCGCACCTCCGACAAATATTCCTGCTTCAACAAGACTACCAGGTACTCGAAGGAATATCTATATAAATCATCCTCTGTCCGCAATGGAGGTGGATCATAATGGCGAGCCGAGAGTGCGATATGTAAGGAACAAAGTACGGACAACTAGTGCGTGTCTATCCCATATTTCATATATCTCTGTGCTAATCTTGGTCTAGAATATACCATTTTTTCTTTTGTACCTAAAAATCTGTACGAACAATTTCGACGGTGAGTCGTTTTCAGATTCCTGATCTTCACCATCATGAATCGTACTTCTCCGCACCCTAGTGTCGCAAATCTGTTTTTCCTATCCCTTGTCATTTTACAAGGTGAGTAGAGAAAATTTTGTTCGAACTGTATCTAAATCACTGTCCCAGTATTTCCCATCTTTGGTTCTGCAGCGGGTTCTGTAGCTGTACTTCCTCTCGCTTTCATCTTGATGGTCACGGCTATCAAGGATGGTGTGGAAGATTATCGGCGTGGCATTCTCGACGAGGAAGTTAACACCTCAAGTTCCACAAAATTAGGTGGAGGATGGCGTAACGTCAACCAACCCGAGGATCCACGGAATTGGTTTGAAAAGTTGCTTGGGCTAAATCCTCCAGGACGAGTGACGAAAGGCGTTAAGAGGCTACGGGACAGAGAGGCAGGTGAAGCAGGGAAAGAAGTGCGCATGGTGCTTTCAAAGACGGGAGACGATTCATCCAGCGTGCTCACTCACGATGTCAGTCAGAATAGCATCGAGTTAAGGCGAGCAGGTGGCCATCGATTGGAAGACATCCAGAGTATAGACTCGCATAGCTATCCCCCAACTGTACCTGCTGAAGCCTCGAAGTTATCGCTTTCTGAAGGTTCTTCTTCCATCACTCAGGCTCAAAACCGCGAGTGGACCCAGTTTGGATCCTTTTCGCAATATCAGCAGTCAATTCATTCTCAGTCTACCGTCGGTGTTATTGATTGGAGGAAACGCTCTACGGGTTCAGCGCGTTGGGAACGGACTCTCTGGAAGAAGCTTGAAGTTGGCGATATCGTGCTTCTCCGGGACAACGATCAGGTCCCAGCGGACATAGTGGTCCTATCTACTTCAGACCCAGACGGGATATGTTATCTCGAGACGAAGAACTTGGACGGAGAAACAAATTTGAAGCCTCGGCGATCTGTGAAGGCAACTACCAATATTATGTCTGAAGACGACATCGAGAAATCGACTTTTCATCTCGACTCCGAACCTCCGCACCAGAATCTGTACTCTTATAAGGGGGTCCTGCGGTATCAGGACCCTGCGACGGGCGACCAGAAGCAGGAGGGTGTGACGATCAATGAGCTTCTACTACGAGGCTGTGCAGTGCGAAACACTGCTTGGATAATTGGTTTGGTTGTTTTTACGGGTGCGGACACGAAGATCATGCTGAACGGAGGCGAGACACCATCAAAACGTAGCAAGATTGAGAAGGAGACAAACTTCAATGTCATCGTCAATTTCGGCTTTTTGACCATTATGTGTCTTATCGCTGCCATCTTTAACGGGGTTGAAAACTCGAAAACGGACACAAGCGCGCAGTATTTTGAAGCTAATTCAGATCCAACGAATTCCAACATTGTCAATTCGGTCATTACCTTTGTGTATGTGTCTTCTGATATGCCCGTCGTTTGATTTTAAGTCTATTCCATTAGGTCCTGTTTAATCGCTTTGCAAAACATTGTACCCATCTCGCTCTATATTTCCATTGAAATTGTAAAGACGATTCAGGCATATTTCATCTCGCAAGACCTCGACATGTATTACGAACCATACGATACGGCCTGTGTACCCAAGACTTGGAACATCTCTGATGATCTAGGACAAATCGAATACGTCTTCTCTGACAAAACTGGTACCCTCACTCAAAATATCATGGAATTCCAGAAATGTTCTATACATGGCATGGCTTACGGCGAAGGTATCACAGAAGCTCAACGGGGTGCCGCTACTCGGGAAGGAAAAGCAGATGCTCTGGATCCTGTCGAGCTCACGGAGAAGATGGCAAACCTGAAGCAACATATGATTGCTATCATGGAACGGACCTTCAAGAACCGTTATTTGCAGCCTAGCAAGCTCACCCTGGTTTCTCCCAAACTCGCAGAACATCTCGCGGATAAGTCTTCTGGGCAGAGGAGTAAAGCCATTGCCTTCTTCCGTGCGCTGGCGTTATGTCACAGCGTGTTGGCAGAAAAAGCTGATCCGTCAATGGACCCATATCTGATCAACTACAAGGCAGAGTCTCCTGATGAAGCAGCATTGGTCGGTGCCGCTCGTGATGCGGGTTTTCCTTTTCTTCATAAATCCAAGGATACGCTGGAGATCGAAGTCATGGGCCAGTCAGAAAAGTATACCTTACTGAGGACGTTGGAATTCAACAGCACCCGGAAGCGGATGAGTGTGATAGTCCGTGCGCCGGATGGCCGACTCATTTTGTACTGCAAGGGCGCGGATAGCGTCATTTACGAACGGCTGAGCAAGGATCATGATCCTGTGTTGAAGGACCAAACGAGTAAAGATATGGAGATGTTCGCAAATACTGGATTGAGGACGTTGTGCATTTCGTACCGATATGTCGATGAGGAGGAGTACCTGACCTGGTCAAGACTTCACGATTTGGCTACAAGCGCAATCGAGAACCGAGAAGAGGAAATAGACAATGCAAATGCACTGATAGAACATTCACTCATCATTCTTGGTGCTACAGCATTGGAAGATAAGCTACAAGAAGGTGTGCCGGAGGCGATTGAGATGCTTCACAGAGCTGGGATCAAGCTTTGGATCCTGACGGGTATGGCTCTGTCCCCTTCCAGTTTTACTTACTAATGCTTTTTCAGGTGATAAACTACAGACAGCGATAGAGATTGGTTACAGCTGCAACCTTCTTAAGCAGGACATGGACGTTATGATTTTGTCTGCTAACTCCGTTGAACAAACCCGTTCACAAATTGAGGCTGGTCTAAACAAAATTGCATCTATTCTTGGTCCCCCGAGTTGGGACCCCCGCAACCGTGGTTTTGTTTTTGGCGCCAAAGCATCGTTCGCTGCTGTCATCGATGGCGAAACTCTTCGATACGCTCTGACACCCGAACTGAAACCTTTGTTCTTGAATCTTGGCACTCAATGCGAGACGGTTGTTTGTTGTCGTGTGTCGCCAGCGCAGAAAGCGTTGACCGTTAATTTGGTGTGTAATTCCTTTAGTCTTGGTCGTTTCACTTAGCTGATTGTGCTGTGCGAAGGTCAAGGAAGGCCGAAACGCAATGACCTTGTCGATTGGGGACGGAGCAAATGATGTTGCCATGATTCAGGAAGCAAACATTGGATGTGGACTTTTCGGCCTTGAGGGATCGCAAGCTGCTATGTCGGCTGATTATGCATTCGGTCAATTTAGGTTTCTCACGAAGCTTCTACTTGTCCATGGACGATGGTCTTACCAACGTGTTGCTGATATGCATGCCAATTTCTTCTACAAGGTATATCTATGTTTCGCTGGGCACCGGGTTGTTTAATGACAATACGCCAGAATATCATTTGGACAGTCGCTTTGTTTTGGTATATTCCTTTCAATAGGTAAGTTTCATTTACCATATACTTCAATGCAGTACTTCTGATCCCTCTTGTAAGCTTTGACGCAACATACTTGTATCAATACACTTTTATTCTGCTTTACAACCTTGCCTTTACATCACTCCCTGTCATTGTGCTTGGAGGTTTGTCGTGGTCGCTTTTTGCAGGGCAGATACTGATGGATACACTTCACACTTTCTAGCCTTTGACCAGGACATCAATGCCAAAGCAGCTCTGGCATTCCCTCAACTCTACATCCGAGGTATTCGTGGTCTTGAATACACACGGGCCAAGTTTTGGATGTATATGGCTGATGGCCTTTATCAGTCGCTGGTCGTTTTCTTCATTCCATATGTGGCTCTGATATACGGATTCCCAATTTCGTGGACCGGCAGAGACGTTAATTCCTTAGCTGATTTCGGAACGACTGTCGCTGTTGCTGCGATTGCAGCTGCCAACACTTACGTTGGTTTGAATACAAATTAGTGAGTTTCGTATGATTGTGGACAGTTTATTCGACTGACAAGTAATTTGATAATTTTAGTTGGACGGTAATGACGTGGACAGTGGTCCTTGGGTCAACTCTAGTCATGATGGCTTGGATTGTAATTTACTCATTCTTTCCGAGCCAAGACTTTGTGGATGAAGTTTCTATCCTCTTTGGAACTGTGAGCTTCTGGGCCACTATCCTTGTAACTGTTTGCATTTGCCTCGGTATGTTCCTCAATACGCGGAGTATGTTTTTCAATTCATTCCATTTCCAGCTCCTCGTTTCGTTGTAAAGTATTGGTCAACGGTGTATCAACCTCTGGACAAAGACATTGTCCGCGAAATGTGGGTTGAGGGGAACCTTAAAGACCAACTTGGTCTGAAGCACCGCAGGGCAAGACGAAATAGAAGTACCTCAGAAAGTCCCCTCGAATCTGCCCCTATGTTCCATGACCCGCACAACCGTTCACTGTCAGAACTTGAAAATGCGCGTTACCCCTTCGATTCAACTGGTCACAGTAGTCCCGAATCCGATGTCCCGGCGAAAATGGTATACCCCCCTATGAGTGAAACCAGAATTACGACCTCCGCTAAAGCGGCAGAATATGTGACTGCCGACCACGATCAAGTTAACGTTCAACACCTTGTTGCCCCACAATCCGAACACCCAATAACATCTCCTGTTTCTTATTATTCCGTTTCCGATCTCCCTCCAACATCGCCTTTGCCTTCGCCCAAGTACAAAATGTCAGAGGGGAATGCGACTCCCGCAGCCATTTGGCAACAAAGTTCTGCAACAAGTATCTCTCGAGGGACACCATCATCACCTATGCCAACAACCCCACTTCCATCGCACCCTGGTCCCACTACTCTGCTGGTGCCCTCTTTTGGCACAAGTACACCATATGATAGTTCTTCACACGAGATGAGGGTACGTACTCCATCCCAGTACGAGTCGCGAACTACGTCGCCGGGTCATCCCCCTTCAACCTGGACTCATGACCCTGGACACGCTCGAAGGACACCAAGCCAAGTGTCATTTACGTCCAATGGGTCCTTTGCTACAGCCAATGATGATTTCCTATCAGAGGACGACAGAGGTACGATCAATACAACGGATTATCAATTACAGCATGGTCAACGACTAGTATCTCATGTTGCTGAGGACGATCAAAGTACACTGACGGGACATGGAAATACATCTGAAGTGACAACATGGGAAGGTGCTAGGGCTTTGTAGTTATAGATTATTAACATTTTCGAATATTGTCTACTCTTCTAGGCACTTTACTGGACTCCAGTGCTGTTTTTATAAAATGTATACCTCACTCTTACTATGTTGTTTAGTTCTCCGCAACTTATCACATGCTTTACTCCCTGGAGAAATTTTATTGACGCCGCTGTTGAAGAAGTTGTTTATCTCATTTTCCTAGTCCCAATCTCGAGTCGACCATTAACTCTAGACATGCAAGAGCCTGTCGCCTCCACATCAACTTCTGCTCTTAAAGAGAGGCGATTCAAACTGAGCAGGTAGACGCCGATCTTTAAGTTTCAACTTCGTACTGAAATCTATTGAAGAGCATGCGATCGTTGCCGGTATTTTGACCCCTTGTACATACGATTATCCATTCATAAAGTCTGGGCAGGAGAAGAAGGATTAAGTGCGACGAAGGACATCCGTGTCAAGCGTGCTTGATGGCTAACTCCTCTTGTACATTTGAAGAGACAGGAAAGAGGTCACACCCTCACAAATCCAAGTGTGTCCAGACATTTAGATGACAGTCAACTGCACAGAATTCAACGCCGAGTCTTACTCATGTTTTTCAGACGAGCCGTAACATTGGAAGATCGGATGCACCACATTGAGACTCTAATCAAAGCCATTCCGCCAGCCGTCTTCGCGGTTGGAGGTGCTATGCCCCAGATTGCGTCTGGATATTCGACTTCTGAGTCTGGAAAGGCATTGAACTTTGTCACCCCCTTCACAAATCCAGGAGTACCCCCTCCATCATTGCATGTCTTCCCTCTGGTAAATCCGTCTACTCATTTCACTCGCGGTTGCAGTTCGGACTCTCGAAGGGATTCTGCATTGCGTCAGTCCACTGGTGGTCCCTCTCACATAACTTCAGAGGACCAATTGTCGGAAGAAATGTCAAGGATGTCTCTTACAGCATCCTATCTTTATTTCGATGATGAAGGCTACACAAGATGGCAAGGGGAAACATCAGGATTACCGGTTCTTGATCTGCTCGTTGAAAAAAGGAATTTCGCCTCAAGCAAAGCCAACTCAGACAACCCAATTGCAGGTGCAGCTAATACTGACTGGTTCCCTGATCGTCAACCCCGTCGCCCGGATATAAACCCTCAGTCACTTTGGAAACTAATCGTGTCGCATATTGTCCCGGAACTCATGGATAGGTTGGTGACGACTCGACTCTGGATCAATGGTACTGACATACCGCAGTCTTGTGCAGTGTTTTCTATCAACCTCTTCCTACATCATGCCATTCCTCCATGTACCTACATTTCTTTCTGTAAGTGTCGTCTCCTCAGTTGTCAGTCATGGTCATTTCGACTCCATATAGGATTACGGCAACCCACAAAAATGGGCAGAACCAGGTTTTGCCGCTTTCATAGTCGCAATCTGTTGTCTAGCATCTCGCCATATGGACGATGCCCGAGTTCGTGCAGATCCTAATAACAGCATCTCTGCCGGCGTGCAGTGGTTCGAGCTGTTCAAACGTCTACATACGGTGTCGATTGCAGACAGACCTACGCTGTATAACATCCAGGCAAACCTTATTGCTGCCGTATACGCAGTTGGCAGTGGTAAATTGACAAAAGCTTCAGCCCTTCTTGCTGAAGCCTGCACGATGTGTGTGGACGCAGGTCTCCATAGATCGGCAGACAATTACGATTTGTTTGATTCAATTGAAGACGAAGTCAGAAAGCGCACATTCTGGTGCGTTTATATCTGGGATAAGCAGATGAGTGCCCACTTTGGACGACCGTCTATCCTACGTCTAAGGGATTGCGATGTTGGAGAGCCTGCAGCGGTAGACGACGAGTATATAACTCGCGAGGCGATCGGGGTACCACCTTCCGGCACAGAATGTCGTATGAGCGCATTTATTATCGCCTTGAGAATCATGGTTGTCTTGGAGTCCGTACTCGACGCCCCCCCTGCTCGATCATCAGATAAACCTTCTTCCTTCTTGCTTCGGGCTACGAACGTCCTGCATGGAGGGAGCAGGTTCAAAGAGTTGCGAGAAGAGGAGGCTTTATTGGATGATATACATCGGAGCACACCCCCTTTTTGGGCTTACATGGCAGAAAACCTGAACGAAGACACAATTTGCTTAACTCAGGCGGTGAGGTTGCACTGCACCGAGCACTTCGTTCGGTTACTAATTTACCGGCATCGCTTCTCGGAACTAATCGCCGAGAGAATCAATGGACCAACCCCAGAGGACCAGTTGGAAGGTGAAAGAGCGGCATTAGGAGCTGCGCACAATTCAGCGGTGCAGGTCATAGCAGCTAATGTCACCATTGCAACGAGGGGTCTTATGACTTATTGTGCGTTTTTATCACATTTCCCTCGCCAATGTTTACTCAATCGATAACTTCCAGACGGCGTACATGTTATACATCAACTAACGCAGGCTGGCAGAACCCTGGTTGCAGTATTACTGTGCTGCAAGACAGAGACTCTACAACATTTGATTCCTTCCGGTTTGGATGCACTTCGTTCTTGCATTAGCCTTCTCCGAAGGTTTAGCAGCCGATACGTGTGTGGACTCAGATCAGGGGATCTCATGGAAGAATTCTGTCGACGTGAGGATGTCTTGTTTTACTTACTACTCTTATCTGAATCATCCTCTAGTCACTGGTATTCCTTTAGAAACTTCACATCAAGACACGCGGCCTGCTAGTACTTCGCGGCCGCCCTGGATACGCCCCGTTCGTAAAAAAGCTACACCAAGTGTCAAACTCGACAGTAGCAACACCCCTTCTAACTCATCCCAACATGATGGCTCACTGGAGGCATTTTCTCCATCAGATTTTCTTGTAGATACCCCGAAGTCTGTTTACGCTTCGGGGCCGGCTTCACCGGCATCTCCTACTAATACGTTGAATCAACCACAGTTTTCTATGGCTGAGAGTAACGGTTCAACCTTCGACAATACACCTGGGATTTTATGTGAGGTGCAGGATGAATCTCAGCTGTATTTCTCTCCAGAGATGCTTGAGCTGTTCAATGCAGGGGCATGGATATGACCGCGTTGTTTTCTCCTATTATGCAGGCGCAAGCGTCGGCGCGGTAAAGCATCAATGGAGTCCAGAATATTGGTGCAATTCAGTTCCGGATTTTTGAAGTGGGTTACGACGTCGCCGTCTTAAATAATGTACGTCAGAAAGATAATTTGGCTCTACCTTTATGTTTTCTTGATATCAGCTCCATTCTATCAATCTATTTTCAATCATCAGAGCAATACATACTTCCCTTTATGGCAGTATAAATCTTCATCATAACACGTCTGGATTTGTTGCAATCCTACGGTCAATAATTCTGGCCATTCCAAATCTCCTGTAAGGAGTACTTTTGCCGCTCAGGGGCGTCTTTCCATGTGTCAAATGCGGCTTTCCTAAAAATTGAATTTAAGTGCTTACGTAATATGTCATCATGATGCTTTGATTGCCGGGAAGCTGCCTTGGGTCTTGGGGTTAGAAATTCATTTCTTTCGTTAAAAATTGCGACTCAAGAATATTCGAAGGGAAAAGAGTCATGTTCCGGACGGAGAAATTTCGTAACAAATCTTTCATTGCATGGACCCATATGGGTAAAAGGAACCTTGGTCACGGTTCATATACCGAACGTAATCCGAAAGCTATTGCTGCTATCATTCCCAAATTCCGCCACATTTGTACCTTAGAAAATACGAAATGGAGACCATCTTTTCTTGATTGTTTCATATTGCAATGTCTGAGTAATACACCGTGGAGGTATTTTCAATTTATGTCTTCTCTCAGGGCATCAACTTCTTTTAGGTGGCCACGTTTTGCGAGACACTTCAATGACGATCAACTTTCAACGTAAATGGTTGCAACCGGCTCCAGGGTAAATATTCTATACAATAGTAAATATTAATGAGGCGGTTGGATTGAACGAAGATCGATTCTTTATGAGTTCCCAACCATTCTCAGAGACAATTATGCTTTTGCGGTGATAATTGTTACGCATGGTGCATGGGCCACAATACAGGACCGCGTGAAAATTGATCGCGGAACCCTGATCGCGGCTCGTCTAATTGGGCGTCTCCCTTTGTTTCCTGGATTAAAATGGGTTACTCCTTTGATTTCCCGAAATGAAATCGGAGAACTGTATAGGACTTCACTTTTGCTCATAACTCTAGTATGAAAGGATTCTATGCTGGCCTCACAACCCAGGAATTCCCGATCTTCTGCATTTTCATTAAATTTGAGGCAACTTACGGGTTTCTGTGCCCCCATTGTTGGTTCTTTCATTGTCATCTGTTGCAACACTTATAGGTATGTATCCATATTCGTGTGGCAGTTGGTTCCGCTAAACAATAAGAAAAGCTGACGCTGGATACTTTTCCGGATATGACCCATTGATTCCGACCGTCGTCATCCGTTTTCTTTTTGTTCTCAGTGATAATAGTACTTCGGACATGCTCGATATTTAAGTGACCTCGACTATTTCATCCATTCAAGTCATTACCCTCTGCTCTTATCGCAATGTATCCGTTTCGCAACAGCAGAGCTTTCCCTTCATGCCATATCAACAGTCTACCAGTGGAACTGTTGTCGGAAATCTTCAATATCTGTGCCCTTTCGGCCAATCCAGTCACTGAACGCAGTGATTATTCACCACCAGTGATCAACTCCGAGAGCATCCTGGTTCCGATCGTTCTCTCCAGTGTAAGTCGTCGATGGAGATCGATTGCCCTTTCACAGGCGAACCTTTGGTCGAATATCTGTATCACCCCGGAATTATTAGATTGGGAGTCTGATAATGGAGTCCGTTCCTCTCAGCTGAATGCATCACAAGTTAAAACATATATCTCTCGATCCCGAAACTCCCCCCTCAATATCCTTATCGACGGAAGAGACCCGGATTGGGATTTCTCGGAGCCCGAGTATGTTTCTTTTCCTCTTCTCAGTTCCCGGCGCTTGATACATGTTCTCTTTCAGTGTCGGTATCGACTGCTGTGTGGCGGACATGGATCCCCTTTTTTCTGACGACCATATGAGCGCTGCATTATCCATCCTCTTGCCTAATATCGCAAGGTGGAAACACCTCACAATCCTAACGGATACTTGGCGACCTATGTACGTCGCCCTAAAGCTTATGAACCCTATTTTGGCACTCTCCGGTGCCCCATTTCTTCAGTCTTTGAGCCTCATGCGATGCAACGACTATGTCAGTTATTCCCGTCGATTTCAGCCTCGTCAGTTCAAGGATGCTGGTTTTTTGACGCCTACCACCACCGCCAGCGCCTGTAAATCCCGAGCTGATCTTCTTCCTAATCTCAAACACCTTGCCCTTCATGGTGTCCACGTTGATTGGGACTCGCTGGGCAATATCTTGGAAGGATCACAAAGCGGTTTGTCATATCTGGAACTTGCTTCCCATTCGAAGGACGTTCGACCATCGATGAACCAATTCCATAGCCTTCTAAAATCGACTCCTCATTTACAGTCGTTGTCTGTCGTCGGCAGTGGTCCTGAAGGTCCTGGATCAGAGGACGACTCTGCACATAATTACGAACCCATCCATCTCCCATATCTCCGGGATCTAACGCTGGGGTATCGAACCGAGACGGGAGGACGATCGTTGCTCCACTTCCTTGACGCACCTAACGTGAAGTCACTTGTGCTAGACGATACGACCTACCCTGCTGATCCGTCAGACGTCAATGCTGGACCTATGCTTAGCTATCTGGCAATGAAAAGATGCGATGGAAGCGAGCATGACTTCCAAGAGGCTGCAAGTCAATCGACGACGACAGTGGCAGAATACGAGAAAAAGAGGAAGAGGTCTATCTGCCTCTACCCAGACCACTCAGAAGCTGAGCAACTTTGCGGTATATTCCCTCTGCTTAACCACGTAACATTGCGGAACGTCAAATCCACGTTCCAGCCACTGACGACGTTTTTCAATTCCCTTCGACATGCAACCCACCTAGAGTTCAGCGGTATGTCCATGCTCTCGATCCACGCCCTCGTCCCCTACTCCCCCACTCCTTCCGACGGTATCCCCTGCCCGCGATTACATTCTCTTACTATCAAGGATTCAGACCTTAACGTCGAAGACCTTGATTTCATCATCAATCGACTGTCTTCATGCCGTCAAGCGAGAGGAGCGCCTGATTTACAAGACCTAAATTTCCATGTCAAGCCCTCTCGCGCCAGTGACATCGGGCTGATTACTGCTGCTGCTGCCTCGTCTCCCGCTTCGATCGTTCATATCATAAGTGATAAGGACGTCGACTCTGAGTCGGGAGAAGACAATTTCATGATCGCCGACGAAGAAGACGCTGCGTTTCGTCCAGGGGGAGTTTTCGATGATCCCGTTTTTGATGAGTACTACTTCGGGAATGCGGTTGTCTCTCTTTAAAATTATCCTTTATCCACACTGCATCTCTTACATTATTTCCCATTCACATGATCATCTGTAGCAATAAATTTAAGAACCCTCAAGGACTCGTTGTACATTTGTGTATAGTGAAAATAGCTATCGACGTTGTGTTACTGCTTCTACAGCGGTGTGCTTCCCTGGCTCTGTCCAGAGGACAGAGATCTGGGTTCTGTCGGATGAGATAGGATGAGATCAAGATATTCTCTCTGCCTGGAAATTTCGTGGGATACAAAATTCTCTCAAAATAGTAGATCGATTTTTCGAAATCTAATATTATTAATATTAATAATAAAGGACATCACCAAAAGGAGAAAGGAGATCCAGGACCAAAGTGAAAGGTCGGAGCGAGGTTATGGAAACAAATAGTACAAACGATGTGATCTGCTGTATTATTAATAAAGGACATCAAGCAGAAACAGAAACAAAAGGAGAAAGGGGAGAGCAAAACCGATCATGAACGAAAGTGAAAGGTCAGAGCGAACGGAAAGGAGGACGAAAAAGGTCATGGAACAAATAGCACAAATGTGATCTGCTTAATTGGGTTGGCGCCATGGTGCCGTTAGGGATTCGGTTCACACATTCTAAACCAAAACTGTGTCGGATTTCAATAAGGAAAGAATTCTCTTCGGTCCTTGGTTTTGTCTCCCCATAAAAATTCGACTCAAAGATAATGCGAAGGCCGTGTGGCGAAATGGCATCGCGTCTGACTACGAAGTCCGCGAGACTCCTTATCAGGAGATTGCAGGTTCGACCCCTGTCTCGGTCATACTTTTTTTGTTAACAGTCATAAACCAAAAGAGCTTTAGGTTTCATACAAATAGCATTCGGCAGTAAAACCACACCAGCCGGAACGTAGAAGGAGGGCAAGAAGCTTCATGCTATCTCAAATATCACCTGGGCGTTTTAAAACCGGCAGTCCGTGCTATTTACCATTATATCCATCTCTGAAGTGGCAACACGCTCCAACTCAAAATTGTAGAATATCTTTGGAACGAGCACCTGATACACCGTGTTCGATGGCACCACCAGCAGGCACTCGTGTGCACACAGATATGAATCCTCAGCTGACCACATCAGCATTCAAAGCCAGAGACATTCATTGAATGTCGATGGTGTCTCGACCGTCTTGACTTGATTGGGAAGTCCTCGTAGACAGTTTTGCAATAGATTTTTCATGGTCGTGCGATATGAAATGTCCCTGTGGCGTCTTTGAAGTTTTGTTTGTTGTCTTGTCATCGCCGCCCCCCTGGATTCTGGATGCAGTTATGTACGAAAAGCGAACGACGGAGCGAGTTCTCCCAATTTATGGGTGCTTTAACAATTTGCAGTCAAAGTCCCAGGCTATCACTATATCACCCGAACTTGATATTGAATCAACACCCCAGATATGAAGTGTCAAGCTTGAGTGGAGTAGCATGACATTCGGGTCGAGTGAAGCAGGTCTATGTCTGTTGGGCTGAATAATTGGAAAAATATCGGGTGACGTCAATGTAGATGGATTAGGGCATGGAACCCTGAGCGCACACACCTTAACTCTAAAACCTTGACCGTGTGGCTGAATAAGATGCTTATCGAGAATCAGTAGCGCATGCAGGATGTCAAAGTTGTTTGGTTGCATGTCCATGACAACTTGATGTCTTTCCGGTGCTCACGGAGCAGCAAAGATCGAGCTCGGAAATCTCGTCTTCCATTTCCCAGTGAGAGGCGATTTTCATAGAGGTGTATACGAGTTCTTGTCATGATAAGCTTTGTGGTCGTGTGAAACACTGGCAGTCTGAACGATAAGCTCGCATTGGCAGCTCAAACAAGACACGCAAAGACTGTATATGAGATGTCAAGCATACCATGATCACACGACCTTCAATTCCCCAAAACCCAATGTCAGCAAGGATGGAATTTCCCTCCCGTGCCATGGTTGGGTGATCAAACGCTAAAGAGTACGTAACCATCGAGGTCGAGTATGCCTTTAGAGTATACACAACTTACGACATGACCCTGTATGCAAACAAGTACCGTTTTTGTCATGCTTGATATCACAAATTGAGAAGTGTCATGTAAAGGCGGAGGGCTCATGATGGTCCGCAGAGGAACTTGAAAGGCTAAAAGGACCTAAGATAAGTCCGGATCTCGATCGGTAAGTTTGCAGCAGCATAAAATCAAACACAAGAAACACCTTTCAAGGAACCAGCGCCCAAGTCTTACACTGTCGCAACTACTGTCATGTCGAAAACCAAGCAGAATGACCTAGTAGGCATTCTCAAAGGCGTATGGTTCAGACGTGTATGGAATGTCATAGTCTGTTTCCTTGCGTTGTATGTCTTCGCAGTTACGCTGATAATGCTACCAACGGTGCAAAGGCGGTGAGTTCTCTTGCTCTACGTCTATACCAAAGTATCTATATGGCGGGTTCGTTCGCAGTGCTATATACAAGACCCACGTTCAGGTCAAGGGGTATCACAAGTTCGAGCACCCAGAACGTTACGGGATGGCTCGTGAGTTGGATCTATTTTGACTTTCGAAGGAACTTTTTTTCTGACACCAGCATATACTAGCCGGAAAGACAGTTAATCTGAAGCTAAAGAGCTCAGACAATACCTCCATCGGTGCATGGTTCGTCTTTGCAGACAGCTTCTACCGCAAATTGCCATACCCTCCTCCAGACCGTATCGGTGATTTCCCGATTTCCAGAAAGCAGCTCGTCTCATCAGCATTGAGCCAAGCACCTACGGTTTTGTACTTGCATGGGAATACCGCCACAAGGGCGCACCATAAACGCACGTCCTTCTACAGTGCGATCACATCGCGCTTGGGGGCGAACGTCATGGCCGTTGACTACAGAGGGTTTGGCGATAGCGAAGGCCACCCTACTGTTCAAGGTGTCTCAAAGGATGCCAGGGCAGCTTGGGATTATTTGATAAGACGTGGCGCGAAGCCTGAAGATATCTTGATTCTAGGGCATAGTCTGGGAACAGCCATTGCTGGTCTTTTGACCGCCGAGCTCGGCAAAGAAGGTATACGCCCACGAGGAACCGTCTTAGCATCAGTGAGTTGCTTTATGTAACCCTCTAAACACCTGTTCCCAACAATATTTTAGCCGTTCTCCTCTGTTCGCAAGTTAATTGATCATTATAACCTGTTCGGCTTTTTACCCCTCTTAAAGCCTCTTTCGATGATACCTCTCGCTCCGCGTAAGTCGTTCTGTTTGTGCATTCTAAGTTGACTGTTGTGATTATTCTTATTCAGGATTGGTAACGTGGTCATTGAGACACCGTTTTGATACACTGTCACTTGTGTCTGTAAGTTGGTCGCCTATAACCTTCGCAAAACATAAATTTAACACACACAAGGAAATAAAAACAAATGTCCTTATCGCGCATGCGGGTGAGTTATTTTCTAAAACAGACATTTACCCTTCTTACTATATATCCCCTAGACGATGACTGGGATATCCCTTCTTTCCACTCCACGATTCTGTTTGATGCCTTTTTAGATCCGCATCTTCCATCAGCTGCCTCTCTACCGGAGAATCCTCTCTCCGCCAAAGAATGGGATAACTTTACTCACCAGGATGATCTCCGCGCATCAAAGCGGTCTGAGCTCGTGTCAACGACGATCATAGATGGATTTGGACTCTACGAAGAAATGCGACCAGAGTTGGTTGCCGAAGAGGGAAGAAAAGTGGTGTTGTTGAAGCTAGAGAGTGGCGGCCACAATATCGGTCGTATAGAAGGTCTCCAGGATGCTATCGGGAATATGTTTGGATTTTATTGAATGATACAGTTATATGTTTTTTTTTGTTTTGGAACCACACCTTGTATCGACCCTCTTCATATGGCCCATTGATAAATCGATAATGTTGTTGGCCAGAGTGCCACAACAATTGATCTTTTACCCTTTCGTTCCACTTGGATAACACACCTCATGAAATTGTGAGAAGACGCCAATTTTGGGACATTCCTGTTTACACACAAGTTGTTGACATATCAGGGTTATGAACTGACTGCAGAAATAATGGCGTTTTCAGTTAAGCCACCTAGGCCCGATCAATGTATCTTGGGAGATCTGTAGCGGTTGTTGTTGAGCCATTTGAGAATTTCCCGAACTGTTAATACCCATAGTGACGGTCGAGGTCAAAATATGTATGAGGATTTGAGAAAAAATGACCGAGACAGGGGTCGAACCTGCAATCTCCTGATAAGGAGTCTCGCGGACTTCGTAGTCAGACGCGATGCCATTTCGCCACACGGCCGCACCTACAATTGTTGGGTATGATGATTATCACCTGGATCGATCATGTAAGACGAGTTTCTCTTTCGAAACATAACAGAGCGTCTCGAAGAGTGTTTATTTTCCAAATTCCATGTGCCAGACTCCAGTGTGCTCCGTGCAATGACGATATCAATATCAACCTGTGACTCGGAGTGATCACTGATTGAATTATGATAGGTCAATTTGGACAGTGAAATGCAATGCCGATGCTGCATTACGGCATAAAGTGAGTAACCTACTGTCTTGTGCATCAACTTTGCTGGTTCATTTCCAATGAAGCCGGTCTAACCAAAGTGTGTGAAACCTCGGCAAACTACACATTCGTCACCCATCATAACCCTCAAGTATTCATCTCAACCACATGATGTTTCCACCAACTCAGCATTGAGTACTGTGGCAGAAGCTGCATATTATAGCTTGCTAATCATCAGGTGCATCGATCATCGACCCCAGACCTGCTTTAGGTCCATCGGAAAAGGAAACCCCATCAGGAAAATAGGAAAAAAACTTAACAGGCTTAGTTGGCTTATTTCACGGATAAGCCCTCTAAGTTGCTCAAGCT
>QDKV01004883.1_pt1 | contig 17821 bp, 15 predicted proteins | sample 1861101 | NCBI WGS metagenome assembly QDKV01 (sample SAMN04275158, study PRJNA302643) | Fungus metagenome, whole genome shotgun sequencing project. | isolation source: fruitbody | host: Mallocybe terrigena | place: Sweden | collected 2013 | reverse complement strand
GGACAAATTTTCAGTTGGCTGTCCGGACAAAAATCTCCAATTTGTATATGGCCTTTTCTGGTATTGTCAGGGGTCCTAGTATCATCTCGCAGATTGCGCTGAGCCATATTTGATGGCATCAGGAAGAGAATGGGGAATCTGAGTTTAATTTAAAGTTTAAGCGCTAAGCGCTTACGGACCGGAACCCGAGACATTTATAAATTTCGTGCGTCTCAGCATCTCTCCCCATGTCTGTCAACACCGCTTCCAACGAAACTCCTTACAAAAACGTTGTGAGCCAAATTCGGTCAAAAGTAGAAGAGTGAGCTGCCCTTACGCTGTTGGTTTGTCTCATGTATTGTATACTTGCAGGGCGTCGCAAAAGGGCGTACATATCTTCTCTTTCAATGTTCCTCCGGATCAACTACAGGACGCTCATGCCTTACTTGACAAGGCAGATCGACGAAAATCGATGAAGTTAGTTGACATTCCACATCGTGACGGTTTCTGACTTCGTTATAGGGTGTGCTACAGTGATGAATACAACTTCATTGTCAGATACACGTCCAGTCGAACCCATGTGGAGACCATTTCCTCCTGGGGCTTCGTGTTTATGAGTGCTCTTGACCGATTGACCCCAACGTCACGTTCCTTATGCCGCATCATCGGAGCGACGAGTATGTTCGATAGAGCAAATACATATCTTGAAATTTCGGCTTACCTTTCTTCCCCAGCCTTCGAATTTGGACTAAAGCAGAAGCAGCCGGATAATGGTGTCCGGCCTTTCACATCTTTGTCTCCTAGTATTATCCTAGAGGTTGGGGATCTAGGAAGTCTAGGACAACTGCAAACAGATGCGAGGCTGTGGCTCAGGGATAAGCCCGAGGTTAGCCAATCAATGTCTTCGTTTCCACTCATTCACCAGAACTACTTCAGGTACAGCTGGTCATTCTGCTCTTGATTGACCCACTTGCTCTTAACTCCACTCTTCCGAGAATTTCGTTGCAACTGTGGAAAGGTGCTCCCCCTACAGCAACTCAGCAGCAAAGGGAAGCCCAGATGGTCTGGGCTACCGATTGGACGAATAGTGCGACACCGTTCTATATACTACTTTCTGATATCTTCGGACAACAGGTACCTGCTGCCTATGGTAATAATAACCGTGTGTATTTGGATACAGATGGCTGGCGGCAGGAGATTATTGAGTCGGCTTCTTTATTTTTGTAATATATGTCTTGTTGGAAGCTATTGAATCATCTAAACGAATCTCTTCTGCCTTGCCAATGCAGCATAGAGGAATAACATCTGCGCCAAGATGGACGGTCTCACTGTGATTGCGGCGCTCATTTTGGGCATGACCTACGGAAGGTGACCTCTCCTAACGTTTGCGTTGGAAACTATGGAAAACTTCAATAGAGCTTCTATGCCAGAGACCTTCCTCGTGAACATCTTTCCAGCTTGTGAATTTGCATCAAGCGTTATCTGTCCTCTGCCTTTGCTGATCAAATGAACTTTCTTTGCAGTGAAACATTCCCCGATGACAACTTGAATTTCCTGAGAACTGCGGATGAATACCGCAAGCTCCCCATATAATTTGACCTAGACACGACATTCTTCTGCTCAGGAACGGTATTAATGAGACTCTGGTACTGCTGCTTAGCCTTGCGAGCAGTCTGTTTCTTTGATACTGAACTTTCCTTGGTAGTTCTGAACTTCACGCCAAACCTCTGTGAAAGTAACTTCAATTTCCCCCAGCTTATTCTACGTGATTTACTTACTAATTACCACACCACCCACAGGGTATATCCGCCGCCCTGACGTTCTTAGTGAACATGATCATTCATCCCAAAATCCAGACGAAAGCGTGGGCTGAGCTAGATGCAGTAGTAGGCAACGACAGACTTCCTTCAATAAGTGTTCGACCAAATCTACCTATCTGCGGAACATCATGGCCGAAACCTTTCGATTCGCATCCCCCTCTGTGAAAATCTATGATACTTGCAGTTTTTGCTGATGATTTTTTCAGGCCTCCCTCACAGGACGAATTTTATGAGGGTCATTTCCTACCGGAAGGCGCATGGGTTATTCCGAACATCTGGTTAATCTTTTTCACTTTTCTCTATGTGCCAAGTGCTCATGCTGAGGGAGTAGGCAGATGCTCTATGATCCAGGTGTCTGTCCCAACCCCAATGAGTTCAACCCTGACCGCTTCGATAGGAGTGAAGCAGAAAACAAAGGAACTCGTCTTCGGGTTTGGAAGACGCATCTGCTACTTCGCGGAGAATACACTATTTTCTATTATAGCAACGGTTCTTGCGACATGTGAAGTTCTTCCTGGTCTTCATAAAACGAGTGGTTCGGACGTTCTGCCTGAAATAACGTACACCAGCAGCAGTATCAGGTTGGCATCGGCATTTATGGTTTGCAAATGGTATGTGGAAGTCCTGCTGCCGTTTGCGATTAGGCTACGACCTCGGTCCACTAAGGCTGCAGCACTTCTGGCTGAGGCTGTTCTAGAAAGCGAGAACGGAGCACTATGAAAGCATGACGATTAACTGCGTTTGTAATACGACTAGGAACGACCCTTGAATATGTTTTATTGTTCCCAATAGAAACGGACACACAAGAACAACTTGAAAATGCGACCTCCAGTTCAACGTAGACTTTGCCAGCACAATAACGTCAATACGAAACCATCCTAGTATGACAATATCTGCAGGTGTAAAAGCAGAAAACTTCCGAGTCGAAAATAGGCATCATTTCACAATGGAATGGACGCCTCGAGCTATAGTTGGCATATAAGTTGTGGAAACAAGAATGAGATAAATATATACCTACCCGACAGATAATCTTTCGCTATGCTCGCACTCTGGAACCAACATTTGCATCAGGTGCGATACATGGAAGGAAAGGCTTCATTACCAATCCTTTGACAATTTCATATACACTCTTGTCGTGGTAGCGGAGACCCGTGGCTGGATCGGTGTAAGGCGCCTGACATGACAAGAAGTGATAAGGAGAGACATATCTACATAGACGGATTTGAAACATCACCTCAAGACCTGTGATATCGCACAAGTGGGGATGTGGAACAACCGAAGGCGGCGCCTCTATTGATGTGTCTGAGTGTAACCCGAGGGCCGAAAGGCTTAAATATGGTTTTCAAGAACAACAGACAACCAACTCACACGTCGGCACCTCCTCAGGAATCTTCCGGTCTGCCTCTGGGTCTGTCTTGAGCAGTTCCTCTCTTGCGAGACGCCTAGCCTCTCTTTCCGCTCTATCCCTCTCCCTTTCTTGACCGAGAACAGTCTTGAGGTTCTTTGCGCGGCGATTGACATTCTTTGTATACCGTGGATTTTTGAAAGGGCGGGGGAGGTGTATATATGATAGTTGAGATGCTAAGGACTATACCAAAAAAGAATGCAATTTAGCAGAACTGTGCAAGTATTCGGCGGCACTTACTGGTGTCATGGGAGTTGTTGTGCCATCTGAAGGGGCTTTCTTTTTGAATCCTCCTTTTGGTGGCCTGATAGAGTAAAAATTCAGTGAAATTCACCTAGCAATCATCTTTCCGTACATTTGAATTTTGAGCGTGTCACGTACACAGTCACAGGCTATGTGATCGATTTTTTCTGTTCTAAACAAGATCTGGCCAAAAAATGTTCGCACTCAAACAATCACCTAAAAAGCGGCCTGCGCCTTCGCAAACAGGTCCAAAGTCAAAAAAAATTTGCATAGATGCGGAAAAATCTGAAAACAAGCTAAGAAGGAGCATTCCTGTTACGCAGCCTTTGATTACGGAGGTCGACGACGACGACGACGAATCAGAGGAACAGAATGGTACATGTGAGGGTGAAGAAGATATGAGTGATGATGATGTGCAAAGTTCTAGTGGAGAGAATATGTTGGATGGAGAGTCGTTGGCCAAAGATCCCACTTGTAATGCTTTCTTATTGTTTTCGAATGATATCTAACTTTCATTAACAGCCGCAAGAGAATCACATAGAGCCCAGAAAGCGCTGTTGGATCAACGTCGTGCACAAAAACCTCACTCATCTCTCCTTAGTACCGCCAAACAGCGATGGTCACTTCTCCGGCAAAAGAACATACCCTCTTCTGAGCGACAAACACACGTAAAAGCTCTCATGTCTGTCATACGTGGCAAAGTGAAAGATGTTGTATTCAAGCACGACGCGAGCCGGATCGTACAAAGCGTAGTTAAGTATGGAGGAAAGGTAGAGAGGGAGGACGTCGCAAGGGAATTGAGTGGTCATTTTAAAGAATTGGCCCAGAGCAAATATTCGAAATTCCTTGTCACGAAGCTTATTCGTCTCTGCCCTTCACAACGCGCTTCTATCCTGCTTGAGTTTCAGTCAAGTGTTATACGCATGCTCCTTCACCGCGAGGCTTCGTCTGTATTGGCGGACGCGTTTGAACTCTATGCTAATGCGTACGAGCGAACGATTCTCTTAAGAGAATTTTATGGAAAAGAGGCGATTCTGTTTAACTTTACGAGCGGCAGCCCAGCGGACAAAGAGAGAGCAAAGAAAGGTTTAAAAGGTTTGCTGGAAGGTATCGATGCAGAGAGAAGGAAAAGGATATTGAATTCTTTGAGAGAGAATTTAGCAACTATGTTCGTATAAATTTGGTATCGATCTGTCGTTGCTCACGTTTCGTTTTCTGCTAGATTCAACAACTCTGATAAAGGCGCCGTAACACACTCTATCGTGCATCGCGCGTTATGGGAGTATCTGTGCGCAATTAATGATGTATCCGACGAATCTGAGCAGGAGAGACTCCGCAGAGAAGTGTTCGAGAGTTGTCAGGAGGTGATCGCAGAGATGGTGCATACAAAGGATGGTAGCCGTGTAGTAAGAGAGTTCCTTGCGCGAGGGACCGCAAAGGTGCACTCGGATTTTAGCTATGCATGTTTGATGCTAATTAGGTTTCAAAGGATCGGAAACATATTTTAAAGATCCTCAAACCACATATCGAGAGAATGTGTCTGGATGATGAGGCACAAATGGTTCTTTTTACGGCATTAGATGTAACTGAGTGCGTTTTCTCTTAAACCCTTCATTCCTACAAAACCACCTACCAACGTTCAATTAGCGACACGAAACTTCTCTCCAAGGCCCTCATCACCCCCATCATCTCATTATCAGAGAAACTCTATTCTTCTCCACAAGGCCGACGCAGTCTTTTATATCTCGTTGTTCCCCGCTCGCGACGGCACTTCACTCCTGCTCAGATTTCCTGCCTGGCGGAGACGGACAACATCCGTTCGCAGACGAGTAAGAAGGGCGCAGAAACTAGAGAAGAGGAAGTTAGGAAAGCAGCTAGTGAGGATCTTGTGGCTTGGGTTGAAAAGGAAGGAGAGAAGCTTGTGAAAGAGCCAAATGGGTGTTTAGTAGTAGTGGAGGTGATGCTTTACGCTGAAGCGGGTAAGGTTGGACCCTCTATTTTTATGTGAGATGCTCAAGATCTTTGACATTTTCAGACAAAGAAGGCGCTATGGAAACTCTCCTAAGAGCCCTCACGCCAGCTTCTGGGGAACCCGACGTGCCACCCCATTTGATTGACCTCCCACCAACTTCTCGACTTTATAAAACTCTCCTTCAAGGTGGGCACTATGATCGTACGTCGCAGGTCGTCTCACGAATTCAACCCTCGATCTGGGACAGCACCGCATTTGCGTCAAAATTCGTGAGACACGTTGGAAAAGAGGCGACGGTGGGTATGTGCACTGGGCAAGGAAATGGCGTTTTCGTTGTTGCAGAATTAGCAGAGGCGCTCCTTAGGGGGTCTAGCAACGACATTATGGAGGGACAAAGGGTGAAAGAGGCGACAGGTGCCAAGGAAGCTTTAAAGGGATGGTTTGGTGAAGAAGTATTGAGACAGATCAAACACGGAGAAGCGAAGGGGAAAAATGTTTTATTAGAGAAGTTGAGTGTGCTATAGGTGGTGAGGGGTAAATGTTGCACATAAATTATACTTTTGATTGTCTTTGTACGCTTACGGGCGCTTGTCCTTTTTTAGTTTGTCCGCCATAGGCGCTAACCCCTCCTAAAACATCCCTCCAATCATTGGTTTTGTTCGAACCTTGAAAGCTCGACCGTTCATCTCAATGATCACGAATTCCTGCACTCGTCTTCATGTCACGAGTTTACAGCGTCTAGTGGAATGACCCAAGTGATTGGTTTCACAATTCTAGAAAGTACGATTTCAGCTCCATATTTTGATATTACGATGTATGATATCCGCAACTATATAAGGCCTTCGCGGGATTGATTTAACCAACCCTCAGTTTGAATTATTCATTGCGAATACTTCAGCGCGAGAGAATATTGTTTTGCCATGTCGTCCTCATCCCCTACTTCCTTCTCAGACCAACACCCAACCTAGAGTTAAAGTGTTGGTTGTTCTGTCAGGGCGTCACTCTATTGCACTTAAACGCAGGGACTCGGAGATAGAAAAGGAAACTGGTAAGTTTCGAGCCATATAAGATGAGCAGCTGACATGGTTAATCTTTTTAAAAGAGCTCGCGCAGCCTTTGATCCAGTTAGCCGCTGGTCATGAGGCCGTTTTCGCAAGCCCGGAAGGCCAGCAAACACCCATGGTTGATTTTCCCATCTGTTTTCTCGGTACGAGCTCCTCAAATTTACTTCTGCAATTGGTCACTTGTATCCCAGGCAACTGGGCTGAAAACAATCGTGAAATCGACTTTGTCAAGTCACTCGAAGACTGACGCCGATTTAGTCGCCTTTACTGGGATTTTCCTTCCAGGTGGCCACCCCTTTGGGCGACCTCGGTACGGACAAAGCTCTTGGCCACATCCTTGACCACTTTCACAAAAATCAAAAGCCGACTGGTGTGATCTGCCACGGGCCCATTGCGCTCCTCGCTAGCAAACTTGTCTCCCCGTCTAGTGAGTTCGCATACAAGGGGTACAAGGTGACTTGCTATGCAAACAAGGAAGAGTTGAGCAATGAGTTGCTTTGGGGAGCGAGGTTGCATAAGAAGGTGGAAGATACTCTCAAGGAAGAGGGTGCGGAAGTAGAGGTGGCAAGTGTACCGCTTATGCAGAAGGTTGTGCGGGACCGGGAGCTGGTTAGCGGAGAAGGTCCGACCAGTGCTTGGAAGTTTGTGGAAGTATTCCTCAAGATGTTGGATGAGTATTCGAATGCCAAGGGGCAACTTGAAGCGCCTGCACGTAAATAAGTTAAAGCACTGTAACATATTAGCTAATGACCCAAAAAGTTTCGATTCTATAGACTGCCAATTGTATCTTTGATAGAGGAGACTCGGGGCATCTAGTCTTCGCTTACTATTCTATCTCCTGCGTGATGATGAGTTTGCTCACGAACATTGGTCGAGTTTAAAGGAGATTTACTCAAGGCCAATGTGAGGTTGTTTACCCAACCAAGGGCTTGTAGGTTCCCCTTTGCCACTGCATGGCATATGTCCCGTCACTCTTTGAGTTAGCCCGCGTGTCTTGGCAGTATTATGTATATGGTATTTCTCGTAGACTACTTGTCCGTCTCCTTTATCGGTTGGTAGTCTACTTCTACCTTTTTTGTTGCCCTCCCTTCCTCAGGCTTTCCTTTTTTTTCGCCAGCCTTACTGTCCGTCGAATTTGTTTGCCCAATTGTATATTTTTGATTGAAGATACTCGGAAGCCTTTGGGGCATCCAATCTTCGCTTGCTATTCCATTTCCTGCGTGATGATGTATTTGCTCACGAACATTCATCGATCAAAACATGTGGCCTCCCTCTCTATTTCTTCTTCAAATTTTGGGTCACTTGCGAGATCGATAAGACGATGAGGCGAAGGACCCCAATGTTTCGAAGATTTAATGCATTCACTCTGTGTATTAGACACCTGTTAACCAAGCTGACTTTGAATTGAGTGGGAATTGCGCGAGGTATTCGAAAAGTGAGTCCAGATAGAGTCAAACACTCACTTTCGCGATAAGTGGAAATCGTTAACAAGTGGGCCTCCGTCGGTAATTATAAAATGTTATGGACGACATGCACATAAATCATAAACCCCCTTTGTGACGGTACATTTTCAAAACTAAGCGGAGAGCAGAGCTACTAGAAGTTAGCCCAAACATTTGCCTGCTCAACCAACCAACGATTTATTATAACTGAATCAGTCTCTATCTGTGTCTGACCACCATCCGCTTCTTTACCATCCGGGAAAATGATCCTGTGGTCATCGTCAGGCCCCCGTTCTGTGCTCAAGCGAATGGACTTCTTCCCCAAAACCAGAAGACCATGGAGCGGGCGTCGGGAGTCGGTCGCATTGGAACGCCGGAGGATTCGTATCATGTAGTCCCGAATTTGTTCGATGGCATGATCAATCTCGAGGTCGTCACGTTTGAGTTCGACAACAAGTAACGCAATCTGAGGGTCATCGTCATGCAATTTTTTGGTGACCACGATGTCAACCTCGCGTCTGCCTCGCTGGATGAACACATCGCGCCACTGACTGATAACTTCCCCGCCCAACGAGTCTATGGAGGTGTCACCATCCACAGCTTCTATTGATGTGAATGAACGATCGGAGGTGTCATCATCATCTCGGAAAACGTCTGGCATCAGCAAAGCCTGAGGCTTTATCAAAAACCGGTGGGAGGGGGGATATATCCAACCAAGCCGGGTTGCTTGTGGCCCATAAAGGCTATGTTCTCTTCGTACACCATCTAACTCCTGCAGACGCTGTTGTTGATCCCAGAGTTCATTAAAAAGCCGATGTATCCAATCGGCATTGTTTTCCTATAGAAAATGACGATGTAAGCCATGTTGGAGCTAGAATAGCTTGCCATGATATAATAGACATACAGTCAGTTTGTATGGAAGAGGTCTAATGGGTAGGACCATGGAGGACTCGGAGTAGGTTCAAGGCAAGTTTCAGCACCATCGATAATCAATCCGAAATGAAGCTGGTTGCGGACCGCAAAGCATCAACTAGTCAAAAATTTGCTCCTCGTTTCCTGCAATTGCATCTCTCTTGTTGAATTCAGCTCTTTCCCGGCCACCTATATGAGTCATTGGTAGTTGGAATTACTCAGCCCGCCTGGCTTCCAAAGCTTGGACTTTTTAGCGGAATTCTTCCTCGAGCGACGACCGGCCATCAGCAAATCCTGATTTGGTACAAGGGACCCAGCGGTACAGCTAGGTATAAATAAGTACAAATCACTGTATATTTGTTATACCTTCCATTTCTGAGTTTAAATATCAGGATTTGCTGCACAAAAACCTTTTTAGACGGAATTCCTCAGAAAGATTATCTAATATTTTACCGGATTGATAGTACACTAAAACCATCTTTTGATAATGGAAAAATCATAGATTGTAGAACTAAGTGTATGAAGTTTTATAACCAAATTTTTGACTCATTATCTTCTATTTAGCGAATTGACAACCATAATCCATCAAATTTTTACGTGATGAGTTGTGACATGGTTTGCCGTGACGTTTAAGTTGGTGTTCAAATTGAACATTATTGCCAACTTTGAGTACAGTACGTTCTTCCTTTGAAATAGAAATTTACCACAATTTATCCCACAATAGATGCTAAAAGTCGCTGGTTGGATTATCACGCGATCTGCTGCCGATGAGTGGAGGAAGGCTCAAGGCCTTGACTCTGACTATACTCACCCAACCATTCGTTCCAATGTTGTAGGAATCCTTCATGAGCGTAAAGACGTCAAGACATTTCCTTTCAAGGAAGAGAATGTGATACAAGTTTCTTGGCCCAAAGTTAGTATATTGACCTGCATCCTCATCGTTCCACTCTGAACAAGGTATTATGTTCCAGATGACGACCGATAAACGCGGCAATCCGGTATGCATTTTGGTACGCCGTGCGCACTTTACGCGGAATGACACATGGGGCAACTTTACGGAAATCCCTATTAAATCGCCAGGGGATCAAGATATGGTTGAATGGTTGAAAAGGGATGGACTAAAGCTTGGTGATTGGGTGACCATTCCTGATCCATTCGAAGACGAATGGCCTTTTGCGAGACGGTATCCAGGTTCAAGGTGCCCTCCTGATCCCAAGATAAAACCTTGAGTCATTGGTGCCTTCAAAGTTTTCATGTAGTCCTTTTTTATGTGAAGTTAACAATGTATTATACAGGTGGGTCATCTCATCAGTTTATAGGGTCTCCGAAGCCATTAACCAAAAATACAGACTTCCGACAACCGCCCTCTATAGCATGTGTTCTATACCAAAAGGACTCATATTCCAGGGCAATGTATTACTACATGTATCATCAAAGAAGTTGAGAGTCAGAAATATTGTGCATCAGCAACGATGTGCGCATTGAATTTATGTCGACGACAAAGGGTCCTTCATGGCAATATGTGGGCATACTATTCCTGCGCATAACCAGTGCAGTGATGTGAAATTCGCTTTATAACTCATTTTCAAGATGTTGCTAATGCACTTCTCTAGATAATTTATCTAGCGGTTAAGATGTACTCTGACTGTCCTTTAACGCTAGTTCGCTGCAATGCGCGTGCGATGATCTTGCCAATGTGTTGGGTAGGAATGATTGGGTCAAGGACTCTGCGATTGGCTAGGTGCTGGCAAACAGACAAAACACATAAAGGTGACGTTTGAGGGTTGATTGTGAATATATCTTTCAAGACGAATCAATCAGCACCAAAGCATGGGCTGCCCTCATGGCCTCTCCATTTCTTCGAATTTAAACCGCGCAATATCAATGGGTCCCTCATCAGAATTTAAAATGAACTGATAACGTACGCGAGGCAGTTCATGTTTCTCCCTGAGATCCAAAACATATTTCTTGGCACTAAACTGCTTCGCCTACTGTCTCCAACGCGTCTCTCGAGGAGATGTATAGCTCGTACGGGTGTTGCAAGAAAGGTGCCATCGGGCTTGACAACTTTTGTGTTCGAACCGAAAGCGCCCAAACATTTTACATCCAGACGCCCGCAAGCGGAGCTACCATAGCATTTCACCTCGTCAGCAATGAAGAGCTAATATCCGTCTTCTCGCCAGTTGAAGCGCGACCAGCTTACGCTCGCAGAGGCATCGGAACAGCACATAAAAAGATGTTTTGCCTGCAACACTAATTCATTGACAGCCACGATAACGTACCTATCCCAGGTCGACCGGCCACAACACAACAGCTCGAGAAGAAAAATTCATCCGCTATCTTATACTCCTCGCGAATATACAGTTGTGGTTCAAAAAATGTCCGGATCAGCCTCAACGGCTAGATGGGCTTCGCCAAACCATGGGATTGAATGTCAGTCAATTTTTTTCTTGCAGATTGGCTGCTTTGTTTTCTCTTCGATAGAATTCTTCCAGAGGTCTTCGTTGAAGTCCTGTAGTGCCGAAAGGGTGATGTGTAGCTGTGATGCCGTATCATTTAGCATACTGTAATCAGAAAACAACTTGACGGACCTTGTTCATTAGCGCCGTCTACTTCAAGTGTCGCCGCTTGGATGTGAGAGAAAGAAAGCCTGTAAGAGTGAATTAGCTATTGTATGGATGAAATAAGGACGACAAGGAACAGAACGTGGAACCAAACGAACTTGTTGCGCAAGACGTCGACATAGATCAACCCCCAATGGGCCTTGAAAAACCCACCAGGAGGCCGATGAAGGTTTTCTTTAACAGGTCCAGGAAAGATGTCCGGTAGCTCCCAAAGAAGATTCATCGCAAAACTGACGTCCGCGTTGCTCAGTTCGGCATAAAAATCGTCAATGGATGGTTCAAAGTTGAAAGAAAAACGTTGTAAACCGATATTGACTAGAGTACGTTCTGAGAGGTACCGTTGGCCACACCGGTCAGGTCAATAATTGACATAAGATGTCAATTTTTGAGCTTCTTCCGCCCATCGCTGGGTCCATGGCACTGCGATGCAGGAGTGTGACACGTATAGATGTGTCACGTGACTTGAGATAACCTGGCAGTGGTAGCTGCGCGGCATTTGAGAAATTTACTTCATTTGTCACAAATTTAGAACTGTAAACACGAAATAAAATGTAGATGTATATCTGGACAGGAATAGCACTAAGAGTACAGGTTTTAGCGGGTAAACCAACCGAAGTGTGTCGTCGATAACTTTATCTACAATCTAAATTAGTCAAAACAATGCAAGGTCGAAACGGGTGGATTTCAACGTGAGGCAAAAGGCACATCGAAAACTCCCAGCCTTGTAGTTGGTATGCTAATCTGAGTCACTGGCAGTATCCCTGCACCAGCGGACCTGAAGTATACTGCTGAAATCGTTTTCCAGCAGTGTACTTCAAGTCTGCAGATGCCGGGATGATCTGGCAGGGAAACACGGTTACTCGTGATCCATGAATACATCAGTGTTCCCACACTGCTACTAGTAGACTCGAAATGTACTGCCGAAAACCGATTTTGGCGGTGTATTTTGAGCTCAAATTTGTAGCTGGTATACTGACCAGGCCGTGATCCTCACCACTAAAAAGTTGATCTACTTTGCCAACCTGGACTTCGGAAGAGTTGCCACTCAAAAATTTAAATCGGTTACAGACTTTCCGGCCATTTGGATCGACGGGATTGCTCATGCACCAGGTCTTGTCAGTTGGAATTCGAAATAAATCAATTTCGAAGTTCCGACAAGACCTTGGATGGCACCCATTTTGAGCGGCTTAATGTGGAAACCTCTCAAGCCACTTCGTACCGTTGGCACATGGATATCAAACTTAAGGTCAGTCATTACTACCCAGTTTTGTGCAATTTTCGGAAATTTGCACAAACAATTTTGGCATGATATTCCATATGTAAATTTATAGGTGGATAGGTAGAAGAGTGGCGTGACTAAGCTTTTCCAGCCAATCAGTGGCCAGATTGGCTTGCAAGAATAAAAGAAATGTGACCCAGTCACCCGCAATTCTTATGAGCCGCCTTCCACAAGGACCCCATCACGGCTATTGTTGACATTTCATATGAACTATTGACCTGAGCGGTGTGGCCAACGGTAGAGATCATACATTAAGAATAGGTCATGGGAACCGAACAAACAAGGTTTGAAGGCTGTTGCCTGCTCTAACACCGTGACCACTTCCCTGCAATCTTCTCCCCCCTGAAAATACCCTTTATGAACATCGCAGAATTAGAAACCTTCTTCAAGATTATAGAGGATGGAAGAATAAAGCGTCTCCCGAAACTCACTGACGAAGAAAGAGGTCTTCTCAAGCAGTACAAAGGTTGTTTCAAGTGCAGGAGGTTCAACGTCACTCACAAGGCAACTTCCTGCCCTTTCGACTTTCCCTCTGCAGAAAGCTATAAACCTCTCACAGAGGCTGATGCCCTCGAGGCTATGATCAGTGCCGCATCCTGAACAGTAGGTTTGTGATTTTTTTGAAGTTCAAGAAACGAATGTCGTCTCATCACAGGATTGAAGGATGTGTGTACCAGTAATTAGTGTCGCTGTCATATGCTCTTCTCTCCGTTATTGAGAAATTTCTTTCTAAAGTGCTGCACGGCATTTCTCGCGCGTTCTACTCTCGATTCACTTTTTTCCACTTGCACAAAAATTTTCCCGAACCATTATGCTCACCGAAGGCAAGTGAGACTCGGCGAGTAAATTTTATATTTCCACGTTTACAATAAAGTCTGTATACAAAAAACATTTCAGCTCATGTATGCTTATACCCACTCCAATAGTTCAGAAAACTAGTCCATTTGTAAGAGGTGAAAAAAAAAGTCCGGGATCTGTGGTGTATAGTAAATGTAATGAAGTTGTCACAGCCTGGGTCAGTGTCCACAAAGCAAAAAACCGTCTGGCATCCAGTACATATTATTTAGGGGCTCCAGATTTGGTTGGGGTTGGGCCAGTCGGGGTCACCGCCACAACTCCATATTTGCACCTGATTCGAGTTGCTCACATCACCATTCGGAAGGTCAAGACATATACCACCTGAAAGAAAACCACGGGTCGTAAGAGGAAAAATCGGAAACAGTAATTATTCCAAACCTGTCTCATTTGAGAGGGTGTTTACACCACTGTAGTGCCACTTCTGGGGAGGGCTACTGTCACAGGTCCGTATCTGCATCTTGACTTCGTTTCTCTGGGCTTGAATGAGAGTGAGTCAGGAAAGTTTGATTGGTTCAATCCCATGAAAACTCACCAGAAACTGGGCCCGCATCGAGACAAAATTTGGTTCCCGCTAGTTGAACCTCAGTACGCTCCCGATTCACAATCCAGTTTTGTGCACCAGTCCCGTTGCAGTCATAGCTAATAAAAGATGAATTTACTTTTCGAGCATAAAAAAAATCAGAGGCCTCACGGACATTTGAACCGGCGTTCCGTCTGCCTGAATATTTCCTCGGACATCCAAGCATTTTTGGTTGTTATGATTGGGATGGAGAAGTATTTTATATGGACAAGGCACAACATCGGGGTTTGCAGGTGCTGGGGGACACCCAGGCGTGCCAATCGTGCCATCATAGAGGGACTACAAGCCAAATCCAATTAATGTAGATTCCTCTGGCCATGAAAAACCTAAATACTCACATAGACACATTTAGTGAAGCTTGATCCAGACCCATATCTGTAATTTTAAAAGGTCCTCTCAGTCTCAAGAAATATATCATAAAACGCCTGACGTACTCGCACCAAAAAGAGGATGAGGTCGAGACTCGATCTTGCAAATATAGACCACCAATTCCTACTCTTGGGCAACAGGTCGACTTCATAAAGGAGTCAGAAAAGGTATTACATTCGACGATAGACACCACTCACCCCACAGTCCACAATGGCTTTAGCTGGCTGGAGAACTAAGAATGCTGAGACGAGACCAATCCAAATCATATTTTGCTGTGAAGCTGACTCTCCAGGTAGTCCTAGTATATATACTGTCGTCTGAGATCCATCTTCGCCATATATCAGTATTAGTCGCAAGCGTGTCCGCAGCCATACATTCCGTCTGTTAAAGAGTCCTGGCATAATTCCAATTCGGCTTCCTGGACCTCATGAGCAATTACGTGAAACAAGGCCTTTCCTCGAGTGTGTCTGAACCACCATTGTCCGCGCCTCAAGGCATGGACAGGTGTACGGATGGGCCTGCCAAGGCTCTACTCATCCGCCAAGGTTTCAGATCAGATATCCATCCAGGGAAATTTCGTTGCTATTTACTTTGCTGTAAAAGCTCGCTGACAACGCACAGAAACTCAGAAGAGCACGAAATGTTTGCCAGAGAGTACAGGGTAACCAACTGCGAACCGCTGAAGTCTTCATGACCTAGGCAAGAAGACCGCATTTGATAGCATGGGCATAGTCTTTGGTGTCCGGCTGTACCGTTGTAAGGAAAAATACTTTTTAACCTCCATTACGTCGTTCCGTTGAAAAATTGTATTAGCCCTAAGATTGTTTTCCTACACGAATTTTTTGTTATCAAAGCCTGGCCTCAAAATGAGAAAATACTTCTTTGCTTTTCGTAAAGGTTTTTGAACCACTTCCATTTTAAACCAAGCAGAAAAGTTAAGCGGAAGTGAACTCGAACATTTGATGTGTCTAAGGATCAAGTCACAGGCGCTTCTTGAATACTGAAATTCGGCGCCAAGGACAAGTACTACAGGTTTGTGTTAAAATTAAAAGTCTGGGTAACCCTTTGTACGGCTTACCTTGTGTGCGGCGATAAGAGGTTAGACCCCAGACGGCCACGCTAACCAAGTGGTGAGACCAAGTATAACGGCAAAGTTATTGTTATTCACAGATTGAGATTATGGCAGGAACATGCCAAGGAAATTGTCGTATTCCTCATCGTATTCATTGGAGAAGGAGAAGGAGACTGGGTCTTTGTGCGCCGCCCACAGTGAGACTGCAAACCCATACACCATGTTTAATATCACAGATAAGGACGGCTCTATAACGGCATTCAGAGCTACAGGACAAAGATGGCGTTGAGGGATGGTATAGTGAAAATAATTTGAGAAATTTCAATTGCTGGCGCCACAGTGTGAAGAATTCGACGAAGCAGCAGGGCGAGGGCAGACTGTTAAACTCTTGAGATCCCTACAAAACTTCTGCAGACATCGATCTAGAGAGGCGATTTGGGGAATAAATCAGTTGTGAGAGGTGGTACGCGGTCTGGATGGAGTCTGAGGTTAGAGGTAACTTTGAACCAAATCTGCTCTTACCGGATGATGCAGAAGTTTAAACGCAGGAGATCTAAGGGGAAAAAATAAAGAAATAAATGCACATTGACCTGCAAAGATCGAGAACAGAGTATCCCAACCAGTTCCGCTTACTTTCCAAGTATTTTCGATTTTATGAGCGCATAAATTTTACATAGTGACTTGGGCGACAACCGCGACTCCGTTTTCAACAAAACTTTTGAAAGGGACATGCAAGGTACGAGCTCAAGTTTGACCCAGGTTATGAACCCGCTCAAAAGCTGAGGAAACGTATCAAGGAGGTCGATAGACTTAAAGAAGAAGGAAATACTGCGTTTGAGCTGGGAAAACCTCAAGAGGCTTTGCATAATTATACCGCTTCTTTACAGGTAAATCATATCCTTTGTTTTTTTTTGGTTAAAAATTGCCAGTACTCATCATTGCCCTTGTCCGACGCCGAAATGTCGCTCGTACTCTATCCGGACTCATTTAGCGCTCTCCGTACGCGGGCTAGGATCCACCTCCACCTTGAAAAGTTTTGCGCCTCCGTGGCCGATTTCAAGTTCGCGCGCAGATGGGGGGAAGTTTGGTGACCGATGCGGAGATACGTGCTCTCAAGGCAGAGTAGAAGAAGGCAGAGGCCGAGTTGAACTTGATGAGGCGGAAAGCGGAATTTAAAAAGGCAGAGGCACAGGTGAACTTGAAGGAGGCGGAGGCAGGGTTGAAGAAAGCCAGGGCGGAATTGAAGACTGGACAATTCGGCTCTGGAGGCGTTGGGGATGTGGTTATGGGAGCGGTGGTCGACGACAACGACATCACATGCTCGGAAACGCTACACGAAAGAACTACCCACCGACCAGGAAAGAGGTCTTCTCGATCAATACAAAGGTTGTTTCAAGTGCAGGACGTTCAACGTCGCTCACAAGGCAACTTCCTGCCCTTTCGACTTTCCCTCTGCAGAAAGCTATAAACCTCTCACAGAGGCTGATGCCTTCAACTTGCCAAGGCTATGTTCAGTGCCGCATCCTGAACAGTAGGTTTGTGATTTTTTTGAATTCAATAATGGTGTGATGCGGGAGAATGGATAAATGTAACTGTCTTCGAACAAAACGAATGTCGTCTCATCATAGGAAAGGATGTGTATACTAGTATTGAGAAATTTCTTTCCCAAGTGCTGCGCTCGACTCTCGATTCACTTTTTTTCCACTTGCACTAAATTTTTCCCAGAACCATTATGCTCACCAAAGGCAGGTGAACGACTTGGCGAGTAAAATTTATATTAAAAAAATTCGTCCTAGTGCACCATCATTTAGGGGCTCCAGATTTGGTTAGGGTTGGGCCGGTCAGGGTCTCCTCCACAACTCCATATTTGAACCTGATTCGAGTTGCTCACGTCGCCATTCGGAAGATCAAGACACATTCCTTAAGGAAACCATGGGTTATAAGAGGAAAAATAGGAAAAGTAGTTATTTATCCAAACCTGTGTCATTCGGGAGGGTGTTTACGCCAGTGTAATACCACTTCTGGGAAGGGCCACTGTTACAGGTCCGTATCGTCACCTTGACTCCGTCTCTCTGGGCTTGAATGGGAGTAACTCAGGAAGTTTGATCGTGGTTTAGTGCTATGGCAAACTCACCAGCAACTGGGCCCGCATCGAGACAGAATCTGGTTCCCGCTAGTTGAACCTCAGTACGTTCCCGATTC
>QDKV01004884.1_pt1 | contig 17835 bp, 23 predicted proteins | sample 1861101 | NCBI WGS metagenome assembly QDKV01 (sample SAMN04275158, study PRJNA302643) | Fungus metagenome, whole genome shotgun sequencing project. | isolation source: fruitbody | host: Mallocybe terrigena | place: Sweden | collected 2013 | reverse complement strand
CAAATTTTATGAATACACTTTGTGTTATGGGTCTGTGTTAACGCGTTCAATTCTCATGTTTTCCTGGAACAAGAGAGGGGGAGGAGGCAATGCCGTGGGTGGCATCAGCAGTTTAACAATTTACTTTTTGCGCTTGTGCAAGTAAAAAAAACCCCTTTCAAAAAGCGGACAACAAGAAAAAAATTTTCAAAAAAGATGAACACGTTGATCCCAAAAATCCGAACAAATTTGGATTTTTCCGTTGCTCCAAATGTGCAAATCTGAGGTCAGAAAGAAAATATCCGGACAAAAATACAAGGTCCCCGGGCCAGCATTGCCGAGCCCCGGAGTATTAGAATGCGAAAATGATTCCGTGCATTCTTTAGTCTTGTGGAAAGGTTCATGAGCGGTGTTGCATTGTCCGAGAGTCGCGAAGAAAGGTAAACCGGTTCCAACAGACTCTTTGTTTCAAAATTCCTCCTGTTTGACCAATATTGACATTTAATACTTATTAAATATAAGAAGTTAATCTTCCAAACGTTTCAATCAAAATCCCTGAACACCCTCAAGGAGTGGAACATGCTTTGGACACTAACTCTCCCAGTCAGTAACAGTCCATCTGACAGCTTCCTATTTCATCGTAACACGTTTACAGGGGCACAGATTTGTATCGGAACCACGGATCCTTGTCATGTGAAAGCTGGAGTACAGCTACAGTCGACCTGATAATCTGATTAGAGAGGTTTAGCAGTTCTTCTCCCCACCCATGCACAGCATTTGTCACGGTGGCCGCGGCATTTTCGGTATTTTCGGTAGGAGTTTCTTTTCTCCGTAGTGCTCTGCACCATTGATAGGCAACTGGTATGAGACAAGGACGGAATGTGACGACCTGAATTATTTATTCAAGCATGGTACATTCAAATAGCAGTTCGTCTTTTGTAGTTATGGGCGCCTGATGGCTATGTATAATGCAAAGCCGAGTAAAATGATGCGCTTGATCGAAAAATTGTTGTTTGGCATCAAAAATAATGAAGTAATCAGTTCAAGTTCGCCGAAAGGTCTATTTAACTGAAATTTAGAACGATTGGTGAACGTAAGCGACCCTCGTCGAATGTCGCATCCCCTGTGCGGCTAGAAACAATGGTTTTCCTGCCAGATCCTTCGGATCCGTTCTACGATTTGATGAAGCCGCCAGGAAATGAAACACGAGCTCAGAGAGTTTCCCGCCTCAAGCTGGAGAAAGAAGCACAGCGAATCAACGACACCATTGAGGAGCAAATAAGTGTGGACCGTAATTCCAGGCGAGAAAGAAAAGTAACGCAGGTGATGCTAGTCGGCCAATCGGGAAGCGGTGAGTTTTTCCCCTCTTTTTCCGGAGTTGTAACTCGTACTAAATAGTGCCCCTTTTTTTGGACACGTAAAGGAAAATCCACCTTGTTGAAAAGCGAGTTGTGTTCGAGCTTTAAGTGTGCCCTTTCTCATTTATCCTTCCTTAGATTTACGACGTTCTTATGCTCGCAAGGAATGGGAAAGGGAACGCAATGGATGGCGCCTGGTCATCCATATGAATATTATTCATATTATCAAGACTATCATCAGGTTGGTCGAAGCAGAGATGGAGGATCACTTGAATTTGAAGAACGAGTATATTGTCCTGGATGGGTCTATAAAGCTTACAGCGCAACATCAAACGCTCTTACTTAGACTTGCAGCTCTAACTGAGATAGAGGCAGAAGTAAAGCGTCGATTGGCACCATTCTCCACAACGGATACAGGCCTGCAATATTCTACTCATGAGCTTGCCATTCCTGAGGCTGATAGTTTACTATCGAGCAGTCACGAATTTTGTGTTCGATCCTGGCGAGACCTCTCGGCAAAACCGGTTCTTGACACAGCTGATTGGCTGGCCGGTGCCATTGCGGACCACCAAGAACATATGAAAGCTCTATGGCACGACCCTATCGTGGGCATGGTCCTGACAAGGCGATCCCTTCGAATGTGTGACTCCGTTAGCCAGTGAGTACAAAAACTCTTGTCGCATGCTACTGCCCATTCAGATGGTTTCAAAATTTAGTTTTATGAATGACCTAGATCGAGTTGCACGGCGAGATTATTTCGCTACAGAAGGGGACATCATCAGGGCGCCTTTACGAACGGTTGGAATTCACGAATATCAGATCACCATACGCCAGGGGGAATGTAATGATGTTATTCTTTTCTATTGTTCGTAAAATTTAACCCTGTCACAGCATCCAGAGCAGAACGGTGTATAGATTGGGAATGGCGCATCTTTGATGTTGGTTTTTGCCGTACCATGGTGAGATTAACAGTCTCTGCAAAAAGGAAAAAAAATTGACTTGTCGTCTTCAGCGACGTGCATGGATACCATTTTTTGACAATATGGACTGTATGATATTTTGTAAGTCTTTGTGTCTTTGTATACTTCATATGGCTTATTTTCCTCAGTATCGCCGCTTTCCGTCTTCGACCAGCGGTTGAAGGGGCAGCCCAGAGTCAATTGCCTTGAGGATTCTATCCTCCTGTGGGGCTCCATCTGCTCTTCCAGCCTTCTCACGAAGACACAACTTATCCTGTTTCTCAATAAATGCGACTTGCTACACAAAAAGCTTAGACAAGGTACCAAGGTGACTCACTACATACCCAGCTACGGAGATCGGCCAAATAACCTTCAAAATGTTGTTGCATGTGGGTTAAATACCTCCTGCTGCTCATTGCAGTGACTGACTTCACTTACAAAGATTTCCGAGACCAGCACAAGGGGATTTTGAGAAGTTCACCAACGCATCGTCTGTCGTATATTTATGCCACTAGTACTCTGGTGCGTTTCTCTTCCTGGTGCTCGTTCATGATGGTGTTGTCTAACTTTACCCCATTTCTCAAAAGGACGCCTCGGTAATCGGTGTGACACGCAGTTGCATTGCAGATTGCATACTTCGGCAACACTTGACTGTGGCAAGTCTAATATGACACGAATTTGGCGTCATACACTACAAGTTATGTCTCAGGGAATAAGTCGTTGCTCAAGCCTGTTTGTCATCGAGGAGAGTCAGCCTTCATATAAAAACCTTGCATGGTAGTGGCCGTTGCTTCGAGGGCTGCGGGGCAGAGGATATATATTATAATTTCATGTATTTCGTACGCGTCTTATTTGTATGTAAAACAAGTGCAAGTCTGTAAATTGATGACCGGCCCTAATCTGAAATTGAACGCGTCGCGTCGCGACGCGCGTGGTCACTCTCAACGACAGCAAAGCCTGCAAAAATGTCTTCTCCGCCCCTCGACTTCCCTTCGTCTGACATGGACGACATTCAGATGGACGACGGCACTGCCAGTGGCACTATGCAGACTCAGTCGATGCCAGAAGCACCTCCAAGAGACCCTCTCTTCTTGGCTGGAACGCCCTCTGTACCGAGCACCCCAGTTCGTCAGCGCTACGAACACAGCTCTCCTCTGCGTGGTGCTACGGCGAGAAGGGCACTAGAGATGGCTACACCAAAACGGACACCTTTATTCATGGGTAAGACAGTATTGAGCGCATTCACGTCGATATTCATACTCAACGCGAAATATTACCCACAGCTAGTTCCTCACCGATCGCATTTCCATCTTCATCTCCTGCGAAAAAAGCACAAAGACGGGGTATACCGCAGTCTGATGCACCACAAGACTCTGACCCATTGGACTTTCCGTCGTGCGTCCATCATATTCTTTATCGTCTGGTAACTCAATACGCTTTCAACGCAGGAGCCCTGCAAAGAGGACACCCGTAAACCGGAGAGGAGACATACACTCATCTCTGTCACTCACACCTGTACGGCGCTCAGCTCAGCGCCCACCAGCAACTCGTCCTGATTCTAATAATCTAAACTCGGATGCTAATCCTCCTTTAATCCCATCTTCTTCTGCTCCAAACCTCTCCGCACGAGCTCTTCCTTCCGATGAACCTGACGAAATTCGTGCTATCTGGGGAACTACTGTCAATCTCACCGAAACAATGAAGGCCTTCCGTGACTTCCTTAAAGGATTCAAACCCAAATATCGTGCAGCTTATGATAGAGAAAAAGGTCTCAAGACGCGTCCTTTCGTAACACCCGATGAAGGCGAGGTTATTCTATACGAAACTTACTTTAGAAGAATGCGACAAACCGGCGAGACCAATCTAAATCTCGATATTGTTAACTTGCTTGCCTATCCTCCAGCGAAGAAACTACACATTCAGCTGCTAAAATACCCTCAGGAAGTTATACCCGCTATGGACCAAGTATTGAAAGATTTAATGCTGGATGTAGCTGAACAGGATCAACTAGCTGGAATGGAAGGTATGGAGGGCAGAGAAGGAGACGAAGAAATTAGTGAAATTTTGGGACGCGTATACAAAGTTCGACCTTTCGGGCTTCCTTCGATCAACATGAGAGACTTGAATCCGAGCGGTACGCCTCATGTATTCTGTTTTGGGTTCATACGGGTCATTATTCATATCCATAATGTAGACACGGACAAGCTCATATGCATTAAAGGTCTGGTCATTCGAGCAACGCCCGTCATTCCCGACATGAAAGTTGCTTTCTTCCGCTGCCTAACTTGCTCTCATACCGTTCAAGTCGAAATCGACCGAGGCAAAATTGAAGAACCCTCTCGATGTCCACGCGATGTCTGTGCGTCTGTCGGTACTATGTCCCTCATCCACAACCGTTGCGAATTTGCAGACCGCCAGGTTATCCGTCTGCAGGAAACTCCCGATGCAGTTCCAGACGGGCAAACACCCCATACCGTCTCTCTGAGTGTGTACGACGAGCTCGTTGATGTTTCTAAACCCGGAGACAGACTAGTCGTCACAGGGATATATAGAAGTGTTCCTATCCGTTCCAATCCTAGGCAGCGAACGCTGAAGAGTTTGTTCAAGACCTACCTTGATGTTGTGCATATCAAACTTGGCTCAAATAGTACTCTCCGCCTTGATAAAAGTACGAGACCTGCAGGGGGAGACCATATCCTCGGAATCGGTGGCGTGGGTGGTGGTGCGGAAGACGAAGACGAAAGAGAGGGAAGGCAGAGTCATAAAGCCGAACTAGAAGAAAAGCTAAAGGAGCTTAGCCAACGACCCGATATTTATGACTACCTCGCCCTATCACTCGCTCCGTCTATTTGGGAGATGGAAGACGTCAAGAAAGGAATTCTGCTTCAATTATTCGGTGGCACCAACAAGAGCGTAGCTAAAGGTGGGGGCGGGGGAGGCCCGCGGTATAGAGGTGACATTAACGTGCTCTTGGTCGGAGACCCGGGTGTCAGTAAATCACAGATCTTGCAGGTAAGCCGTTATGTCCTGACTTTACGCGGTCACAAATAAAATCCCATTCAAGTATGTCCATAAAATCGCGCCACGTGGAGTTTATGCATCAGGCAAAGGTTCCTCAGCAGTTGGTCTGACCGCATACGTTACTCGCGATCCTGAAACAAAACAACTGGTCTTGGAGAGGTGAGTTTACCCTTCTGCATGTCGGATCTGTTGGTAACAACTTTCACAGCGGTGCCCTGGTACTCAGCGATGGGGGCGTCTGCTGTATTGATGAATTTGATAAGATGTCCGACGCGACGCGTAGTGTATTGCATGAAGTCATGGTGAGTCCGACCAAACTTCCGCCCCAATCGAACCCAAAAATAACACTCCAATACCAGGAACAACAAACTGTCTCCATTGCAAAAGCTGGTATCATCACAACCCTCAATGCTCGAACTTCAATTTTGGCAGCGGCAAACCCTGTCGGGTCAAAATACGATGTCAACCTACCTATCACGAGAAACATCGACCTACCGCCAACATTAATCTCACGTTTCGATCTTCTCTATCTTGTCCTTGATCAAGTCGATGAGAATCTCGATCGCAGACTCGCACAGCATCTTGTTGGACTGTATCTCGAAGATAGACCGTCAACGCAGGCACGAAATTGCTTGGTAGTATTCACTTTGAAGTTATCTGAGTATGTTCTAACGTTTTGCAAATTTTAGCCTCTTCCGGAGCTTTCGGCCTACATTAACTATGCCCGCTCCAAAATACACCCAATCATAACTGAAGAGGCGGGCAACGAACTTGTAAGCGCGTACCTCGACATGCGCAATATGGGTGACGACCCACGCGCATCTGAGAAACGCATTACAGCAACTACTCGACAACTCGAGTCGCTCATCCGTCTCTCTGAAGCCCATGCAAGGATGCGATTTTCAGACTTTGTTGAGTTGCGAGATGTGAAAGAAGCGAGTAGGCTCATGCGTGAGGCCATCCGGACGAGCGCGATGGATCCTAGGACGGGTAAGATCGATATGGGTCTGCTTAATACAGGCACCGGCACGGGCCAGAGGAAGCTCAGGGATGATATGAGGAAGGAGGTACTGAATTTGTTAAATGGTACTGCGAAAGGTCGTGGTATCAAGTGGTCAGAAGCGATCAAGATGCTGAGCGAGCAGAGTAGCATCAAGATTGATCCGGTGGATTTCACGGAAGTCATTAAAGGGTTGGAAAATGAGGGAATGCTGAAGGTGGTCGGAGAGAGGGATAAGAGGACGATTAAAAGAATAGATGCATGATTTAAGCTGATTTTCTTTTGCCGTCCTGACTACATTATACAACGCAATCTGTACTTGAATAAATCTATGTAAATGCCTGTAAAATCTCTAGTCTTGCGACTAAGGATCTGTAATTCTATTCATCTATCAGATTGGCACAAGTCCCTTTGATTTCCAAATCCATTAGATTTTTGATCGTCGTATGAGTAATATTCTCATCTGTCAAAAAGGCTTGGTGGTACGGAAAGACCTCAAAGTTAGCAAAGTATCGTATCGAAAACGTTGGCGCCAGAAACTCACGTCACGAAAACGTTGTAGAACGAGAAGCCGTGTATGATGAAAATTACATCCGGGTTGGTCCACCCATCAAGGATTCGTAAAAAAAGTGTGAAATTTATCATGACTTTCCTGGTCGTCTTCCTAATTTACATATAAGCTTTCAAGTCATCGAAATTGAACCATCCAGTCGCCTGCGCGAAGTCGATATTAAACCTGCCACACCTTTCTGATCAGACCATGTATCTTGAATAAAAGTTATTTATGATAGTGAGCGTACCTATTCGTTTACCAGATTATCGCAAGTTCCACTTGATTGAAGATCAAGCAAATTCTTAACCGTCGTTTCAGCAATATTCTGGAGAGCCTCTTCTGTCAAAAAGGCTTGATGGCCACTGCAAGCAAGGTTAGTTTTGAGAGCAAGAGAATTGCTAAAACATAACCTACGTCATGAAAACGTTGTAAAACGTAAGTAACCTCGCAAAGGTATCGTCTGCAATGACGCTTGCGCTTGAATCTGCAAAAAAGTAGGCAGATTCCTTCTCATAAACGTCAAGGCCAACTGCTGCCACATGTCCGCTTTTCAAAGCCCTGAACCAGCAAAATCAGGCTTCAAGGGTCAAACACCTTTGAGGATCCACACATACCTAATGAGAGCATAAGTGTCAATCAGACCTCCCCGCGAGGTATTGACTAAAATAACACCTCTTTTCATCTGTCTCAAGGTGTTATCGTTGATGACGTATTTCGTTGAATCGATTAGTGGACAATGCAAGCTAATGATATCCGATTTCGAGAGGAGCTCTTCCAGTGTATTGACATATTTGATTCCATACTCTTCTGCGACCGGAGAAGGATATGGATCATATGCGATCACTTGTGAACCAAATCCCTTCGAGAGGATCTTCCCAGTTAGGAGGCCGATTTTACCAGTACCGATGAGTCCAATCGTCCTTCCGTGTAGGTTGATGCCAACTAGACCTTCGAGAAGGAAGTTCCCCTCCCTTACGCGGTTGTAGGCTTTGTGGTATTTCCTGATGACAGTCAAGATCATGCCGACAGTGAACTCTGCAACCGCTTCTGGTGAATAGGCAGGGACCCGAGCTACCTTCATGCCGAGTCGAGTGGCGGTTGGGAGATCTATATTGTTGTAGCCTGCACATCGCAAGGCGATATATTTCTAACTCTTTAATGAGACTGTAGAATTAAGGGTAATGATCGGGGCAACATACCACTCCCAACTCGTGCAAAGTCTCAAGTACCGGGGTGTCACAGGTGTCGTTAACAAAGAGACACACAGCATCATGTCCTTTCGCAAGCACCGCAGTTTTGTTGTCAAGCAAAACTTCCGTGAAGGTGAAAGTCAAGACGTTTTCTGCGGGTATAGCGCCATTCAGTGATTCGGTATCGTACTGCAACAATAGAATAGTGAGAAAGAACATAGTAGAAATATCTTGCGTACTTTTCGTGCTCCAAACACTGCAACCTTCATGGTGATTCAACTGCTTGCTGTTCGTTGGAAGTGGAATTTATTTATTCCCACAACCGGGGTTTTAGGGGCAGAACTGACGTCACTTTTGGCAGACGCTCACCCCACCGCTCTCGACTCTTGGTGACTCGGTCCATTAGTGACCTGTACATGTCATTACTCCTACCGCCTACTTTCGTATCATTTTCAGAAAATCACAATAGTGCCTTTATATCTTGAATAATAATATTCTACAACGATCTGTTGTCACATGTCACTGATTCTACTTTGTAACCAGCTCGTCATTTTGCGCTCACCATATTGCGGTCACCATTGATTTTGAGGCACCACACCTAGGCTTGGGCACGTTCGCATGATAATTCAAGTATGAAAGAGGCTAGAGTCGAGGGAAATGATAAAACGCAGCGCTTCTTGATATCCTCTTCAACCTTTGCCAATTTTTCTTCCAGCTGGAACACGCACAACTTGTCCAAGGTGATCAGCTCATACAAATGGTTCATCTATTTGGTGACAGCTTCCAGATTTTCGCCGCTGTACTTAACACGCCTTGTCCTGAGGGACGCAACTTCTTTTTCCTTTCGGACGATGCTGTTCTTCGAGCTCCTTGCGCAGCTTACTCGGGGTCACTCGTGGCGCAGGCGGGTCTAGGCGGGTAGTGTGGCAGCATTTTTTGTCTGCTGTGCTGCCTCCGTATTCATGAAGGAGGTTAGATTGGAGAACATCAAGCTTTTAAGCTTCGTTTTTCTTTGTTTACTTGATCGAAAACCTGAAAGCAAGTTAATGTATCTCAGAGTGAAGATGACAAAGCGGTGTGATTCTAGTACTGATTCAACTTATGTTTCTTTCATAGAAGTACCAACGACTGAAATGAGTACGATTTGGTCTGACATTCTTTACAGCCTATAACGACAGAAACCCGTCCAAACGTCACTTATCAGGCTCGCCTAGGAAAAGGTTCTCCGTGGATTTCATGCCTTTCGATCATGCTTGCTTCAAGACTGCAACTTTCTCTGCATCCTTTGACGAGATCGAGATACGCGATGGATCTGTGAATTTGAAGGATGAGCCAATCAGGATACAGGATGTCTTTCCGGCCTAAGGATGGAAATCAGAGAAAGAGGCCTGGAGGAGGGCATGTCGATTCAGGGTAAAGCAGATAATGATGCATCCATATCCGCAACGCCCGATCCTGCAGTCCGGAATGTCGCGGATGTGAACGGAATTGGTATCTACAGCACTACTGCGAGGTGGACAGACATGGCTTTGGAACCCAAGCGTGGACTCGATGCGTCAAACACGATCTTCCTTGTTCCCCCCCGGAAGAGATGGTTTTGATGAAGTTCTGGGCTGAGGCTGTGTTGGTACGAAAGGGGGGAAGTGCACCTGAAGATCGGCACTGAGGAAGATCGTTGCGAGAGGATTCTACTAACTCCTCGAACTATGGTCTGTAATTCTTCTTAGTAGCCCCCGTATCCTTGTGAACATGGGAGAGGAAATACCAAATGGATGGACAACTTTGACTTATACATGAGCTACACGACTCGTGAAACTAACACTTTTGCACCCATGCACTTCGACAAGAATCATTAAAAAGACAGAAATTAAAGGACACTATTCAGCGTACGTTACTTGTTCAGACCAGCGCAAACCTCAATCATCATCGCTCTCGTCGTCTCCATGACCTTCCGTATAGGGACTATCATCTAGTTCTAATTCTTCATCGGCGTCATCACCCATTTTCTTATCTCGCAACACACCGCTCTTTGGGGACGTGTTCGGTGACATAGCAATCGCCTTCTCCAGAATATACCGCAAACACCCCAAGACAACTGGCAAGTCCCCTCTCATGATGTCAAACTGCTTGCTGAAAAGCCCCTGCATTCGTGATGGTTACAAAGACAAATTTGAGACCGTTCGTCGCCACGCCATAGACTGAAGAATCAGCTTTTCCTCGGTTAATACGCAATTCACGAAGGCTGGCAAGGTAAGTGACAAGTTGGCCGTAAGCAGATCCAAGATTGTCTTTGATCTTTGCCTCGACGCACAGTAGGAGTGAATGAAAACGCCTATTAGGTTTGTTCACGGGCCGCCTGAGGACAATCCCGACACCATGATCAACTCGAGACGCCTTGCGAGTTTGGGGTATCGTTAATCGAATGGGTTTGTGGCGACGTCACCCTGTTTTTTTAACTTCGAGAAGTGGAGAAGCGCCTGATGACTGTGAGAAGCATAAAAACTGGAGTTTCAAATTTCAGACCCGAGTGAAATTCAAGCTTGTAGTTAGCAATACTACAGCACAATATTGATAAAGGACGTCCTCAAAACTTTTCTCAGTCGATTTGGGGCCCACCTAAAGTCACGGAGTTTGTCCTTAGTTCGCTGAGTCCCGGATGCAACGAAGATAAGACAAACTTGAAAGAACATATGCAGGTCTTCCTCCACATAAGATTGCAATTTAGAATGTACCACAAGTGTGTTGTCGTGATTAACAAGTTGATTTGCTTCTATCGAGAACGCGTCAGGTGCATCTCTGTTAAATGGATTGGCAGGTTATCAGAATGCTCTGCACCGTACAGCACCGCACGTACAGTACCACTAAAAGTGCCAAGGTCAGGCCGTTTCATCATGGCCAAACCATGGATGTTTTAACACCCCTTCAGCACTCGGTCTTCGTGTTGGGTCGATTATGAGCATAGATTTCAGGAGTGTGAGCAGCTCCGACACATCACCCTCCGCGTTTTCCCCCTTAGATCTCTTCGTAAAGCCTTCCGACCTGCGATTCCATTCAGCCTCAGCAGTTGCATGCGATATGGCTACGCATGGGTTCAGTCAGCGAAAAATAAAACGCAAGTACGAGGGGTATCTACTAACACAAACTGCGAAGCTTCTCTCGAGACTCCCAATAGCATTTCCACTCCTGCGGCACCTCCCCACAGAGCGTCGCCATCCTACCCAAGATCGTGTTTTGAAGCGCAAAGGGGAAAAGCATCGTTCCGAATACCAGCTCATAGATTGTACAGGCAAGGGACCAGATGTCGCTCGCTCGTGTTGGCGGGGATGTAGGGTTCGCCGGGCAGACGATGCGTTCGAACATGAGTTCGGGGGCACATACTGCTGCAGGGGTGCAGGCAGGGCGGGTATGCTCATCGACGATGATGGCTAATAGTACATATTCATAAGCAACAATCCTGCAAAGTGGAATACTCTGACCATTTCCCAAATCCATGATCTCAGCGTGGAAGGGCCCGTCAAAGAGATTCTTATCGTTAACTATGAGGTAGTCGACGACCGAGATCGAGGGTACCAAGTATGGCGGGAGTGCATCAGGGTGCGCAGGGCGCGTTGTCGGGAGGACAATCGTACATTCGGGGTTGCCGAAATGATCTAGAATCTTTTTTGGGGCGTGGCTATTCAAACTGCGTAAGATGATCCCGACATTCCCTGGGTGGAGATCTAAATAGCCATGTTAATGGGTAGCACCCTCTCAAGCTGGCACATACCTCCATGCACTATCCCCTGATGATGCAACGCAGCGAGCCCGATTGTAATCTGGCGGCATAGCTTCCGCACATGATTGCGTCCGAGTCTGTTCGGCGACCTAACGACGCTCAGCAGGCTCCCGAGCACGTTCAACACGAGAACAGTGTGCATGCCGTTGGGTCCCTGCAATGAAAAGTGGTCCAGAAGCTGCAGTACATTCGGTGGCACTGGTGGGGTACGCGAGACCCGGTCGAATATCTCAAGCTCGTGCTTTGGATCAGAATCCGCTACACAGATCTTGAGAGCGACGTACTGGCGTCTGTAAAAACATAATATAATATAGTAGATGAGCGACAGTTGCACTCACGACGGTTCTTTGAGAACCTCAGCCAGCCATACCGTTGAGGAGGCACCTCGCCTGAGCTTGTGTAACACTCGATACTCAGCTTTTGTAGAAGCAAGGACATCGCCGAGACGAATTGGATGAAAGCCTCCTGTGGTGTATCGGTGGATATCTTCGACATCATCATCTAAGCCCCAGTACATAGAATGTCGGACCATCGCCGCAGACTGAGCAGCGCGGAAGGACATGAAAACGATGACTCAAACGCCCTGTCCAGTGGCTGTGCAGTGAACGCTCGTAAACTGAAACCTCCAATAATCAAAGGATTTTTTTGACCAATTAAAATTCGACGATCCAACCCGTAGAATTCCCGTGTCCACACGCGTCGTGCAGATGAGTCGAGCAATCGAATTTCAGAGATTTTGCGAGAGTGCTCGAAAGGAGGGATTCTAGCCATGTACGGGCAAGATTGAATTTGGTCAGCCCTATTCCCCTTCTTCCTTCCTTTCTGTACTCCTTTCCTCCACCTTTGCCCATCGGGGGAGAGTGCCAGCTAGTCTGGCAATAATAGCAGTAAGCATGGCACACTTCGCGTTGAAGCTCATCCAGGACCACGATGCAAACCTTCGACATGATTCAGGATCAACCCCAAAATACCCATTTCTTTGAATGACCTTCTTCAGGTCTCATTACAGAGACGTCAACTGCAAATAGTATCCGCCTGTTCTCCTCGGACTGGTCGCGAGTCCAGGGAATTGGTTTGAAGATTTGCTACTGTGCGTTTCGGTGTTGACCGACCGCCGACATCAACTTTTCATTTCCAGTTTGGACATTTGTACGTTGGTAGAGTACTTGTACTGTAAATCCAAATTCTTTGTGTATATAATTGTCAGCTACGAAATACAAGTCAATAATTCTCATTTGCTTTACCTTAAGCTTTTGTCCACCCAATAATGGCTTGAATGCCCGCATTGGCAACCGAGACACTGCTGATCGTGTTCCCCCATGGTGGTCTTGATGAGCTCGACGACGGGATTATCAAAAACGCTCCACTGGTTTTTACAGCTAATTGCAAAAGTGTAGACGTTTCAAAAATTTAGGTGACTCCGCTTCTGTTTGTACAAATACCTCTAAATGGCAGGATTGTCGGTAGTATGACGCAACAGCGCTCCACCCTCATGCACCAATGCCATTCTGTTTCTAGTTTTTTTTTGCACAGACCTAATAACTCTGCAATATAAAGAGAGCTCAAAACCTGACAGACTAACAGTACGTCTCCATAATCAACAGTACTTCAACTTTAGACCATACATTCTTAATATTCCTTGTCATGAACCAGGGCACTTTGGGGCTTATCATCCCCCTTCTCGTTGCTTTTTCTCAGATGGAATGAATCGATAATTAGCCATGATGATTACAGTTAGTAGATTTCGTACAGTCGACTCGAAGCATAGTACCCAACTCCACTAGTTGGCGTGGGACTCGGTGCCATTTCCTAAAATGACTGTTTATACAAACAGAGGCGGAGTCACTCAAATTTTTGAAACGTCTACACTTTTGCAATTAGCTGTAACTGTTGAACGTCCCTTCGACGAAGTCGACGATACTATTTGTGTCACGTGCTTTACTGATGTGCCTCCGGAAAGTTATACTTTTATTACATATATTTTTTAAGCAGAAACCTACATGAGAGTTCAATACCATCATACAAAATAGTCTTGTTTTCTTTACCAAGTCTAATAGCCTTTAGACGTAACTATGACACCTTGCAAGTAAGGTACTTTCTGCAAAGTTCAATTTCAACCAGAGGAAAAGGAAAAAAACGGATAGGTATATGTAATAATTTTGATTCAAAAATACAAAAAAAAAAAAAAAGAGTCCCTTAGAGGATCGAAAGTTAGTTACATAAATCACTTCCTTATACCCAATATCGAGCTGGGTGTTTCAATCTGTCTCGACAGCCCTATCCCTGTCCTCTGTGATCTCTCATTATCAGAATGAGAATACGAATGCGAATGTAAAGAAAAATTGGATGGATCCGGAAGCCCCGTTGAAGAACGTGAACTTGTGGTGGTAGTACTGGTAGTAATAGTAGTAGAAGGTTTGAACAAAGGCGACGTGGCGATGTGCAAGAGCATGGAAGCTGCTGATTCGTCTTCGGGTGTACGGGCGGTGATATTGGGATTGTTGAGAGGAGGAGGAGGATGGGGGGATGAGACGGGTTTGGAAAATGTGGCAGGGGAAGGAGGGCGTTGGGCGGAAGCAACGGCCACAGGACCCAAGTTCAAAGCGGGAGGATGAATGATCGTCCGGATTGGATCAAAGTGAGTGGACGAGGGTGGAGAGGGGAGATAAGAATAAGAGGAGAGGGAAGGGGAAGTAGCGGCGTTGGCGTTGTGTCTGCTGTTCTTGTTGCTGTTGTGAGAAGTAAACAAAGGCTTGTTGAGGATGGGCGCTGGAAGGAGCTGGGGATCGGTGTTGTCTGACAGACTGAGCCAAGAGGAGATGGAAGGAAGACGTTTGGAAGTCCGGTCTGTATGTGCAAAGGGCACGACTTGTGGACGTGACACGGAGGCGAAGATGGCAGGGGAGGAGGACGAGGCGGAAGGGGAACCGTGGTATTGACTTTGAGGCGGGGTCGTCGACTGTGTGCCCTTTTTCGCGTTAGGCTCCCTGTCTTCGACGGCTAAATCGAGCATCTCGATGTCGGTTTGAGAACGTTTGCGCTTCTTGAACGGCTTTCCAGCCTCGTCGCCGCAGTTGTGGCAGACAGCGGGTGGGGTCGCACCAACTTCCAGTTCGTTGACCCTCTCAAGGAGATCCTGAAGGAAAGCGACGGTCCTAACCAGGATCTCCAGCTTAAACTCCTTTTCTTTTTCCTCCTTTTTACCCTTGGGTTTCTGTTTAGTAGTAGCAGTAGCCTTCTTCGCAGCAGCACCATCTTCATAATTATCCTCGTCATCATCATCAATTAATTCTTCTTCATCGTCCTCTGGGTTTTGTTTTTTATGAAGGTAATCGGCAGGTACAAGCTGCTTTAGGGTAGCGAGGGCGTCGTTGATCTTTGTGCGACGGGCTTTTTCGATAATAGAGTGGTTGAGGCGCCTCTGGGCCTCACGGGCGCTTTTGGAGAGAGGACCTGGTTTACGACCGCGCTTAGCAGCAGGAGGAGGGGGAGTCATCGACATCATCGAGTCAAAGGACTCGGCACTGACTCTAGGAGAGTAAGGGCGCTCGGAGTGCGAGGCGTTGGAGGAGTTGCGGGTTCTTTTAGTGACAGGTGAGGCAGTCGATGCAAGGGCAGACTCTCCAGCGAAGGATCCAGGCATAGGCAGGATATCACGGGGACCAAGATCGCTTATTGAAGGACGCTTTGCTCGTCTGGGAGGGTTACAAGTAGCGGCGTAGTGATCTTTCTCGCTATCCGGCATGGAAAAGGCGGGGGGACTCGGTGGTTTGGGTTAGAAAAGACTCAAATGACTTCTATCATTACATATGAATTTAGCGGCCGAAGCTGCTCGTGTGCTCAAGAAACGTGCACACGACTGAAATTCGTCCTGCAGCTGATTGGTTAGCAAGCCCACACACGTTCGAAAGTTCGAGGGAGAGCGGCGATTCAGGGGCACGTTTACTATCCTCGATCAAATGTTTCTCATATAAATCTTTATTCAGAAATAAGTATATCAAAGCGCTATTATAGTTACACTTACTAGAATGTGACTTTTATGAAGTGAGGAGTGCAAGATATGTCGCAATCGCGGGCTAAAGTGACATCAAGGACCTCAAAACTTTCTCAGACTCAGAACCCACGTCGAAAACCAATACACTTTGCCGTTTCCTGTTGATGATGTAGAACGACACTCTTGAAGAACGTTTTCCATTCAATTCAGGCTATATAACCTGTTTGTGGCACCCGTGATGCCAAAATTCGAGTCAATTCCATCTCCAAGTCAGGTGTATGACCATTGATAAGTGAAGTGGATAAACTCGTTGCCGAAAGTGATTACGGACGTGTCCATGTCAGCGGGAAAGCTGGGACGTCCATACATCTGACATTTACTCGGTTTCTTGTTGGACATATAATCAACTATGTGGGCCCGGAATTCGTATGGCGTCGGCCTCTGAACTTCCCTCAGACAAGGGAAAGCAACCCGACCACTTCGGCACAGGGATACTAGGTGCAGCAAACCATGAGTTCTACAAAAGCTACCTTGAAGAGGCATCAGGTGTGGATATTCGTCGAATCGATGGATGGACGAAGATTGTCGATGTCATCCTCGTTTATGTTGGTTTTTGCTTCATTCTATCGATGCATCTTTTGATGGTTTATGCAGGTTGCATTCTTTAGCGGTGTCCTGACTGCCTTCATCATCGAGACAACGAAAGGCTTTCAACCCGACGCAGGAGATGTCACCAACCGCATCCTTATTGCGATATACAACAACACGATGAACGCCACAACTCCGATCGACCTCGAGAAATATCTCAGATTGGATGACGACGCATACAAATCAGCTGTTTATAGAAACGCATTGCTATACACAAGCTTGGCGGTCTCCATTGTGATTTCAATCCTTGCAACACTACTCAAGTTGTGGATTATTCAACATGAGCGCGATGTTAGTCCTTCTGGGCCACTCCACATACGTCTCATGAAACGGCAAGAGTCTTACAATGGGTCGATTATATGGAGGCTTGAGGGGTGCATCGCATCTTTGCCTATAATGAACCTTATTGCTCTTATACTCTTCGGACTTTTCATCCTGTGAGTGATTGAGATTCATTCAATAATCTGCCTTCATTTATTTTTGTGGATCAGCTCTTTGATAAGTGAAAAGCACCTTGCGATTGGAGCGGTTGTTGGCATCATCCTCGAGGCAGGTCTCGGCTACGTCTTCATAGCATCCTGCGCTGGTGCGTTCATTTCAGACGCGCCCTTCCGATCATCGTTGTCGGATTTCATCAAGTTATTCTTCCGAATTTTTCCAAACAACCCAAGTCTCAGCATTAAGCTGAAGGGAAAGGAATATACTGCTCGCTTTCGCACTCTTGGCATCAGTCTCACCTCAATGCTCGTTGCCGTTGCAACTGCTTTTCTCATCTTCAAGTACACTCCTTACTACTTCAATTTGGTTTACTATCCTATCGCAGCCATGTTCGCATTGGCAAAGAAAGGACAAGAGAAGGACATTCAACTTCAATTTGGTTTACTATCCTATCGCAGCCATGTTCGCATTGGCAAAGAAAGGACAAGAGAAGGACATTCAACAACGTCTCTACAGTCTGCCGGCATGGATTTTCTTCCCTTCTGTCATCATCTTTGTCCTTTATGTTATCTCGATTTCCTGCCTACGTCTGGGTCGTACATCACTATTTTTCGCCTTCTTCTTCCTTGCCATTATCCTTTTTGGTTTCTTAACCTACAGTGTCACCAAATTATCAGAAACAAAGCCTGCCACCACTGTGGCTGAAGCCTCTGCATGGATGCTCCAGTCTTCGTCTTTCTTTGGAGACCTCGCTCTGTTTCGAACGGCTATCGAGATCACAGGAGATTCTCACAATGTCCGAGCTCTGCTTCTGGAACGCCTTTTCCCCCTCGTGGAACCACTCATCTTCATTACCCTTGGGGACAAAGTACAAAGCATCACGCCTCAGCAAGAAGCATTCCTGAAGTGTCTCCAGGATT
>QDKV01004885.1_pt1 | contig 17906 bp, 23 predicted proteins | sample 1861101 | NCBI WGS metagenome assembly QDKV01 (sample SAMN04275158, study PRJNA302643) | Fungus metagenome, whole genome shotgun sequencing project. | isolation source: fruitbody | host: Mallocybe terrigena | place: Sweden | collected 2013 | reverse complement strand
AACATGACCACAACTGTAAATGTTCGTCAATATTAATTTTTAGTATAATAGAGCACTTACTTTTTCCCCTCCGACTCACATTTGAAGTGAGGGAGGGGGCTTTTAAGTCTTCGCCCCCTCCGACTCGCGTTTGAAGCGAGGAAGGGGGGTGGCGAGGCAGCCTGCTAGTGGTGGTTGGGTGAGAAAAGGTCGTGTGACTGGTGACAAGTTACACCCGTAAACCCGTGGTTACGGGTACGGTTTTTGCGCGGGTATAGAAATGTCACACCGTACCCGTACCCGCGCGTACCCGTGACCAGAAACTCACGGTGTTACCCGTACCCGTGTCACACCTTATCTAGTATAAATCAGCGTATGACCTACGCAGATATTAGAGTAGCTTTAAAACCGAGGATCTAAACGTATGTTTCAATCAAGTCCAAACGCTCCACATTGCTTGACCTAGTTCGTGGTCAACATGCAGATTGTCAGGTCTGTCCAACACATTTTTGGGATTTGGAGGTCGGAGAGGTTCATCCTTAGGATGGTGGATGCAACAAACGTTAGATAACTAGGTGGAGTCTTGGATAGATTCATAAATAGAGCACAAAATAAAAGAAATGGATAATTTTTGAGTAAGGAAAGCAGTAAACAGCGAAATAAGTACTGGAAAGTTCAAAGCAAAGCTCCGAGTGACAGCACTCAGGCATTTCAACAAGAAAAGCTATGACTTGTATGGGCATTTGCCTTGCCCAATATAATAAAATCCCAAACTGATGGCAAAATGACCCTAGCCAGTGCGAACGATTTTAGCAGTTCCATATGGAGAGCATGCTGTCTCAACCCAAGGACGGACTCTATCCAACACATCCACCTTCTCTGAACTGTAGAGAGAATGTTCATCTGGAAAACTAATGAGGGAACTCAAGCTTGACTGCTCAGGGACAGTCACACACCATCATGGAGCACGTCTAGCTCTCGACAGAGCATGTTGTCTTCTTGGGTGCACTGCAAATCTGGAGTGAATCGCTGTGAATGAGCCAGAGAAGTGCTGCTACAGATGAAATACGAACCGTGGCCAGACAATAGATATTGTATGTAATTACGGCGCTCTGCTGGACCAACAAGAGCAATATGCCGGAGCTTGAGGGGCCTGGCGGTGCTACCTCCTGGGACCTTGTCGTTAAGAAATCCAAACTCAGACATGTTGGCAGGATCACTTGAGGAAACAGATGATGTGTCGGCATCCATGCAGTCGACCGCAATACGTCGCTGTCGGCCCTCTTCATCAGTAGCCTCGGTGGGTTGCCAGTAGATCAACTGGACCAATTCACAGGTCTTCTCCATGAGCTGCTGTACATCAGGTGATAGGCGAGTGTGGTGTCCCTGTCTGATATAACGGCGAAATTTGATTTCAGCATTTAAGATTACAAGGAAGGGGTTCAAGTTGAGAGCGTCATCCCCACGCGCATCAAATACAAATGGAGGCAGGCGAGGAGAGTCAGCCGTTCCTGGATCTTCCCGTAGAACATGGTCAGGTCCAACCACATAGTACTTTTTTCGGATGGTGCCATTGACTCGATGGAAGAAGGTGAGGTCCATACCAGTTGGCAGAAGATGTTCTGGGAGGAGAAGAACTAGTTCATACTGGAGCCCAGTAAATGAGGCCCCAAGCGTCTATCACAGAAATTAGCCATGCCATTAAACAAAGGGTGGTTTCTCACATCAAATTGACGGATAAATGGGCGGCCTTTGTTGAAGGCTTCCTGCCATCTCTTGTTCTGTTCATTGACTTCGTTGATCAAGAAATCAAGCGATTGGGGTGTGCCTGTAACAGCGATAGCAGCATATCTATCGAGAGAAGCATGGAGCATGCGGTCGACTGGAATGAAAGGTCAGAGTTGAAAGCAAAAGGCACAAAAAGGGGCATACGATTTGTGAGGTTAACCATGCTGTTTAAGTGGAATCTATCGTGGACAATTCCAAGATTAATAAGAGCTTCTTCCTGTTTTGCCAGAGCATGAGAGAGATCTGACGGGTTTAAGAATATTTACCACTATGCGCTTTGTGTCTGGGTCGTCCCGAATGGCATTGACCCAGTGGGCACGTTCGTGTGTTACTGTGAAGCGCTTGGTGATAAAACACGGCTCTGTTCGTCGAAGTTTGGTCTTTAGGGTCCTCGCATTTGAGCTGTTTGCAGAGGTAACTGACAGTGCTTGGCCACTATGAGTTCCAGGCCTGACTTCCTCCAAGTTCCATCCATCTGTGCGAAGTGCCTCAATTTTCGAAAATGGACGCTTCGTCGAAATGCGACCATCAGCAAGGAGGATGCTCATAGGTATAGGTGCAAGTCAAAATGTTGAACCAAACACGTTGAAATATGTGATTACATAATACCTCTAGGATACCTACTTAACCCCTTACTACCACTATTACTTTCCGGGTCCACTAGTGGACTCGGAGGAAAATAGGGATAGGAATCCATTTCTTCACTTGCTTCAACCGTGACGAATCGTGTGAAATCGCCATCCATCGCCGCTGTCGAGATTTGAGTAAAGCCCCGGACTAGCGTTGGCAAGTTCGACGCGATGGTGTTGACGGACAAGCTGAAACCGAACTTGAGTTCAAAACGATAACCTCTGGAAGGGAACAAGACTCACGTAATTTTCTGCCAGTTAACGTATGCACATTCCCAACCTCCGCCTGTACCCCAAGCTTTCCTTCAGTCCCAACTTCTCTAGCCACTTTCCTCATTTCCGCGGCAAGGTAGCTAACTGGTCAATCATGTCGTTGATCGTGTGAAGCAGCATCAACATTTCTCCGAAAACGGAAACACCAGTAATTTTCTTGGTGAGATCTTCGCGAGCGACAGCAGTCTGTATGCGTGTCAGCTTGGAATAGGGAACTCGACGATTGGAGACGCACCCACATTGATCGCCATGACGTTCACATTATCCGTCAGGTCCTTCCAAGTTCCGCTGACATTCACAACCCTCACCTGTCGCTCAAGTTTTCCTTCTGTTCCGATCTCTCTCGCGACCCTCGTCACTTTCGTCTGCAAACACACTCAAACTGTCCCTCATCCTGTTAACGGTTTCCTTCAACTCATCTCTCCTCGCACATCAACTTCGACCTTCTTAGTCAAATCATCACCAGCAACAGCATCGAGCACACTTGATTGGTCAAATTCATGGCCATCAGGTTGACGATAGAAGTCATCTGCGAGTTCTGGTGAGATGAGTACTCTGTACAGTGTTTTGCACATGCTGCGAACGTTGGGAAGGAGCGAGTTGTTGTCGCCTTTTGCTCGCACTTGGCTCATTGAGTAAGGTTCGTCAGTGGGAGTGTCAAGACGACGGATAAGTGTTCCAGAGTTGAACGGGAGGGCGAAGAATAATGGAATAACCATCTTTTCGTAGTAGGAGTAGATGGCAAGCCTGATGCCATTGTCGTCAGTTGTATTGGCGATAAGGGTCTTCGTGGTGAAGGGGGTGTAATTTCTGTGTGCAATATCGAAGTGAAAATGGGATTTGCTTGTTCTAAGCAACGAAGGTCAGAGAAGGCAAGCGAAAACAACAGCAGAAATAATGAACCTCTGACTAAAATTCATAAGCATCTTCATCAAGGTAATCATGATGTACGGTGTGAGTGGGGTTGTCTCTTGGGCGCTGAGCTGCGACCGAGGTATAGTGACCCGCTTTCCTAAGAAGTCCCAAGACGTCATTGTAGATAGACCGTGATGCACCTTAGAAAGTGGAATTCCCGAGGCCTAGTAGTGCTTTGAATGAGAAAAGAAGTTTCAGGAAATGATAATGCAGAGCTTTCCTTTGCAGGAAAATGAACTCGCCGCCCAACCTATAATTTATGCGATTCGCGTCCCAAAGGAATATGTGCGGTACGGGAACTTTGCTCCGCCGGATGAAGTCTTGAGATGAGGCATAAATCGTCTGGCAACGCGAGCGACGATGGGTCGATGGGAACTCAGGGTTACCAAGTAAGCTTTGTGAAATGTATCTGGACAGAAATTAGGAAGAATCTACGATAAGAAAAAGGAGACATACCCGCACTTAAAAACTCGATTCTGCCGACTTCTTCACCGATCTTGTCATTAATTCTCGAATCCGGACGTAAATATAACCATGCATGGATATGGTTTCCATCCTCATCATACCAGTCTGAATTGAGACGGGAAAGTTAGAACATCGCAAAGGAGGAACAAAATCTGGCTTACATTGCGGCCACGGGAACAGGACTTTAGGATCACAAGCAACCCTTTCCTCGTCATATTTTTCCTCCAAAGCGTTCCTTTCAAAATCAACCCTCGGAGGATCTTTGAATTTCAAAATCAACAGCTGCGATGCTAAATGGGGTGCGATCGCATCATGACCGAGCGGCAGCCCTCCGATCATTATCCAACGACGAAGATGCTTCATGTTCTACGTTCGACGGAGGTCTGGTATAGGAAGTCATGGCGTGGCCGAATGGCTCGTTGCGTCTCCCAATCTGTTTCCGTTTCCGATTCATCTGAATCAGCATGGGCGAACAAAAGTGGTTGCTCGGTCCGTATCAGGACAGATCGTACATCGCCGTGGGCAAGTTCATATCCAACGCAAGCCCGGTGTGGGGGGTGAATTTTGTAGGACGTATCGCTCGCTTTGGGCTGCTTTTGCGATGAGTTTGGAGGGGGAAGGGGCAGGTCGAGCGTGAAGCGCGCCTCGCAGTCATCCCAGGGAGATGGGCCAGTGGAAGGGGCGGGTGTGGTCTGGAATGCACGCTGGAGGGTACGAAGTATCTAGAGAGATGGTGAGATTGAAAGCAAACCAAAATGCAAGCCAACTCACAACCTGTTGTAAAACGTGCTAAAGAAATCCCTCGTGGAATCCTGTAGAACCGCGAAAGGATACCCATATCTGTTATCCTCACTGATGCATCTCCCTTTCCACGCTCTACAGACAATGGTGATGCGAACAGCGGCTGAGGTACGGGCCGTCTTTTGTGCAATGAGGACGACGTTGCCGTTGAACCAGAAGTCGGAACATGCGAGGCAGGCCGAGGATTGGAACGGGGTGATGGGACTTGTCACCGAGGAGTAGGTGAGTGGTTGTGAAGACAAAGCTCTCGTGGCCGATGAGGACAGAGAATCGTTGAGAATGATGGACAAGCGCCATACTTGATCGACGACGACGGCGACACCTGATGGATGTGGTGATGGTCAAGCAGAACGTAAGGGACGGTATGTCCTGTCCGATTTGCGCCTTGTTATAGATAAGTTTTAATCGGTGGGTGGAGATTCTAGTAGGTATCGTGCAAATCAGCTTTAGTTCACAGGAAAGGGGGACATCGACGTACTAGATTTATAGTAGAATCAATCTGTGCACGACGAGAAGAGTCCGAGTCCAGAAATCTCTGACGATGTCGAGTGAGGACAAGGAGACATCAAGGACAGTGCGGATCAACAATCGAACACGTCCCCATGAGCGACTTCTGCTTCGCTCTGGGAGATGATGCAGACAATGTTTTCACCGTCAAGCTTCCAAGGACCGACAATGTCAGTATTCTCAAGAAGATGATCAAGGAGGAAAATGCCCCTCATCTCAATCACGTCGCTGCCAAAGATCTCGAACTCTTCCAGGTGAGATGATTCTACAATTCCATCAATGAGCGCGCTTGAACTCTGAAAGGTGTCTCTCACTGTTGAAAATGCAACTGACCGAGCCGAATCAGTGTGGCCCTCCAGCACCTTCAGTGTCTCGCCCGCTGATGAGTCCCACACCCGCACAGATTTGTCCAAAGAGCCGGAGACGATGCGCCTGCCATCACTCGAAAATACAACTGACCGAACTGACTCAGTGTGGCCCTCCAGCACCTTCAGTGTCTCGCCCGTTGATAAATCCCACACCCGCACCGATTTGTCCAAAGAGCCGAGTTGACTGCATCCGAAAGTGTGGGATTGTCGCGGTCGAGGATGAACGAAGATGGGATGTTCGCGATGTTGAATCGCAACCCCGCTTCCATGATGCGGAAGCAGGATTCGGTGAGGAGTTGATGATGTTCCGCTTCGTTGCACCAAAAGTCTTTCGACAGATTTTTATCAAACAGGAAGTCAGGGAATGATTTGTGGTACCAAAGGACTTTGTCGTCTTCGATATAGAGCACAGCGTAAGGCGTCGGAGGACATCATCAGCGATACTGACAGCAGGGTGGGTCTCAACAACCGACTCAGTGTCGGAGTCCGAATCACCACTGAGGAGACTGCGTTGAGCTACGCTCTGCGGTACAGAGGAAGGTGTGAAGGATACGGCGTCGGTGTAAAGGATGTCCTCTGTAAAACGATGGAATATATGCAAGAGAATTTGGATATATAACTCGTCGAGTAAGTCTGTCGCAACAGGCGGTGTTTGCGATGTGGTGGACTTGGACGTGGAAGGTAGCAGCTTCTTCAAGGGCTTCTGCTCTTGTCGTGTATGACCTCCCATGTACTTCACAACAGTCGCGGCATAGACGAACAAGCCAGCCGCCAGTGTCACGAGTTCATCCATGTCTTTGCTGATGAAGTCCGGAAGGTTAACGTTCGATGTCGGCCTGCACTTCGTCGATCGGAACTTCTTCAAGACGATAGAAGAGTCTGCCCTCAAAATCCTCAACACGGGTGACGAGATCTGGGTCCGACCGACTCGTAATGAAGAACTTGAGACCAGGCAAGCGATGTTTGTTAATGAGATTAAATAAGTCGTGCAGAAACTCCGAAACACCCTGTCCATCAAGGGCGTCGATGGCCACGAGGAAACGGGCTGGCTTTGATGAATCGGCGAGTCGAGCCTTCTCCCAAGGTTCGATAAGGAGGATTTCGAGCCGAGCGGCGAGCATGGACGTTGTGATGGACGGTGTCGAACTTTTTCAAGGCATCCACGAATGCTTTGCATCTGAGAGTTAAGTGATATACGATGGTACAAATGACACGGGTTGCTAATCTCGTCTCCTCGAATTGGCGTGAGCAGAAGAAGTTGCCTCCTAAAACAATCGTGTCCAAACTCGAACAGGTGGGCGATAGTGTAGGCAATGGTGCTCTTTCCCGACCCAGCCTGGCCAAAGAGCCAGTAGACACTCTGGCTTTCCGGTGAGGTATCGTTAGCCCATTTCGTGATTTGCTGAATATACGGACGCGAGTTCTGGGGGTACAGACTGCACAACGCAGCAACTGGCCCTCTAGTTCACACTTGTGGTCGGCCGTGTGCGAGACATTGAGCTTCTCCAGGAGTCATTCCTATTAAAGGATTGAGCAATGAATGAAATCCGAAATGGCGGGATTACACACCACGACGTCTTCCTGTATTGCAAGTACGGTCTTGCGGACTCTCAGAGAGACCGGTCACCACCTAAACGGAATGAAGAATAAACACGGAAAATAACGACAATCAGACAAATACATACGACAAGCTGCTCGATGCGTTCGAAAATCTCTGCGATCCGTTTTTGTCCTCTTCATAAGCTGCGATCTTTCTGCCGAGTGACTGCTTCTTGAGTTGGTCCATTCTTCTGCTAGGGCCCTACACGGTCGTCTGCACGTCAATTTATGCCCAGAGGGAATCGGCATACATACGTTTCAAAGAGTTTCATTCCTTACCTTTCCTCCGCGTTGCTCGGTTCCCAACCAGCCAGCGCTTCCTGCACCACTCGAAGCTGATCTGCCATCGATAGGACCCGCTTGTCGACGCGTCGAGATTGTCCTCCACACCCTGACATCATAGTCAGCCAGAGGCCAGTGTGAAGAACGGTGACAAACCTCTTTAATTTGGAGGATGATCTTCACAATACCGAAGGCGACCTTTACTACTTAGATTCGAGTCCATGGCATCTGGAAGCTTCTTGAGGAGCATCTCGGTGAAGCTCCATGTGACCCTCGCATTGTCCTCCACAATCGATAAACGACTAGAGGAAGGCCCTTTAGAAGCGTTGTAGGATGTAAGCATACAACGAATGTGGCAGGACTCGTACCGTGAGTGACATACCGTAGCTTGCAAATGGTCCTACTATCGAGTTTACGAAAATCAAAAACGTCAGCGTCAGTGTTTGCCTTTTTCATATAGGAATCAACATCGGCGGCGTAAGAAAACCTTGTAGAGAGTGTCTTCGGAAAAAAGGCATATGAGCGAGAGGTGGCGTCAAGAGTTCCAGGTATCTGAACAGCTGCGAGATGGTTTTCACTTTGTTGCCTGACACTTTCCTCCCTCGCCATCGCTATCGCCGCAACTTTACGCCACAGCCAAATCCGCTGCTTCAGTCCTGAGCACACAGGAGCGCTGCTTCTGCCAATAGTCCCTTCCTTCCTCCGTCTCAACCACTTACTTGCTGCGTGACACGGGGCTCTTTTGAACGCCCTCAGAGAAGACGTATGAAAACGGTTTGCCCACATAACGGACCTCTCGTTCTGCCAATGCGAATAATACGCGTACCGTCTCCTGTACTTTCCAACCGCAAATTTCTCGACGCGAGGCATATTGCTGAATTTTTCAAAAGATTGGTACTACGCAGTGCGTACGTGGGTTTAATCATTTTATTCAACATTCTCTAGACTTACGGCCCCTTCTTGAAGTTATCACGATGTCATCGAGATTAATTTTGGACTGTATTCACGTAGACCAACAACATCTCATTTTCACCGGCTGTGGGTTAGGTGGTTTCTTGGATTGTCTCTGACCAAGGACAAGTCAGGGTCCTGTAGACCATTGATTAAGGTGCGTAGATCTAGTACATTATTGGCCAATACGAATTTGGTAACCTACTACATAGAACCTTGAACATGTGGCTGACGCCAGTCTCCTTGAACCGAAACCATGACCATACCATCGGTAAGCCTCCTAACGGTACTGGAATGCCTGGAATCTATGCAACCTGTGCACATCAATGATACGCTAGCCTCGCGCAGAGATTATATCAGGTTACTGGAGGGATTACTGTCGAAACTGGTAAGTTTTGGTGTTTGTGGAGAAACTAGGCTTACATTCGGAGATGTTTGCAGTTGGAATACGAGCACACACTGGAGGAGATACGCTACGACCCGTATGTGCGACGATTGTACACTACGATGGTGTTCAGTCTCGAAAGGGCGTATGTGATTGCAAGAGAAAGTTCGCCGATAACGAACTGCTATGGATTTGACGTGGAGCCGTGCAGAGACTATTGGAAGATGAAACGGGTGGGGATAGATGCAGGAATACCGGGAAGGAAGAATGGAAGCCGTAAGCCAAGAGAGAACAAGTTGAAATATACTCAATGGTGATTTAGATTTGTACATCAAGTTGTCTAACTTCTGTCGGAGGTCTCTGACAGTTTTTTTGGGGTCTATCATTATTATATGAGAGGAGTTTGTAGGAAACCTAATTTTTTACTATCTTTTAAAGTCAGACAAAAAAAACTCATATGACAGCGATCAGTCAACAACACGACAATAACACGACAACACATGACGTCTTCTTTCCTACCCTCTCAATACCTCTGTTCATCCAAACTTTTCATGCCCAAGGTATCACTTTCTTGCATATTCTTACCCTTTCTTCACACACACCAAGATGTCCCGAGCTATGTTGCGGAGCTTCAGAGCTTCTTCTGGCCCGCAATTCAAGTAATAGAAATTGGTCCTTTGTTACAATGCTTCAGAGCTTCTTCTGGCTTGTGACACACAGGAGGACTGGTTTGGACTAAACCACTTCTTTTTACTAAATTTCTTCTTTTCATTGTGAAAAATAATTATTTTCCCAGATCAACATACGAGAAGTGGGGCCTAGTGGCCGTCAAGATCAATTTTACCTGGCAGCTCTGAAACGGCTTGGTCGGTCAAGGAATGATGTCACGGAGAGGCAAGTATTATGTATGTTTCTATCTGGATGGTGGTGTCTCATTTTCATCTAGACACACCAAGCCCTTGCCAGAGAGTCTTTTTCAGCAGGTGAAAGAGGGGTTGTTTGAGGGAGATCTCACTGAGGAAGAGGAAACTGACCAGTACTGTGTCCTATATTTTCTCTCTGTATGTCACTCATCTTGTTTTTAGGATGATTTCCACAAAGAAGTTCAGGTGGCGTGGCTCAAGGCGAATGAAAGCTGATGCAGGTTCTCGTCTGGTTGAGAAGCTGGTGGAGAGAATGGCTCTGAACCAAGGTAATTTGGAGTATCTATTTGTCTCAGATGAACTCACCGTCTTCGAAAGTGGTGCTCCCCTTCAACTTTCGCCGAGCTTCCATGCGTCAGGCACAACTGCGACGTTTGCCTTTTGCCCCAATGGTCTGGGATGATGACACGCCACGTCAACTTTTCAGTGAGGATGGGTATTCTATGGTTGTGTCGATGCCAAAGTTGATGGGAAGACAGGGTACTGTGAGTTGATGTGCTTGCTACCTTGGGAAGAAATCTCATGAAGAGAACATCAGGTCTCCATCACTGATAGCGTGCTTGAGTATGCGAAATATGTGACGCCTCACATGGGTAAGTCTGCAACTAGTGCAGACAAAGCAGGAAAATATGTTAGCCAGCCTGGAGAAGTGTGTGGGGAGATCCGACTTGTGAAAGGGTGGTTTGGAATTGGACAAGAGGTGAGCATGCATCTGATTGACCAGGCACTTACTGAGATTTATGAACAGCACAATGGGGAGGTAGTACCATCTCCAGAAACTTTCAAAACGGGCGGTGCTTTTGCAAGAACGTCAAAGCTATACCAAGACTTGGAACTGCTGTCGAAAAGGATCAATGAGACCATTGAACGAGTGGACCCCGTATTCTTTCAGGCTTTGACTGACCTGCATAAGCGGGCAATAGCAAAACACCCATCTCTGGCAGCTTGGACTAGTGTGGATCCCTTACTATTGGAAGGAAGGGAGCTTCTCTTCAATCGAATTTCTGGACGGCATCGAGATAGCCAGGATCCTAAGTTGGCTTATGCGGGACTGTTCGCAGCAGGAAATTTTACATCTGGAGGGCAAATCTTCTTTCCTCAATTAAACCTCCAGGTGCGTCTACTACCTGGAGACTTTGTTCTTATTCGAGGGCGAGTGCTGGAACATGAGATTGAAGGGTGGAAAGGAGGGCAGAGAATAAGTATACCCCATTTTACGCATACAAGTCTGTGGAGAGACTGTGAATTAGCTGATTTAGTTGATATTTCATAAATTTATCTAATTCTCATATCTCCATCAATAGATGCTCTTTCCAAGTCTTTCTTGTGTCTAATACTGTACCATTTCAATCGATTCGGCTGTCACGGGTCACAGGCCTACTGAAGTTTTGGCCGAAATCTGTTGGCTGTCCCATGTCACAGGTGAATTTACGCGCGGACTGAGCATCCGACGATAAAAAAGCTTCTAAAAAGGTTATGTTATGTAAGAAATATTACCAAATCGGGCAGGTGGCCGAATTCGAAATTTCGTCCACCCCGTCACACCCTAGGCCGAATTGACTGAAATGGTACGATCGATATTTAGTTGAAAGCAAATAAAACTCCAAGAAGTGTGGCACACCAAGAGTATCCGGACAAGAAAGAGAGCAAGGTGGAAGCATTCGCAATGATGTCCCACCTAGATGAATAATCTATAAGCTAGTGCTGGACGATGGTTCAACGCAAGGGTGCTTACGGGCACAAAATAAGGCAGAATATGCTCTTGAGGACGGTGGCACGGCGAATGTTGATATATTACTGGACAAGTCGTTTCCGAAGTTGAAGGGGAACATCAGTAATCTCTGATCCGGGCCTCATAGCCGGCCATAGTGATGGTCCCTAAAGATATAGCGCCCCCTTTAAATCCATAGTACTGTATTGATTGAAAGTGATTTGTAGTGTCATGGCGACATTTATAGGACTACAAAGGAGATTAACAGTTCTATATACTGCTACTACAGTGTACAAGGCTAATATGTAGTCTTCCTTAGTCTCACCAATTAGTACAAAGTACTACCAATTTATGTATGCAGATTTTGTCAATTTAAAGTGAATTGAAGTTCTCAGGCAGTGATAATATTATTATTCAATGATAAGTCCTACGAGAGTGCATAAAATAGCTCTTTGTCAAAGTACTTATTTAGCCAGAACTCTGTTGCATATGTTAAACTACTGGAGTTTGTGAATCGGGGATCTGCCTTTTCACCAAAGCGAGGTGCAATATCCACAATTGATCTCAGCTGATCAAGTGGAATGATATCTCCAGCCACCTCACCATTTGCGTGTTTCACTCTTTTCAGAAGAAACAAACCAGAGTTCGGCTCAGGATATATTCCATGTTCAAGTTGTGCCGCATTTGTTGGATTCCATTTATTGAAGTATGACCGTAAGAGATCATTTCCTATTTCATACCATCATTCCTGATACCCCTTTATGGGTACTTCTCCTAATTTCCGTTCATCACTTTATGATTCTCCTATCATACGTAGTATATTTCAGTGATACCATTCTAGCTGCTCACTCTCAGTCATTACCTTCACCGACTGAGAGTGAGTACTTATTATATCCACTACGTTTATTCTTATATTTATCTTACTATTATTCTAGCTCATATTGTACTTACAATAGGTTAGTATTGGTGGAATACCAAGTCATTACCTTCACCGACTGAGACTCATATTGTACTTACAATAGGTTATGGGCCCCGGAATTATGTCAGGTACACCTTCACTAACAATCCTCTCCGAAGAACAAAAGTTCAACGGAGAGAACCTACTCGCATGGACAACCAACATGATTCAACTACTTGGATCAAAAGGACTGTCAGGATATATCGACGGAAAGGTTCCTAAACCCACTGTACCTGGAACTGCTACCCCTACAACCACTACCCCTACGACCACTGCTCCTGCAACTACTACTCCTGATCCTACTCCCATCTACTCATCCACTCCTAGCCTCGACGAATGGACTTTTCGAGACCAACTCGCGCGCGGACATATAACCCTTAATTGCGTTGACGTTGCCGGACTAGGGGTAGTAACCACTGGGACCGCGAAGGATGCTTGGGACTCAATCCAGAACGAATGGGGGAAGAGTACGGACATGCGTCGATCGCATGCCCAAGAGTTGTTGAACAGGACAATATTCGTCGAAGGGGAGAGTGTACAGGATCACATTAAACTCCTCCGCACACGACGAGTAGCTGTAGACAATCTCAGCACTTTGCCTATGACAGATGAAATATGGCGAGGGATACTTATCCGTTCTATACCACCTACTCCGAGATGGCTCCCCGTTATCCCCTCCCTTTATACCCTCTCTTCGTCAGCTGATGTCGTCTCCACCCTACTTGCCCACAGTATGATACTGGATAGAGGGAATGAGACCAGACCTACCACAAACTCATCCAATACTGCCTTGGCGGCTACGGTAAACGACGCCTGCAAGAATCCTAACTGTAAGGCGAGGAAACGTTCCTCTCACACCACAGCCAATTGTTACTGGCCTGGCGGAGGGAAAGAGGGTCAGTTCCCCCCTAATTTTGGACAGCGTAGTAAGGCCAACATAGTACATCGCAACCCATGCGGGGACAACGAACACTTTGTTCTTTCTGCGAGGGTATCCCGGGTTACGAACCATACGACGGCACCTGAAATCTTAATCGAGGACGTCGACACTCCCGTATATGAAGCTATTTCGCCTATGACTTTTATGAGTAGAGGTTTCCGTTCCTTCAATCCCGGAGGAGTTCCTACCTTTTTGGATTCAGGAGCCAGCGACAATATGTTCGTATTGAAGGATGACTTCGTGGAGTACAAGGCGACTGCGTTGCGAACCGGGGACTCTGCAAAAGCCGTGGATGGTAACTTTGAGATTGTCGGCGAGGGCAAAGTGTCCCAACGTTATCTAGTTGAGGGGAGGGAGAAGCAGGTTACCTACACCCGTGCTTTACATACCCCTACACTGAATGCGAACCTTATCTCCGTAAGCGCGTTCGACAAAGCTGGCCTCACTGCGACGTTTGGAGGCGGACAGGGAATTATACGGAAGAGCGACGGTACTGTTATCCTTGCTGGACGACAAGATAAGGGGATGTATATTGTTGACGTGGTTAATGACTTACGGAAAGACGATACTACCCCAACCGCAATGTCCTCTCTGTCGAATTCAACTTCCCTCGAACAATGGCATCGCCGTCTAACACACTGTAGTCCGTCGACTATCCAGGAAATGTCGAATAACAACCTCGTCGATGGACTGACGATTTCTGGGACTGAAATGAGGGGGAAATGCGAGGACTGTATACTTGGACGTCAGACACGTCGACCGTTCGATAGTGAAACTGAGAAAGACTTAGCTCCACTTGAACTTGTGTCATTCGATCTTTGGGGGCCGTCCCGCACCCAATCTGCAGGTGGAAAAACATACTTCATGTCAGTTATCGATGCAGGAACCTCATACAAACATGGTGGTTACCTTTCGGACAAATCGGATTTGTCTACCATCGCCGCGTTCGATGACTTTCGTGCTAAGGCTGAGTCCTTGACAGGTCGTAAGATTCGGCGACTACGAACAGATCGCGCGTACGATTCTGCTGCCTGGGGCGATTACTGTCGTACGCACAGTATTCTTCACGAATTTACTGCACCATACTCTTCTGCTCAAAATGGGTTAGCAGAGCGCGCAATCCGCACAACAATGGATGATGTACGTACACTTCTTCGTGACTCTGGCTTAAGCCACTCCTACTGGGCTGAAGCAGCCGCCTACTCCATTGACACGCGTAACATCATACCATCCCGTCGTCACCCTGGTAAGATCCCACTCGAGTTATTTACTGGGAAGCGACAAAGCGTTGCGCACCTTCGAGTTTTCGGGTCCAGGTGCTGGGCGAAAATACCGACAGTCAACGGAGTACAGATTAACGGGGGGTCGAAGCTTGATAGTCGTGGAGTGGAATGCCGTTTGCTTGGTTATGCATCCGGAAATGGCATTTATAAGGTCCAAGACATCGCGTCGCGTCGAGTGTTGATCTCACGTGATGTCGTGTTTGAGGAAGGTCACCCACACCGCACAACCCCGAATATTGGGGAGACTGATCTCCCTCTATTCGACGTACTAGGCGATAATTCAACGTTCAGCGATGGCGACCAGTCAACGCAACCACACACTACTGTCAACCCTGCTGCCGGAACTCTTCCTCCCACTCCTGCCGACTTATCTCTTCCTGACACCACAGTCCCATCTACTGACGGCCCAACTCTCACTGCTCAGGTGCCGGAACCACGCCGTTCTGGTCGCGTTCCACAACCTTCGACTGCTATTCTTGAGTCCAGGGATTACCAACGACGGGAACTCAACAGTCGACAGGAGGGGGATAACTGGGCAACCGACCATCTACGTCCCCGCGCCACGTTTGCCACCGAAACCCTCGATTCCCTTTCCTTCGAACTAGACGACTATATCGCGTGCTTAGCTGAGACAAAGGCCTCGCATAACATCCCCCGTTCCTATCGGCATGCTGTCTCCTCTGATCCTGATAGGTGGATGATTCCGATGCGCGTTGAAATGGACACGCTGAAAAGGAAACACACATGGGACCTTGTGAAGCCTCCTGCCGACGCGAATATCATGGACTCCATGTGGGTTTATGACATAAAGTGGGATGGTGATGGCAACAGAATCAAGGACAAGGCGAGGCTCGTTGGGAAAGGGTATACTCAACAACTCGGCGTCGATTATAACGAGACTTGGGCAGGGGTAACGCGACTAGAATCTGTACGGATAACGGCTGCTATCGCAGCAAAACTTGACCTTCAATTGTGGCGTATTGATTTCGTAGGAGCCTATTTGAATAGCCTAACGAAGGAGGACATTTACATGAAACAACCCGAAGGCTTCGTTGAGCCAGGACTTGAGGATCACGTCTGCAAACTGGTCCATACGATCTATGGGACAATGCAGGGTGCTCACGATTGGTACGAAACGCTCACGGAAACATACAACAAGCTCGGATACATTACATCTCGGGCGGACCCTTGTGTTCGGTATAAACGGGAGGATACTGACTACACCCTCACGGACACATATACGGACGATATCTTTGGCGCTTCGTCCACGGAGGAGGAAAAGGAAAGGAGGAAGAGTGAGATGGGGAAGGAATGGGAAATAAAGGATGTGGGGGAGACAGAATACTTCCTTGGCATGCGAGTCCAGCAGGATTTGGCATTAGGGACGATAAGGTTTAGTCAACGTCCATACTGGGAACACGTCGTTAACCGTTTCAACTTGGACTACGTTCATCCAAGGAACGTCCCTCTTCCGGTCGGAATCATACTGGACAACAACATGTCTCCTAAAACCGAATCTGAGAAGACCCAGATGGCCGACAAACCGTACCGACCTCTCCTCGGCTCCGTCATGTGGGGCCAATTAGCTACCCGTCCTGACCTTTCTTTTGCCGTCTCTTTACTCTCACGTTTTCAGGCAAATCCAGGTATCGAACACTGGAACGCGCTCCTCCATGTGATAGGCTACATCAAGAACACAATCGACTATGGCATCACATACTCACGGGACACTGAACTTTCTCCGGTTGCCTTCGTTGATGCAGATTATGGTGGGTGTCGAGATACACGTCGATCGACTTCTGGCTACGTCTTCACTATGGCTGGGGGTCCTGTCTCTTGGAGTAGCAAACGGCAAACCACGGTGGCACTCTCCACCGTTGAGGCTGAGTACGTTTCCATGTCTCGATGCGCACAACAAATGGTCTGGATGCAAAACTGGCTTGACGAAGTTACAATCGCACATGACATGCCTGGGGTTATAAAAGGAGATAGTCGAGGGGCGATTGCATTGACGAAGAACACGAAGGACCACGGTAAAATCAAGCACATCAACATACGACACCACTACATCCGTGAACTCGTCAAGTCGGGGACTATTATATTGGAGCAGGTCCCTTCGTTGGAGAATCTTGCTGACTTGTTTACGAAGCCTCTTCCTCGTGACCATCATCACCGTCTTCTATCTAACCTCAACATTTACTAGGCTTCTTACGGTCATGGGGGAGTATTGAAGTATGACCGTAAGCCTATTTCCTAATTCGTACCATCATTCCTGATACCCCTTTTATGGGTATCATATACCTTCTCCTATCTTTCTGTTCATCACCTTGTGATTCTTTATTCCTACGTAGTATATATCAGTGATACCAGTCTAACTGCCCACTCTCAGTCGTTACCTTCACCGACTGAGAGTGAGTGCATATTATATCCACTACATCGATCCTTATATTTAACTTACTATTATTCTAGCTTACTTTGTAACTACAATAGGTTAGTATTGCTAGAATCCGAGTCGTTACCTTCACCGACTGAGACTTACTTTGTAACTACAATAGGTTATGGGCCCCGGAATTATGTCGGGTACACCTTCACTAACAATACTCTCCGAAGAACAAAAGTTCAACGGAGAGAATTTACTCGCATGGACAACCAACATGATTCAACTACTGGGATCAAAAGGATTGTCAGGATATATTGACGGAAAGATTCCTAAACCCACTGTACCTGGAACTGCTACTTCTACTCCTGGAACTGCTACACCTGGAGCCACTACCACTCCAACTACTACTCCTACGACCCCTGACCCTACTCCCATCTACTCATCTACTCCTAGCCTCGACGAATGGACTTTTCGAGACCAACTCGCACGTGGACATATAACCCTTAATTGCGTCGACGTTGCTGGACTAGGGGTAGTAACCACAGGGACCGCAAAGGATGCTTGGGACTCGATCCAAAGCGAATGGGGGAAGAGTACGGACATGCGTCGTTCGCATGCCCAAGAGTTGTTGAACAGGACAATATTCGTCGAAGGGGAGAGTGTACAGGATCACATTAAACTCCTCCGCACACGACGAGTAGCTGTAGACAATCTCAGCACTTTGCCTATGACAGATGAAATATGGCGAGGGATACTTATCCGTTCTATA
>QDKV01004886.1_pt1 | contig 17945 bp, 17 predicted proteins | sample 1861101 | NCBI WGS metagenome assembly QDKV01 (sample SAMN04275158, study PRJNA302643) | Fungus metagenome, whole genome shotgun sequencing project. | isolation source: fruitbody | host: Mallocybe terrigena | place: Sweden | collected 2013 | reverse complement strand
AAAGAACTATACAAGACGACCTCAGAGGTGACGGCGAATCTACGAAAATCTGCAACTCCTGGTGCGGCACGAGATGCTCGAGCTCGTTATGTGGAAGAAACCGTAGAAAGAGAGGATCCTGTCAATGTCAGCAAATCAGTCTTCAGTGACCTCGATGATCATAACGCGTGAATTTAGAATTTGTTTTGGAAACGTGATGTGACATCATGTTACACAAAAAGTCGCGATGGTCTTCAATTTTGGAAACAAAATTGGACACACCATTGACTTCGCCGCAATCTTAAAATATGGATCCTCCAGAACACAAATACGCTTAACACTGATGTGAGAGCCCCTGCCAGTCCAAAGTATGTATTCTGCAGGAAGTCGAACGAGACTTTGTCGTTTTGACAAATGTGAACGAGTGTTACGGCGGAATTTGTGCCCTTTTAAATCTCTCAGTACCATTACTTGATTTGACGGTAAAGGTAGGACATACGCGCAAGGATAACTACTACGACCAGATAAACAAAGGTATACGGCAGTTTACAGTGTTGTTTGCATGCTTTCCAGACCTGTGTACACGTCTATTAGTACACAGAACCACTGGAAACCGCTCACAATTACCTGCTTCCATCCAATAGCTAAAAGATGTTCTCCTTTAGGCATTGGAGACCCTGGACGTGGTTGTTATTGCGCACCATATCGTCAAGGTTGGGAATATGGTGGTCGTAATGAAAATACGCTCCGTAAAAATCGCCACTGGGTAAATGAGTTTGGTAAGATGGAGGAGTTTTTCGTCTCAAGACTTTGTGGCGAGACAGCTTGTCTCTTGATTCCCACGCCGCGCGGCGCCGTGAAGTGAAGGCGCCTGTGTCAGATTCTTTTTTGCTTTTCTGCCCAAATTGTAAGCACCATCGCCCACTTCTTATTTCATTTCCTTGCTGTGCTGAAAGTTGGCTATTTTTATAGTGGCCCGACAATAAATCTACGTCTATTCACGAGTCTTCTTTCTCTTCTCCTTCACCTTCCGGAGATTGAATATTACATAAATCCTAACCATCAATTTTCCTTTCCTGTCGTTCTCAAGGCCTAAGTCTGCTCTGCATACGGGAACCCCGTCCCCCAGCCAATCCTGCTTAGAAGTTCTCAGCGAAAAAGTCTACACAGGTGCGTATGGAGCTTTTTGATGTTGTCATCTATGTGGAGAAATGCACAACCAAAGCATGCCCACTCTTCATGCCAAAGTAAAGCGAGGAATGGCTGTCTGGTTGAGCGGCGGTGCGGCGGTGCTGTCCTTTCCCTTCCTCCCCTTCTTGTCCGCCCTCTTTCAATTGTCTCTTGTTGACCCGTTACTTTTCTCTGGAAGTCAAGGACCTACTTTCGGGAAAGCTCGTCACCAACCCTTCTCAGCGTGCTACTCTCGCCGAGGTGATGAGCCATCCATGGATGGTTCGGGGCTTTAACAACTCACCTGCAGCTCACATGGTCCACGGACCAGCGTGAACACGACCTCGACCGCCAAGTCATCCGACAAATGAAAGGTTTTGAACTCCCCAACGAAGACGAAATCAAACACAAGCTCATCCAGCTCATCGAATCCGAGCCCTACCAACGCGCCCTTCCAACGCTGGGAAAGAAAGCGCAGTCTCGGGAACCTTCACCACCCCAGCAACGTTGCCAGTGCCAAAGGGAGCGGGATGTCGTTTGGTACAGGGTTCTCGAATTCGAGTTTGGCTATCTCGCTTGATAGCAATATCAGAAAGCCTGATTAGGCTTCAACAGTGACGAGTAATTTATCCGCTCCGACAACCTCGAGTGTGAAAAAGTCGAGGAGGTTTTCAGGTTTTGATTATTATAGACGAAAACTTTTTTCGGGTGGATCGTGCAGTCAATCGTCGTCAGGGATGACTCAGGGTGGTCGTGGTGAGTTATCTCTGCGTTGACAATTGTCTTTTCTTTCTTTCTAAACAAATGATTTGCTGGTTCAGACTCGCACAGGAACGGTAACGAGCGCGAACCTCCAGATCTAACATGAGGTTTCCATCCACTCACCTCGATGTATTATTTCGCCCGCGAAAAGCTCGAACGAGAGTCTGAAGGGTCTTTGGACCTGGCCAATTTGCAAGCTCGCAGCTTTCCATCGCAGGCGACAACAGCAGAATCAACGCAACGAGTACAGTCACACCCACCGATGATAAACGAACACCACAAGCTATCCAGTATCAAACCGCATTTTACTGCTCCTGGCGTTGTTGCTGGCAGTGCTACGACCAAAAAGTACCCTGTACCAAGCACGAAGGCCAAAGCGGGCTATAATATACCCTTGCCAAGGTTACCTGCCCCCCGAAACGTTACATTATTCTGGCATGTCGTTCGACACCACTGCGCCTTCGCCTACTTCTGCGTTTGACGGCGTGAATCGAGACGAGGAAGATAATGAGAAAGAAAGGCATCTTGAGCATACCTCGCCCTTTGCAGGTGGCGCGACGCTTGTGAGGAAGTTGTGGAGTGGTCTTGCTCAGGCTTGAGGGCCAACGGACGGGGGAAGTAAGAGGCAACATGGAGGCGGAGAAGAGGGAAGGTGAGGAAGACGAGGAAGAAACTGGATATGCGGGTGAGAGTATGGATGGAGAGGATGATGAGAGGGTTGTGGTAAAGCCTGTGTTTTTGAAAGGGCTGTTCAGGTGTGTTCACATCGAAACTTTTTTCTCCAAAAAAAGACATCCTTTATTTTTACAAATCCAGGGTTGCGACCACGTCGAAGCCGCCTGCTGTTCTAAAAGTAGACAGATATTCGTTGTGGTTTGGATAGGATGCAAGTGCAGCATCGCGAGACGAAAGACGGGTTTTGAATGCCTTCTATTGACTTCTCCTCAACGGTAAAGACGACACATAGTAGCGCGTCCTCGTCGCCTCATGTTGCTTAAGCTTGCTCCCAAGAAGGCCTTTGATGCGTGCGTCTCTCTCATCCTCTAGAGCTGATGCTGATGACCTATGTCAGGTCGCTGAAAAGCTTTATCAGCAACGCTTTGTGTCCTATCCGCGTACAGAAACAGACCGAGTTTGACCACAAGCCTCTTGTAGCCAAGCAAACTACCGATGCCGCTTTGGGTGCTTTCGCTTCTTCGTAAGATCTGAATTTCCCTTTCTTTCAAAAGTTATTTATTGATTCGGTTAGGCTACGTGTACAACGGCGAGCGTACCTGCCTCCCCAAAGGGGAAGAGCGATGATAAAGCTCACCCCCCCCAACTCATCCCACTGCTCACGCCAAGTGTGGCATGTATTTGCTATCTATTTCGTCGTTGATTTTTATGATCGTCAAGTACACATAAGGAAAGGCGGACGACAGATCAGTGGGGGACGGAGCTGAAAACAGCGTACGACATAATTTGGAAACGAACAGGTGGCATTTGGAAAGGAGGCAAAGGCATTACGCCATCGCCAGCTGTGATCTTTGCCCCGCCTCTCCAAACGGAGACCAGCCGTCGCTCCACCCACTACGTTAGCCCAGAAATCGTGAGCGGAGAAAAGCACGAATGCAGCACGATTGACGCCTGGAGCTGCCCTTGCTCATCGGCCGGCTTCTTTGCCTTTCGACGATAAAAACGCCAAGACCCACAGCCAAAGGCCAAGCGTTATAAGCGCGAGATGCTGCCGGCAGCCGTGGGCCCTGTTGCAAAAGGCGCAATGAGCTCTCAGCAAGACGTCGGTTGTCAGTGTCGAACAAAGAACAGCGGCCAGCCTGCCTTTGCTCCTTCAATCTATACAACCTCATAGACGAGCATTTCAAACAACGTCTCGCCCTTTTCTGGCGCACTGACTCGTAATCTCTTCTCTGCACAAGACGGCAACGCCTGCACCGCACCTCCCGCTCCTCTACATTCCTCAGTATCCCGGCTCGTCGAACCACCTCTTCGGACATCGTTGATCGAGAACCTCTTCACGCCTCTGCGTATCACCTGGGGCTGGCGTGCAGGTGCCAATTGATGCTCGCCGTGATCTGTGCTCTCCAGCAGGCAAGCGCGTGAAGGCGCCTTATCTACTCCTGGATTGATACAGTCTTCCAAAAACTGTGAAATTTACACTTGATCAGAGCATGTCGTCATCCCAGAAAAGGGCATTGATCAATGCTTAGCGCTTAGGTCTTAACTCTCAGGGAACTCATGGTAGTGCGTGCGAGTGCTACATGTTAAAAACTTTATTGAAAAATAAGTACGAGGTCAAGGCATACGTGACGACAATGCAAGTGGCAGAGATACCATCTTGAGCAATTAAAGAAAGGAAACAGAATGAGAGACCTTCATAGAGCAATGCCAACTACTCACTTTGATTACATTTAATGCGATGCGACATGTCCGGTTGAGCCCCAGCTGCTCAACAGATAGCACATCCGAGTCAGTGAGCCAAAAAGGGCAGTATAGCAGAGACCAGATCACCAAAAGGGTCATCCGCTCGCCGTTTCATGGATCACCCAACGCATTCAAATTTTGGACATTTTTCTCTGGATCCCCAGGCCTGGAAGCGTGCGCTAGCCATTGGTGTCAATTTGGTGTACAATTATTAATGCGACCCCATCATTTGAAGAAAAGGCACCGTATATGGTCACAGAGTGCCAAATACAAGGTAATACATTTGACCATCATGATATTATGATCTACTAGCCTAATAAGACCACATTTCATGTTCCGCTGCATATAACTAAGTTCGTCCTACCAGTTGTTGCACTCACTCCCTTGTCATGCCAACAATACCTCCATCAGGGGCCTTTCTCTCTCTTTTAAATCCCTCCAACTGGAAGCCTTACAACGCGTCCTCTGAAGGCACCAGCAGCGATTCAGAGTCGGACACTTCTGAGCCATCCGAATGTCCCAGCACCAAGGACCATGGTCCCTTTTCCTGGGCACCATGGCAGGCCCGAACGGGTTTCATGAGACCCATCTTGTCTCAGTCACCTCATGCTGGAGCTCCGCATCAATGGCAGTCCAAAGAGGACAACGACGCCGTCTGGTCCTTCGTGACGAAATTCTGGACCCTCTCTCAGACCGAGAGGGTCAATTACATCCGCCGGAGCCGTGTCGACAATGACTCAAGAGGGCGCATCCTCTACTTGGATTGGTTCAAAGCTGAATCTCCAAAGTGGGCCTTCAATCGGGTCATTCTCTCCTCACTCTCCGAATGCGGCGTAGACCCCTACTCAACTTTAAAGCAGTTAGACGGCAGCACAAAGGTGATAGGGCTCACTTCCCCTTCCTCCATCCCCAGCTGACGGATTGAACAGATGCCGCATTTTGATCAATCCCAGGCCTACCTTGCCTACGGCTCTATTGCTCAGACGCTTTTTGGCCCAGAGGCATTCCAATCAGGAAATATTCTGAAGCGTGCTGTTCAGCAATGCACATACGAGCTCACATTAGATTACTGGCATCACCAAAGCAGAAAGGTCGAGCAGACCTGGTCTAAGTTGGAAGCCTTGAAAGAAATGGTGGAAAAGGGCTGGGAAAGTAAGCTGCGTTCCTCTCTTGGTGACCCTTTTGCGACCGATTTATCCTAGAGCTCTCATCTCAAGCTGACCAAGGCAGAAAGCCAACTGCAGAGGATTTCCGCGCCTGGCTCAAGCATGTCAGCAGTCTCATTGGAATGCTGAATCGCCGTGGAGATAAGGATTCCGTTGCTTCGCTGAAGGATCAGAGGGTTCGTCTCAAGGAGATCTTGTCTGGGCTGGGCATTGGCCCTGGCAGCAAACGTGGAAAAAATTGTGAGCCTCCTTTTAGCAGCCCTACCAGCGACAGCGCTCAACCATTACCTACACAGCTGTTCCCAAAGCCCTTCGCGACGCGCTCTCCTTCTTGGCCACAACAGAGCAAATCAACCTACTAGTTCTTTCCCTCAAAGAGGAGCTTGCCCTGTCTGATGAGTCGGACAGTCCTTTTTCTCTGGATCATGACCTCGATCTTGACCATGCGCCAGAGGTTGCGTGGACTGAGGGTGTGGAGGAATACAAGGATGCCCCTCCGGATGAGCTCTGGGCGATGCTGGGAAGACCTGAGATGTCTATCCCATTCTTCAACCTCAAACAAGACCCCGAAAACATTCATGATCCCTGGAGTCCAGAGGGCTCAAAGTGGCTTCAAAACCCTTCGAATGGGGTACCCCTCAAGCTGCGATGGCACCAGTTGGTTGGCGTTTTAAAAATGGTTGAGAACGCCTTCTCAAAAAAGCCAGTGTTGCTGATGGACGGTGTTGGGCTGGGCAAGACCATCCAGGTGGCTGCCTTTATTTCAGTCCTTGCATGGTACCGCGAGTACTTCACTGTACATGGCCACTTTCCTGGAAAATTTGGTGCGTGTATTCTCCTCTCTGGATCATTTTTCAGTTCACTAAATTCCTTCAGCTAATAAAAAATGGGACTCCCCCAGCGGCAACATTCCCGATCATCCCTCTCTTATTGTTGTTCCTGCAAACCTTGTTAACCAGGTGATGCGCGAGTTTCATGTTTACTTCGAACATGGGACATTTGACATACTACCTCTTCTTGGTACAAGACCTAAGAGGTTAGAGTGGTGGTCTGAATACTATGCCGCATGCAAGAACGCTCCTGGGAGAACATTGTTAGTTACAACTCCAAAGGTGAAGTGCCAAGCTTTTTTCCTTCAACCTGTTTCCCCTGAACGTTTCCTTCACTAGGCGGCACAGTCCGATTTTGATTGTGTCCTTGAAGCAGACAAGATGCATCCCACGAAGCCGCCCAAGCAGCTGGCTTCATTCACTGATCATGGTCCCTCTACCCTATATGGCCACCAATTCCTCATGACCATCGTTGATGAGGCACATCAATGCCGAACGCTGAACAAGGCGTTCTTTACACTCTTTGGACTTATGGAGAGATCTCAGTGCAGGATAGCAATGACCGCAACACCAATCATATCTTGCCCTCAAGTAAGTGACGTCCTTTCCTTTCTCCTATCTCCAATGCTTATTCTCAGCAGGATGCTTGGAATTTGGGACGGCTTTTGCACATTGACACATTCAGCTCACCTACAGCTAATGACGAGTATTGCAAGATGGACTCAAGACTTCGAAAATCAATAGGAATAGACCGAAAGCGGCTACGAGAGTCAGGAGCAACGAAGGCTCTCATTAAGGCAAACATCAAGGGCAAAGCAGAGCATGAGCCAGTGTCTACATATGCAAAGGAAATGCATCAGGCAATCGACACTATTCGAGTACGTTATGCTGGAGTGACCATTCGCAGGACGCTCCGATCCATAGACTACGCTGGACAGCGGATCTCAGGCCTTGAACCCTTCATGGAGCACTTCATCAAGATCCCCCTCTACCCTCATGAAAAAACTAATTTGGAATCAGTGGCGCAGGGTCTTATTGAGGATAGCACCCTCCAAAGGGCACGAGGATCAGTAAGCCCAGCTCAATCTTTTCATCCTTTCATTTATGGATACTGGCCCCACAGGACTTTTATTTGAGAGTCCGGCGTGCTCTCATTCACCCCAGCTGCAACTTGGGTTACCCATGGAAGAACCCGTCCACACTGGACGAATGGCGTCAGGATCCCTCTCGGAAGATAGATCTTCTGACGGAGATCCTTCAGTGGCACCTGGCAAGCGATGGACAACCCCCTCTGATGGTGGTAGATGACAAGCTCGTGCCATCCAAGACGCAACACAAGAACTTAGCCAACGCTGCTACCAAGGGTGCGCCTGACAAGATAGTTGTTTACTGCGAATTCCCCTCGGCATTCATCCAGATCAAACAAGTAAGAAACAGTCTTTCCCTTCCCTGCTATCATTCACCTTATTGCCAGATTTTGAAACTTCACAATATTCAAACCTTGGAGCTCCACGGTGACGTACCTATCACTCAACGACCTGAAGTCACTCGACGCTTTGTATCTGCCACACAAGACGGCCCCCGCGTCCTCCTGATGACAACCGTGGGTCTTGTAGGCCTCAATCTCCCCTGCTCAAATATCTTGGTGAAACTAGTGGGTGTTTATTGTCTTTTCTCCAGCATCCTGTACACATATTCTTGTAGACCCAAAATTGGTCGGCACAAGATGATGAGCAGCTTATCGGACGCATCTATCGCCACCCACAGTCCAAGACTGTGCATGTTTACAGTCTTATTGCAGATGACACACAAGATGTCTTCCTAAATCACATTGCTTTTTCTAAGGCTATGGTTATGGAGGCGTTCACTAATACTACGCCTAGTATGAGTGAGTATTTCCTGACCACTACTCATAAAGTTGCTGAGTTTGGTGATGTAGAAGCACTGTTTGGAAAGGAAGACGGAGAAGAGGAAGAGAATGACACACATGTGCACAAAGGGTCAGAGATACGCAGAGGCAAAGGTGATGTCCCCAATGAGGTAAAATCAAAACAGGTCAAGACGGGCAAGCGTTCCAGTGGTAAGGAACTGAGCGGTGGGAGAGAAGGTGATGATGGGAATGATGACGCACTCAGGAAAAGGAATCACCGTGAAGAAGAGGGGAAAAAGATGTCAAGCAAGGCGGACGTGCAGAGCGGCGGTGGAGAAGGTGGTTCTTTGAAGAAAAGGAAGCCGGGCCAGGTAGATGGCAGTGATTGTATAGAGAAGAGTAGTGGTGGGAGTGAAAGCAATGGCAGCGAAGATGCTTTGAAGGTGAAGAAAGGAAAGCATAGCAAAAGAGACAAGAGCTTGAGTAAAGCGGTGGATGATGATGGGCTGGCACAGGGTGGTGGAGGAGATGATGATGATGGGAACAATGACGCATTGTGGAAGGTGAAAAAAAGAAGTCGTTGTGAAGAAGAAAGGGAAAAAACTTCAAGCAAGACGGAGGCGCAGAGCGGCGGTGGAGAAAGTGATTCTTTGAAGAAAAGGAAGTTGAGCAAGATAGGTCGCAGGGAGAAGCATGGCGGTGGGGGTGAAAGCAACAGTGGCGAAGACGCTTTGGAGGTAAAGAAAGGGAAGAAGGGCAAAAGAGACAAGAGCCTGGGTAAAGCAGCAGCCAACGATGGGCTGGCACAGGGCAGTGGGGGTGAATGTGATCGTATGGGACTTGATGCGTCGACTCGGAGGAAAACAAAGAAAAGGAAAAGGGACCAGGAAGAGGGCGAAAGAGATTTAGATGAAGGAGGTTGTGATGGTGGGTCGGCGGCGCAGGAACGTCATGATCATTGTTCAAAGAAAACGAAGAAAACCAAAAAGCGCTCCAAGAAGCAGAAGCAGAGCGAGGTACGTGGGCGCTAGTCTTTATCTGATATAACAGGCTCAAGCCTGTTGCTCTCCAGGCTGGTCCATCAAACCCCCATGTAGTAGGTTGTGATGTGCCGAAGGTGTTCTCTCTTGAGACGCTGGGAAAGATCCCGGAATTCTCTGGGCTTGCTTGCATGGTAGAAGGCAAGCAATGAGCATGTTAGAGAAGAAGGTGTGTGATCGCCATATCCACCTGCTGTCCCTAACATCCCAATATGCAGGACTTGGCAGGTCGCAACTTGATTGACTTCTACCTTGATACCTTTCTATACCCAAATCAGGACTTCTTGCATAATACATCTTTTTTCTCCTTTCTGGAGCTTGGTCAAGTTGATGGGATGACAAGACTTGGGATGACAATAGCTGTTTCCAACTTCCTGAACGACAGCATGTGGAGCCCATATGTACGGTTCATATGAGCATTTCTGAGATCTCGCTTGAAAGACAACGGCGTCTCCAACATCTACTGCCCTGAATTCTCATCACCATCGAGCAACAATCGTATTTCATCAGTTGCGAGGGCGTATTAATAGGTAAGGCCATCCACACATAAAGTATCATTACATCGAGTAAGCGGACAGTGCTACTGATATTGGCACGGCAGAGGACAGGAAAGATTAGAACAGTCCAACTAGTGTATCAACATCAAGCTTATTATATCTCTGGCTTCTCGTGCTGGGCGGGCGATGAATGGTTTATCACTGGCCGCGCTTTCCAAAAATTTCTGTGTGACTCTGCGCATGAACTTCAACTTCTGGTCGGGGCCATTGAGCTTGTCTGGGCTCAACAGCCAAAATAACCTGCGAAGATAAAATGGAAGGCCCTTGCTACAAGGTATGATCTGTAACCAGAGAAACCGTTCGTTCGTTGTCGTCATTGCGGCAACTGGAAAAACTCACTCGACAATCGGTCTTAGCAACTCAGGCTCATCAGACAGATATTTAACAAGGACCCAATAGCTTCGGAGTAATTCTCTGGGAGAAAAAATGAGAAGCAGATAAAATATGATTGAGAATGACATACCACTGCACTCCGGAAAGCATCGGCGCATCAATGTGCTTGCGTCAACCCATCCTTATTTGGTTGCTCCATTACACTATCTGGTTTATATATTATACAATATTGCTATATATATTTTTTTGTCTTTTCCCCCGCACTCTCAGCAAAGCATACTTAGTGCCATGATAACTTGACTGCAACTGCTCATCCGCAATTCTTTTTGGGCCTATGGAATGTCACATAGCATACCTACATTTTCTGAATAGTTATAAGAAAAGTTGGTTCATTCATGGAGAGATATTGTATGAATTAGCTGCTGCGGCTCCATGTGGCAGTAGGTTCCCACACTTTAAGCAAAGCGTACTCGAACCAGATTTGGCGAGATACAAGGCGTTCATCTATATCGAGCGGCCAAAACTGTCGGCCCCGCTGCTGATCTTCTCAAGCTTGCGAGGGCTGCTAGTTTGACGGTTGTGCATACCAGGGAGGGCATGAACCTGGCTTGCGGGACTGCCCTACTTGCAAGGTAACACTTTGATAATCTGACTCTCATTAATCTTGTGGTCTTTCATAGCTGAAAGGACAAGCTAACGCGCCAAATGAACCCCACAAGTTGGTCATTTGCGACATAGGCTACAAGGGCAGTCGCCTTCTCGTACGGGGAGAACAGTACGTGCGCTGCGTTATACTACCTCTATGTCGCTTATTCTATTACAATAAGTATGCATGACTTTGTTGATTCTCTGAAACCTAACCCTGGAGAGGCCATTATCGACAAGCCGGGAAAAGGTTGGGAAACCTTCTTCTTCTGTCCAACTCGCTCAAGATCTTCTCAAGAAACACCCTGTTCCGTCAGCGCGCCCTCCTCTTTTTCGGTATACCATTCTTGATCAAGGACTCGATCAAGATCTTGCCAACGCTATGCATATATTGCAGAGAAGGATGCATAGTCGTTGCTTGTCGAGGCTGGTGCCATCCCAATCGGAAAGGTCAATCTTGTACAGTTGCATTTCTTATGTATCTCATCTGGGGATGGAATACCGTCACCAGGGGAAGCGATTCACGTTAATCATGCCAGCAGGGGTGGAAGGTCCTGCAGGCCAATTCGCGACGGTTTGCAAGCATATATAACCGTCATCGTACCTAGAACAATGATCAGATAGAAAATACGGAAAGGAGCGTTAAGAGTCCCCCTGCTTTTTTACACCTTCTTTAAATCGCACTCCGATAATTAGGACACAAGAACGGCGGCAGCAGTTTGTCCTTCTTTCCTAGCACCGAACCTTCCCATTTAACATCCAATAGCGTTTTCCAATCCCACTGCCTATCATCACCAAACACCTTGTCTTGCCAGTCTTCAGGCACGCTCTCTGGCCCACCTCCCATTTGCAATGCGGCATACACAAGCCTCCTGGCTTGAGTAACCATACTGATGTTTCCCGCAACTCCGCTAGCAGGGAACGCACCACCGCGTACGAGAGGTTGAATTGCAATGTTGACGAGATTTGTGGGAAGCGTTGACAAAACCTCGGCGACCAAAGGGCGTGCTGTTTCAGGATTCATTGCCTTGGGTGGGGGCGGGGTTTGGGGTTGCCCACGTCGTCTCTTTTTGGGCGACTAACGTTGCCTTCCGCGGCGGAGTCAATGGCCATTGGGTCCTGAATCGAGGGTGGAATAAGGTCTTGTAAATCAAGAATTTCATCTGTGTCCGGCGAGCAAGAGAGTAATCAATGTGCACGGTTAGATGACGGAATAGATGTACTCTAGGCGAAGCGAACCGTCAATTAGAATGGAGGTGGACGAGAAAACTGTCTTCTCACCTCCTGGTCATCATGGTTCAAATTCTTCTTAACAAACCTCGCTTTTCGAGTAGCTGGTGCAGCATGCTTTCTCGCACTCCTTCTCACCGATTCACTCGAGGTTACATTAAAACTTGGAATTTTCGCCGTCTCTTTTTCCATTGAAGTCAATGGACTTTCCTTGCTCTTCGCAGCGAATAGACACTGGTGGTGGTACGCTTTCCTGCACGACGGGCGAGGGCAAAAGTGCATCAAATTGAGTGGATCCATGTCGTTGGAGTTATAAGGTACATGACGGACGCAAGTCTTTAAACCTGGCTTAGGCTGGATGCTGCGCACGCGGTATTCGAAGGTATACCGACGATAGAATTCGCCGTCGCAGATATATCTTTGATCGGGGTCATCTTCGTTAAGTTTATACTTAGGGATGACAGCCACAGCCCCCGGGATCAGAACTGGGTGCTCCTTGGTGGACAAATGGAAGCACTCACATTCATAGGATTCGGCTCGTATGTAGTCATAGACGCGCTCGAATTTGCCTACAGCTTTGCGATCGCTGTTGGCGAAACGAAATGTTGGGCGCTTATTCGGTATTAAATGTTTGAGGAGGGAACGTACAAGGACTTGATCACATCAGAAACATCTTTACCAGAATTCGTCCACACCTAGAAACCTTTAATATTTTGAAAAGAAATTGAAGAACAGACCCACAGCACTTGATTGGTCTTCTTCATCCTTCTCTGCTCTAATCTTCTTGATTTTGGCAGCCCAACTGCGCGCCTGGCAGCTCAGGATCGTAGCCGTTTGGGAGGACAAGCACTCTAACAATCCAAAATGAAGTCCAATGATAGAGAATTATTCTCTTACACTTGTTCCTTGTCGAATTGAAAATTCTTCCCTTCGTCATCAGAGACTAATTCGGAGAAATTATATTCACCAATCTCATCCAAAGTATGAAAGCTATAACATACCAGTGAAACACTTGAAGACTGCCATTTTCTTCCATTGTTCAGGAGAAGGAGGAATCGATCCCTCTTCATCCATTGGATTGTCCGCCTGTGCAGCTTTCCTAGTGCCTTTTGCAAGAAAAATTCCCATTGGGAGATCTTTTTGGCGAACCCGCTTGCGCTTTGAGCGGGCCGCTATTGGCAATCATTCATATCCTGTCGATTCCCATTATATGACTCGATGGGCGACTTTCGCTCCCCCCGAACTCCACCAACCTTTTGTCTATCCAGAACCTGATCTTTACGTTGAATATGGGGATACACACCAGGAATCAAAGGGTGAAGTACTCACAGTCTGAGGCAGGGACACGATGAATACTAACACTACGCGCAGATCGAGAAAAGATTCTTAGACTTGGAACTTCATTCTTTCTCTTTGGACTCTTCAACAATGGTATGTGCAAGTACAACGCTACATATAATCTAAACTCACATGTTCTAGTCCTATATGTGATTATCCTCTCAGCGGCCGTCGACCTCGTAACATTGCGCCTTCACTATCTGCTAAGAATCTTAAGATAGGCTGGCCATACCTTTTGAAGGGCAGGATACGATATGTCAGGCGACTATTGGCGTGCTGTCTTCTGAGCACCCTCGGTATGCTGGTGGGTACACTTAGTCCATACTCCCCAAATTTACTGAATATTTTGGCTGACGACAACTCCGATATTTTTTTCCAGGGTTTTCGATAACTTGAATCTGCGGCTTTTAGGAATCTGTTTCTCCTCACTTTCCTCAGGTGCGCGCCCATGTCAAGTGGTGCTGAATTGACGTTGATTCCTTTTTCATAGGCTTGGGCGAACTTACTTTTCTTCAACTTTCGACAACATATGTCCCTGTTTCTATTGCTGGACACAGTGTTGGGTACGCAAGCCAATCTGACCGACAAAACCTGACCGTTCTAAACCAGATACTTTGCCTCCGGCACGGGAGCAGCTGGGCTTGTCGGTGCATGGATCATGCGAGGTTTAGGAGTACGAACTGGTGTCGGGTTATGTTCCGTACTTTTTTTCTTTCCTTATACTAGCCCAAACCAAGATTTTAATGTGAACACCACTCTAGGTTCTGCCTTGCGTCATCCCTTTAACATACTTTTTCATTCTCCCAAACAGTTCACATATGAAGAATTCCTGAGTCCTCCTCCTCCTTTGTCAGCGATCCCTTATACACCTCTAGCTGCTGAAAATGAAGGTGAGGAAGAGGGTAGATTGTCTCCCGGACCAAAGAAAGGGATCACGCTTTCTGCAAGCGATAAATGGCGGTTGGTGAAGCCTCTATTTGGAAGGTATATGTTACCGTTATGTGTGTATCCATCCACTGCATCCTTCCATGGTAACTCACCCATCACTTGCAGTTTGCGTCTACCTTGTGCGTTTCCTGCTTATGAATTGTATACACGTTGCCTTTCTCATTCAACGATGCAGTTCGAGTATACGATAACTCTAATATGATGTACATATTAATTTTTGTTGCCTCCTTTTCCCTCTTCGTTTAGAATAAGATAGGTCCACGTAGTTACTGACTCGGAGCTCACCTTATCGTATGCATCCAGGATTCTTTACATTCTCAAATGCATCAAACACGTCACTCGAAGACGTCTACAATGCTGCTGACGCAGCGAGGCAAAACGCCGCACCACCCGATCCTTCCCCAAGTGTTGATACAAGTTTGCCTGACGAACATGAAGGCGGTCACGGAGGTCGCCGCTCTGGTCGCCGAGCGAAGGCTGCACAAAGGGGTTAAGTATCTGGCAATGTCCTTTCTCGTCTACATAAATATATGAGGAGCTATTAAACCTCGCTTTGGTTGTGCAGTATATAGGCCAGAGCCCAATGGAATTGATTCGATTGTGTTGACGACGGATGCAATCCATTTAGATTGACAAGTACAGATATTGTTATCAAAGTTACAAGATAGGGAACATGTATAGTGTATACAGACAGCGACATAAGGGTCAAGCTGCCAAATGGGAAAGCATACTCGAAAAGCAGCACAAGTACCCACAGGAATACTAGAAATGATCGAACCGACGAAAAGATAATCATGGCGTAAGAACGCCCTCTCCAGGCAAGCTCTGATCAATCACATCCTTAGATCCTTCCGCAGCTTTTTTTCCCCTCATGCCACGACGGCTCTCAGTGGGGTAGTGACAAGGCAAAGATCGTCGGTGGCATTGGCTGATCAATATAAAATCAACTGATGAGCAGACATCACAAAAACAGAGAGGACCCTGAAGGGCACTTACTTGCACGTTTTGTCAAGACTGCCAGGCAATGGTGCACCGCAAGCGATTTTGCGTCCACGGCAAAAGAGACAACACTCCCCCGCTCGAATTCAAGCAAGTACGCTGAAGTTTCCTCAGCAGATGGTAAACATGCTTCAGGGAGGAACTAAACGCCGCCGTCGGTTGACCAAGGCTATGGCCAAATGGTAGTTTTGGGGAAGAAGTGTCAGCGGCCGCATTGCAAACCCACTCATCCCACCACTGTCACCTAGAACCCAGGAATTCGGAGGGGCGCCACTCGCGCTGATATGGGGTTTGCAGATGACCCTCCAACAACCGTCCCTGATCTCTTCCTCAATGTAGCCTGAGGGAGTTGTACATATGATAATCGCCTTGATAGTGACCTCTGGCCTGTCAGTGGCGGTAGTGGCGCAAGTGAGCTATGTGGGGAAGTTGCGACGGAACGTGACGCATTTTTGTTGGTTTCGCTGCCTTGTCCGACACTCGTCCGGATTGGAATAAAACTCGGTGATGACATTCCCGGTGCTTGCACTGCTCCGTGAAGATGGGAGGCCGCTAATCCAGCAGACTGAGAAAGTTGTGCTTGGGACGCACGCCGGGTTGGCATTCAAGCTGGAGATGGCGGTAAGCGTGGGCAAGGGCGGAGGAGGTTGCTGCGAATGGGAAGTTATTAAACGAAGGTTTGCTAGAGACAATCTTCAAGACATGGACTTTTTAGGCCCCGGAGAATTGCTAGGCTGTCCTGAGAGGACGAATGGGAGTGTCCATGCCCAGAAGGTGACGCGGACAGCATCCCACCAAAGACAGGAAAGATGGAGTCTGTAACATAGGCGAAGAGGGTCTAGGACTTGTAGGACTGGCTTGGGAAGGGATTATGGAGAGTGGTGATGGCTTGGTCTTCTTTGCTTTCCCCCCACTTCCACTGAGCAATAACGCAGGTTTGAGTGGGACAGGTGGTGGCTCCTTTTTGTTATTCCTCGAGATCTACGGGTGATACCACCTCCGAATCTCGTCAAGGCTTCTTGGACAGAGGAAAGCCGCATGTCCGAGCCGAACGTGGGTGTCATGCACCGAGAGCTGGCGTGTTCAATGACTTCGAGTTCGCTCCTCTTCTTTCGTTCGTTGCGTCTCACTGTTACATTGTCACATTTAGGATAAACAATGGTGGCCTCGTCACCGATCGGAGTGGCTCTTGCAGAGGAGTCGGATGTGTCTGGAGTCACAGAATCACTGGCGAATTCCTTTTCCGGGATTACCACTGGTATAGCGACCATATACCTAAACAGCGATCCACCTTAACTATCTTCCACCCTGCCGAGAATGCAAGAGTTAACAGTTCCCTAAGTGTGCGCTCCGACTTGCATCTTAGAAAATCATAGAACAAGGTCAGAAAGTTGAAACAGAGTCTTGAGATATTGATGTGTCACGTACAGTCAAATCCATCCAATAGACATTGGCACTTGCCTTACCCAATTTCGGCAGCAATGGGGAAGGCGCCAAAAGACTTTCCGCGCCTTCAATGTCTTCCAGTCCAATCATACTGTCCGGACAGGCCAAAGGCAATATGAAATCGGCAATGAGAAGCTATGTGCTGGAGTGGCGGCTTCACGCAGATGAAGAATAATTTTACGTGCAAAAGAATCAGGCCAATCATGCAGTACCACGCGGAGAAAGACGGAGGCGTTTTGTTCTCAGTTCGACATGCGATACACGACGCGGAGCGGTTTCGCCCTCATTGTTTGCTTCGCAGGCAGACGGCTGGGGTGGATAAGAGCTTTTGTAACGATCCAAATAATCGAGAGAGTTGCTGAAGTGTTAGCATATGCTCGGTTACGTTGATGTTGGCGTCTAGTAGGAATGATAAGCCGTTGAAGACGAGTGATGAATTGTGAAGTGACCATGTCGGCAGGCAGTTTGGAATGAGTAAACAACTATTGTAAAGATATCCCAGATCTCGCTCTCCATCTTGGGCGTCGAGCTGCTTGACGAATTTATCAAGGAAATTGCAGACTTCGTAAGGACATACCCAACGCCAAGGTGGAGGTTGAGGAGCTGTGGTGTTGATTCTAAACAAACCAAAGGGTAGAAATACGGGCATGATAGACCAAGTGATGATCCAGATCGATCTTCGATCCGTGTTCGAAAACAGCTTTGAGAGACGCTTCTGCAATCTTTTCTGCCTCGGCCTTCAAAAATTTGACCACTTCTTTGGAATCGACCTTGGCATCAGTATCCTGTTTTGTACTTAGACATACAACTCCAGAATGTCAACTTGTCTGAAGAGAAACTTACCGGCTACGCAACGTATCACATACAAACATTCTTAAGGAACGTAGTCGTCGTCCCAATATCCGCCCTTACCACCTCCTTTTCGCTCTGGTCCTTATATTTGTCAAGATCGGTAAAGACCGCATTGATCTCGGGGAGCATCCTCCCTCAATAAACCGACCGGGGTGAGTGAGCGATCCCATAAAAAAGATAGGCAACCTTGAGTCCAGGAAGTGATAGTCGATTTCCCTGCATTTCGAATTTGCGAGCGACATATTTCTGCAATGAAAATGAGCAAAAATGTTGGCATGGAACATACATGGACGACGGCACGAACTTCTAATGGAATACTCTTTCCTGCAATTTTCTGTCTTAGCCCTTTCCATCATTCT
>QDKV01004887.1_pt1 | contig 17955 bp, 16 predicted proteins | sample 1861101 | NCBI WGS metagenome assembly QDKV01 (sample SAMN04275158, study PRJNA302643) | Fungus metagenome, whole genome shotgun sequencing project. | isolation source: fruitbody | host: Mallocybe terrigena | place: Sweden | collected 2013 | reverse complement strand
TGGCACTGCCCTGCACCGCATCTCTGAGCTCTCTGGGCGGCACGGTTCTTATCAATGTAAATTCCAGGTTTTCGGACTGGTTTACTTACACTCTAGAACAGCTATGAACATAGGCTGGAGTTGGGTGAGATCTAGAAGACTTGTTCATCTTTGCTCTCGCGACGTCTATATCATTGAGTCTCTATCATGCAGTGGTACATTTTATTTTTCTTCGCTCAAGGCTCGTTATCTATCGCAGAGGAAAGGAGTCTTAGTAACTCCTTCTTTGCCTCGTTCTTTCCTTCGTTCGTAGAAAAATTAAAAGTCGGAGATGTTTCTATAATCTTCTTCATGACTCTGGCGAGGTTGCGGCGTTTCGAATGCAATTCAAACCATTCGGAACCTATAACGAGGGAAGCAAAACGGACCCAATGTGAGAGGATAGCCTACGCTGATATCCATGTTGCACTACATTCTTAAGGCCAAGGCTTGGATCTCGTAGAACGTTCTTCTCCAGCCACTTGCCGCACCGCTCTTCACCTTCATAAACGCCGAAGCTGATCACATTATGAGGTGATTTCTAAGAAGTAGAGCGGGAGTACTCACACAAAATTTGGATTTTTTACTGTGTAATTATCCACTCGATCCTGCCCACCGTCGCCAAACTTTATGGAATAAAAGGGCTTTTTGCGCGTTGGCTGACAGTTGCCGATAAGAGGGATAGACTTCCTTTCAGTAAAACCTTGAGAACTCACTGCAAATGGCCCAAATTTTGGATTTGGCGTAACAGAAAAATAACACTTGGCCCTAATGAACTTTCTAGTAGTGAAACCGCCAAAGCGGTTCACAAGAAGCATAAAGCGCCGCAGGCCTGGTCGCGTTTGAGCTCGAGTCAAGTGACCGTAACATTGACAAAGGCGTGATCTTTAAAGCACCACCATCATGAATCCCCTCAGACAAATTCTTCAATCCCTCAAACACCCGTCAAAGTCGTGGACTTTGATTGTCCATCCCGATCCAAAAATCGGAGGCCTAGCGGTAGCTTGTCTCACTTTACGACGGATCGTTGCTGAACTACTGAAAAGCCCAACGGTAGGAAAGGTAGTCGCGAGTATCGGATGACGGTGAAGAGTGATATAAGCCTTCAGAAATGGCTTTATGATTGGCCTTTTGAGAAGTGAGTCTTTTGTTTACTGAGACATGAATGGACTTACTTGCTGGTTGAACTGGTTCAATTTAGTGGCGCTTCCAATACCAGCTCGGGTAGAAATATGAAGTCTTTAAGTGAGCAGAAACCCATGGGTAAGCGTTTCTTCGTTTATTCAGGTCAGCGCGCTTATAACCAGTTGACCAGATCCCAAATGGATCAGGGTTTTTGATAATGGTAAGAGAAATGCGAAAGGCCAATCCGTTACGGACATTCTGCTCGTCATTATAAAGAGGTTTCCGATGTATGAATTGCAGTCGGAATTGGGGTCTGAGACAGCCATTCATGATATAGAAAGCAAATTAAGTGAGGTTGCATCGTTTAAGTACTTGGAGATTTAGTTTCCGCACAAATTACTCTGTATTCATAATGAATATCGCCCTTCTGCTAAGGGGGGCCAGACTGTTGTTCCAACCGTTCAGGACGAACTCAACGTCTGCGTCGCAGTCGATGCCAGAAGGATTCGTTGCACCGATCTTCGTACATGACGCGTGAGGGGACAACACGGGGAAAACTTTATGTTATCAGACCCAATAGCTCCTCCAAAGATCCTTCGGTCTGGTATGTCGCCACAACAAGTTCTACAGCGGTCCACCTCCTCGTCATTGTCCCATCTATCGATAAACTGGTGCGAGTTTAAATTCCTCAAGTGCGTCTGAATCAAGTCTTGGTTGCATGACTTCGGATGGGCGACATTCGAACTCAGCATCTAAACGTCCGAGAATCACACAACATCTCTTGGTTCTGTAACTTTCATCCAGATAGACTTATCTACAAGATTAAAGTCCCATTCAACTGAGAAACGACTCCTTTTTCGAATATTTCGGTCATGGGACCACTTTTCAGTCATCTTTCAGAAGAAGTCATGGTCACGGTATGTGCCTATGTCGAAATTGAATACATTAGGCTCATCTCTACATTTATGTAGAATCAGTCAATGCACTTTGAACGTAAATTCTCTGCTGCGAAAAAGCACTGACATCAGACGTTCCCAGCAACGGGCATGTAGACTCCGACAAGGGTCGTCTGCGGGGTTGTTAATCACCACATACACTTTTTTTTTCTCTACTCCATGGCATATCAGTTCTCTGGTTACGAGGGGAACTGTTCACTTTCTTTGCAGAATTGTGCCACTCTCTATCCAAAGACTTCTTCATCAGCATATGGTCCTCGATTCACTACCGAGTCGTGTGTACCATATCCCTTTTATCCAACGGGGGATGTAGGTGTTTGTGGATGGAAAGGAGCCCCGTGTGCGGCTGATGCCATTGGACGCACAAATTGCAGTCGGTTTCATATTTATCAATAACATGGCTCCGTTCTCATTTAGAAACAGATGCTGCTCTAGGCTCGTGTATAGATCGGGTTTGCTTGTATGTCTTTCCGTTGAAAATTGTATGGTGTACATCTTCTAATGAAGGATTAGCGGCGCATTGGGTGATTCTTGTACTATGTATTGTCTGGGTCAGTTCTTTATCCCATCTATGGTGCAATTTTTGATGACCTTCTATGCACCAGGAATAATCCAGTGTGGTACTGATTCTCGTTGTGGTGGCACGGGAGCACCTACAAACGGCTATACAAATTATGGTGTACCAGCAGAACAACTTTGTATGTCAGGTAAGATCCCTAAATCCATTTATTCAATTCTTTGTTCTCAATAGCCACTCAGGTGCGGTTGACGCGAACGGCAGATGCACGGCGCCATCATCCTTTAATTCACCGACACCACCGGCATCATCGCGACTCGCATCGACTATCTCACCCAACTTGCCTTCACCGTCAATTCCGGTCTCTGGTTTGCCAGGAGGACAACTCGGTACGCAGTCAGTATTGGAATCTCTGGAGAAGTGTGCTCCTTGCGGGAAGAGCAGTTGCACCTTTACATCTCAAGTACGTTTGCTCAGTTTTTTTTTTGGCGTAGGACATGTTACATATATTTATTCAAACGGTCAGGGGACTTCATCCAGCGATGTTTATTCCCTTGTTATCGGTAATCCAGTCGCCAATTGTCAGAAGGGGAATAATCAGAGCGTGAAGACGAGGTATACAGCTGCGATGGAGATCCAAGAAACTTGGAGTTTTGATCGCTCGTTGGGACTCGCGATTAGAGGGTTGGACGTCGGAGGTGGTAGTGGTTGGTCAAAGTCCAGAACTATCACGGCTTCGCAAGAGGTTGAACTGACTGTTATACCTGGTCAATTGGTGCGTAACTTCAAGTCATCTCGCACATCACTACGTGTGCCCATATTTTTCCAGGGCGCATTAGTGGCCAACGTCAGCTACAAAACGACGAGCGGGCGCATGAAGATAGGTTCAAGGTGAATTTTTCTTGGATGAATCTCTCTGAAACAAATAATGAAAAATGAAACAGTTCCGTCAGCTTCGTTTCTGTTCAACCTCAGAACATCTTAAATTATGCTGTTCAATACGCTGACTGCGAGTCTCATTTCAATGCTTTTACCCTTAACTCCGTAAATTGTTCGACTGGCAACACATCTGCTGCCAACATGCGCCCCATTCCGACGCTGTCTATCTTGATACTGCTGAGTGTGTTGTGGTTTATGGTATAGGAGATTATTAGTGTACGATATAGGTCATGTAATAGTTGTTGTTGCCCATCGTTTTAAATACCACTCGTTTATTTTTGTGTAAGTGTTTCCGGTTACAGTTGGATACTCCTAATATTCTTTCCGCACTTCCTCTACCCCGGAATTTTGAACAGTGAGCGCTTGAGCTTTTGCTCTACATAAAAAGTTTCAAGGCATTCGCTGACCAAGGAATAAACCAATGGGAAATAAGCATGCGACAACTAACGGTCACCGCAGCCCATCGCATCCGCACAAAGTTCCCGGTGTCTACAATGTTACCGAAGACATTTTCCAAACTCCCTAGTCCTTCTTTTCAATCATGTCATGTAGTGGTGGCGGATGCATACCACCATCATCTATATTGTCCTCTGATGTGCTGGCTCCATCACCGTCTCCGTCGCCCATTTCGTCGTCGCAATCCAGCTCGTTGTCACCACCGCCACCTCCACCAGCCCGTTCGTCATCACAGGTCCAGACAACACTCATTTCGTCCCCTCAACCCGACTGGCCACCTCCAGCATCACCATCACCATCTAATTGGCGCGCAACACCCGTCTCATCTTCGCGATATTGGGCAGCGCCAGGCGCTTCATCGACTTCAGTCCTCTTACCAGGAGGACCCAACGCCCAGCTACCCCTGGAATCCCTGCAGAAATGTACTCCTTGCGGGAAGAGTTCCTGTTCCTTCACACCCATAGTAAGCAGTCCCGTTTTTTTTTTTACATACAACTATTCTTATAATTTTTCAAACGACCAGGGGACTTCGACTAGCGACCTGAATGTCGTTGTCGTTGGCAACCCAGTCGCCAATTGCCAGCCAGGAAACAACCAGGTCGTGACAACAAAGTACTTGGCTGCCATGGACATCGAGGAAACCTGGAGCACTGACCTGACGTTAGGGTTTGCAATAAGCGGGTTGAATATTGGGGGTACCAGTGGTTGGTCAAAGTCCAGAACTATCACAGCTTCACAAGAGGTTGAACTGATCGTTGTTCCTGGTCAAATGGTGCGTAGTGACTCATGCCGTATGCATAATTATAAATACTCCTTTATACTTCCAGGGAGCACTGGTGGCCAATGTAAGTTACAAAAAGACGACTGGTAAAATGTGGATCGATTCGAGGTGAGATGGTATCTTGATGAATTATCTTTCAAAAAATGATAATGATTTGAACAGGTCTGCCAGTTTTATGTCTATCCAACCTCAGACCGTCTTAAATTATGCTGTCCAATATGCTGACTGCGGATCTCAGTTCAAGGCATTCACCATCGGTTCGGCTAATTGTTCGACTGGCACCACCTCTGCTGGAAACGTCTATGCCACCCCAATCATGCCTATGTTCCTGATGTTGCTGAGTATATTGTGGTTTGTACTATAGCGGTCCTTTGGATATAATCCCGTGCAATCGTGCCACACTGGTTGTTGGTTACCTCTATCGTCATTCATTTATACTTTGTAAAGACAAAGAACACTGGACAATTGCTTCGAAAATCCCTCGTTTTGTAACCACGATACACACTCATTAATATCATTCTTTCGGCGTTTATAGTTGGCTTTCAAATCCAATATTACTATTTTCATATGTCCTCCCTTATGTGTCATTTTTCTTCATAGGGCAGTCCGTGGCTCCATACGACTCCATCGTGCCTTGCGCTGCTTTGCAACACTTTGAAGCTGTACTGTTTCATATTTTACCACTTTTTCTCTTAATTCTCCCCACTTGCAATTTACACCGCAAATATCATATTAGAGTTGGAACGGAAAGATTAAAAAGAGATACCAACATTTCCATACCAAAAATGGTTATTTTGTAGATCGATCATTGCAATCAAATTTAAAGGGCGGATGTTGATAAGCGCCCAGACAGAAGCGATAACTTCAGAATTTCCAATAAATTTTGATGAAAAATGTGAAGGATGCCAGTGTTCCTGCTGGGCATATTGTAATGTCTACCGTTTTACATAAATGTCAACTAGTCACCAGGCTCTGGTACTAGACTTGGAGGTGACGTGCAATGCAGGACCTTGAAAATTCTCCTATTGTCGCAACCTATGGCTGGTCATGAGTCTACAGGCAATAATGACTCTTGAGCCTGAGGTAACTCACTGGTCTACAAATAACTGGGGTCTGGAGCTATTTGAATCTGTGCCAGCGGCACACAGCTGTGGTGATGCACTGCAAAATTCTTCCCAAGGGGAAATAATCCATGAAATGGTAAACTTATGAATGAAAAGGTGAAAGCCGTACATACAAAATTTGGTAAATTTAAATGACAACGTTGCACATAATTCCTTAGGTTGATGTCCAAAAACGAAGATTCCTTTACTGAATATAAAACGAGAAACGAAGGTTGACTTGCATTTAACGACGGCTCAAAAAATTCATGGCTTCTAGGAGGTATGGATCATCCTTTTGCTAGGACAGCGTCAGATATCTCCAATGTTTTCTGCGTGGTGTTCGAAAGGGATGTAGGAACCCAATGTACGACAGGTAAAATGGGAAGAGATTTCGGCAGGAAAGAATGGCGCACAAGTGAGTCTACAGTGTGCCGGATTCATAAAAGAAATCGACTAGTAAACACGTATAGAAGCCGCTCTCTCACTTCGCCGGACTCCGGCATTAGAACCAGAACGGCCCAGGGGACAATTGCATCGAGACGACCTGACGCTTCACATAAGCACCGACATCCCTTTCAGCAATGGTCGATGAACGTGAACACGCTGATAATTGACGCAGATTCCGTCTCGGGAATAGCTGATAGTGGCGTCCCTGGAAGGTAGCACAACTCCTTCCTATGAGTTCAGCCACCATCAGACCACAATACGCATTCGAAGAGAACCGTACTGTTTGGATGAGAGAGATTTCCACGATGATGCGGAGAACATGCTAATAATAAGCAAACGGAAAGATAAAGGCAGAGAGCAGGGTAGACAAATCTGGAGAAGAGAAAGTTTCGCCCCATGAACCAGACCATCGTACCCTCCACGAAAAAATCTTCAAAGCCTCGAGGATAGTCCTTTTAGCTACCCCATGGTTGGCGATTCCAGTCAAGTGCGACAACCTTTGTATAGAGTTCAAAAAGCACCAAAAGAGCACCATCTTCAAAAGTGTAGTTCGGTGCTTCAACAAATTGCAGAGGAACCACATCAGTGATTGTTTATTTGTTAAGAATTCGAATCCGGGACAATCTTCTCGTTAAAAGTGATGGATGTCGCATTCTCTTGAGGCGAATATCAAAAGGATGCTTCTATGATAAATAGTTCCTTAGTAATGTACCCTAAAAAAAAAAGGATTGTAAGGTATTATTCTGTTAGCTAATACCTGGATAATTTTCCCTCCCTTCCTCCGCACTATCATCTGCATTACTACCAGCTCTCGGCCGATATCCATACCGTCCTTTCATAGACGTCGTCGGTGAACTTGAGATCTGCTTTACACCCGGTCGTCTACCAATGACATTAAGCACCCTTATAATAGCATCATTCAACCATATCACAAGCGCAAAGATAGGGATATGGATCGGAATAAAAGGTGAGGGGTACATGATCGTGTGGTCTGCTTCCTTTGACATGGTTACAGACGAGGCTAGTGGGTTGAATGGGTCGATCGGACAAGGATGTGCATGCATTGCCATTATAATGTACTTTTTCAGTTAGAAGGAGTAAGAGAAGGGTTGGTGTGGAATTAAAGGATAAATGCTTACAGCGGGGAAAAAAAGCGCAAAAAGGGCAACATTGGCGAGAGTGGATCCCCACATACATAGTGCTGTTGCGGGTAGACCTGATGGTGTGGTATGTCATGAATGCATTCCCATAGATTCGGATGAGTGATACTGACCGAAAGAAAAGAAATAAGCCCATCTTTCTTCTAGGTATCTAATTCTCCTGGATAGAGAATAGCCTCGCGAGATCCAAACAAACCTTTTAAATAGAAAGACTATTTCAGTGATCCTTCAACAGAGATGAAGGGGGCGAGATGCTCACTCAAAACAATAGTACCTAATTCACATACAAAATCAGAACCTGCTCACCAATCCCAAAGGCAGGAACTCACGCATCAACCCAACACATAAAGAAAAACTCCAGGGTCGATCCGATGAGGGGCATCCTGCCGAACGTAAACCCCACGACGACAGATGTGCAGATCATGACGAATCGATAGGCGGAGGTAGCGATGGAGCGGAGGAGACCTGTGTAGGTTGGAGGTTCGGAGGACGAAGTGACAGGTCTTCCACCGTATTGGAGAAGATAGGTACGTTTGGCAATCGTCGTGCACCAGATACCCTAACAATTACATCGACGATTAGCAGAGACTTACAGAGTTGATAGCAAAACGTACGTTAAGATATAATGATGCCCCTACGACGGGCAGCAACCACATTACTTGGTAGAACCAACCCATATTTCGATGGAACCAATGCTGTTGGTGTTCGCGTACAATCGGCTGTAGCAGGAGGTCGAAGACGTAAATCGATAGCAAAGAGACAGAGTTGAGTATAAGGGATTTATACACATTCTGTCGGATCTCTGTGTCGCTAAGTAAAGGTTTGTTATATTCGAAAAAGGAAGAAAGTGACTCTGTCGAACTGCAATAGTTTTTTGTATACTCACCTTGCAATGGTCCGCAAGACAACATCCCATCTGAATGCATCAATTAGCCCTCTCCAAGCCCATCTCAGTTGCAGCAAAGCCGTCGTCCATATGGGCAGGAACTGGGGGTATGTAGACCGCGCTGAAAGTCTCGTCTGTGAATTGTCCTGAATCTCTCGTCGTGCTGAACCTAATCCGGGTGTCGTTGTAGGTGGATACTTTGACGGTTTTAGCACCGCTGGGACCCGATGTCGTGCAGATGACATTGGTCGTCGCTGTCCAAGTCTACATGCTTCTACATGGTCTTCCCATCAAGTTGTATGTCAACCCTAACCCCATTTTGGGAGAAGCATCAACAGAATTGTATAATGAACACGATACACTCGGCTTATACGCAAATATCCGTTATAATAAGGTAAGAAAAGAACACACTCGACAGGAGAAAATGAGAACGAGCAACAAGAGGATAATACATCGTACAGCTTTCGCACCAATAAATTAGGGTTACAAAACGACAAAATAAGGACGAGGACGGTAGAAATGAATTTATCTCAGGGTGGACGTATAATAGCAGCAGTCTCGAAAACTAGAAGGACGGGAGGCGCGGTCAATGTGATATGGACACCCTGTATCTATCACTTCTTGGCAGCCTTAATTCAATTGATCAGCATTGTGCAAGATCAAGTCTAATACACGCAGACTTACAGTCCTCTTAGTGGTTCTGGCGGGGGGCTTAGAAGTCTCCTTTCTAGTGGTGGCCTTCTTCGTAGGTGCTTTCCTTGCAGCGGCCTTGGCTTTGGTCGCAGATGATGTACCAGTAGCGGCCTGTAAACGACAAAGTTATTACAGGTCTCAGACATCATGACGTACAACAGCGACATACCTTCTTAGCAGCACCACGTTTGGAAGGAGTAGACGTTTTTCTAGTCGTCGATGTCGTGGTCCTAGACTTTGGTTTCGCAGTGGGTTTCCTCGCGGTCGGTTTCTTGGCAGTAGTCGAAGAGACTTTAGGCCTAGAAGTCTCAGTCCTCTTGGTCGTTGGTGTGGGTTTCTTAGTGGTCGTGGACCTGGGCTTCGCAGTAGTAGTAGTAGTCTTAGTAGTTCTCGACTTGGTAGTAGAAGCGGGTTTCGACTTGGCAGCGGTCTTGGAGGTAGGCTTATTCTGAACGATGACTCAGCAGAGTTGCCTGCTATCCAAACAGAGATGCATACCTCCTTAGCGGCGACATCCGTAGATTTAGATTTGGGAGCGAGCTTGACCCTGCCAGAGGGTCCTAAAGGAAGACACGAGTCAATGAGCTGACGAGTCATGAGAAGCCCGACTAACCTTTAGGAAGGACAAAGATGCCCTTCTGTTCACCCGAAGCGATGGCCCTGGACAATTGTGTAGTTTGAGCAGCTCCAATTTCAATTTTATACTCGGATTCGACATATCTATAATAAAGTCTGGGTGTGTAAAGAGGAAGACCAGGTCTAAATCACGAACTTCTTGATTTGAGGGCGTGAGACACCAAGGCGATCTTCGGTGGCGGCGATGCATTCCTATATGCAAGAAAAAACATTGAGAACGTGGTGTTCGAGAGTGTGTAACACAGGAGAAAAGAAGCGAGCGTGAATAGCGAAAGGCGACGAAGGGCGAGAAAGCAGGTGACAAGGTGCGCACGGACGCAAATTCCCCTTTGCCCTGTCTTAGAGCGGCCAATCGACAGGAAGCCCCGTACACGATAGGAGAAGAGACCAACAAGAAGGTGGGTGACCCAAAAGAAACAAGCAGACCTTGATCATATCAACCCAAGTTGGGTGAGACGGGGCACTCTTGGCAGCAGCCGACTTTTTGGACGCAGCTTTGGAAGTACTAGATCTCTTTGCGGCAGACATTTCTTTGTTGTGTTGTTGATGTTGTTGAGAATCCTGTCGAAGATGGCCGATATCTGATAGCTAACGGGAAGCGGTAAGACGGGCGGGGCGGAGAAACAAAAACGTTTGGTTTGGTTGCGGGTCAAAAGAGGGGCCTGATAACGCTCCAAGTCTCTGCTCTATTTATACCAACACGAGCGCGTCCGTCACGTGCCTTGCGCATCTGAATCAACAAACACCTATGATTCATGCACCCCGAGTCATTTCCGTCCTACAACCAGATGCGCTTTTTGCACAGTGAGGGAGGTGTGCATCTTTTATACTGTGTCATTGGCGACCCTAAATTATGCGTGCAAGAAATTAGGGTGAGCGTCGCCTCTCAATGTTTGTTGATTCGTCAGAACGCGTCCAGTAATTGAGTCACATGATATGAGACAATTAACGGCACCGCTTGAACCAATCAGAGCGATTCTGTTTCTGAACAACACATGTATGCGTTGAGAGCTGCGAATCGTTCTGCTTACAGAAACGTTCTTCGTGCGGCTTCCTTTACTTTTGCTGGTAATATCTCTGTCATTTTTGTGATGAATTAAGCTCATCTTCTCCGCCCAGGCGATGCTCCAGTCCTGCAAGGTTTCTGAGGATTTGCTTGGGTGCCAGTACACATGCTGATGCTTTATCATATATAGCCTTTCGTTCCAAAATACGCTCCGATATTGCTCAACAGAATGTGCAGGACACAGAGTCATTCCAAAAACAAATTCAGTTCATTCAAGAGGTGGCCAATGTGCTGAGGAAGAACATCGTTCAAGGAGAAAGACTGAACAACTCCGATGCACAGGGAGATGTCTATCGTGAGCAATTTTTTCTTCACTCCTCTAGAGGGGCCTGCCCAATGTTCTCAGGGATAAGAATGACCCAATACACCGAGCTGGGTGACAATTCATCCATCAAGAATCCCAATCCTACAATGTCCAGCCGAAGCGCCCGGCGAAGAGAGAAAGGGGAGCCTAATTCGTATGTATAATCACGACGTTTCTGGACGCTTCCGAGGAACACTGAACTAGGATATCCTCAGATGCAGTTCCAGCTGAAGGTTCATCACAATCTACAACACTTATTCCCCCAAAATATTTCTCCGCACTCAAACGGGTTCACAAAAATCGTGTTATTCCAGAACTTATCAAGTCAGATTTAGAAGAGACATTTGTTCGTGGTGTGTTGAATATCATAACTTGAATCGAAATGTGGCATGCTCACAAATGTGACAGGAAGTGGGCCAGTACGTTCGCGTGTATCATCTGTTATAGCCTTCCCGTATCCCAATATTTGTACTAGGGCGGTCAGTCAATCAATAAAACAGAGAACAACGTACAGTTGGTACACAAACCCACGGGTCTCCGCGTTTCTTGCCAAGAGACCCGTTCGCTCTCTCAGAACAGAAAGCTGGCTAGAAAAATATTGCTTGAAAAGGCGTGTCCTTTTCCACATTTTATTTAAGCACAAGGAGACTCAATGAGGATGACTTAAAATCAGTTGGATAAACTTGTGAATCCGGGTTTGTCCAAAGAAGAAGTGAAAGCCGCAAAACAGAGAGAACGCGAACGACAGAGGAAGAAAAAGGCAAGGAAGAAAGCAAAGATGAGGACCTTGGAGGAGGATTGAAATGATTTTTGTAGTGTATATCTATGTACTCGAAAGCTCGGCATGTCCCGAACGTTGTTTTTTTGGACATCTTTCTAAGTACTCTGACAATGTCGACTATACCTCCAGGTGGCCTGCATACCATCGCCACCCTAGTCAAACGGTTCGTTTACCTGTCTCCTTAGGAATTACCTATCTTACCGAAACGCAACTCGTCGTAGACTCGAAGCCTCCGCATGTCGTCTCGAAGACATCGCAGACGTCTTTGACTCGAAGACCACCGAACACTCTAGACGACCAAACTCGTACACCGACGGCGCGGCAATCGCATCTTCACGGCCAACCACCACCACCATCACATCGACATCGGCTGCTGCCATTTCACCTGCATCCCCTTCGACCCTTCCACCTCCTGCGTCCGCCCCTGCTTTTGTCGAGGCTGAAAACACAAAGTTCGTGCTTGCGTACAAGGAAGATGTGATTGAGAAGAAGCTGAAGCTTTTCCTTGACTTTACGAGAGGGTTTGCTGGCCCTAACGTGATAGAGATGGTGCGTTGAGAGTCATTCTGAATTTTTATTGTTCATTTTTATTTTCGCAAAAGGCTGCCCTAGTTGAGAAGGAGTATTACATTTTGTTAGACTTTCTTAAAGTCGTTGCTGCATGCCAGAAACCGAAGCAAGACACATTGGAGATCCTCATCAAAGATTTCCCCGTCGCTATCGAGGCCATCAATCGTGCAAAGGAAAGCATGAGACGCGATCGCGAGTGGTACACCCATTTAACTTTCTTGTGTGAGGGCTCGCCTGTCATTGCTTGGGTCGTTAATGTGCGTCTACTTATCCTGATTCCACAGAGGGAAGATTCTTATCAAACCCTTTCATAGCCTAAACCTGCTACATACATCACGGAGTCTGTTCTAGAGAGTATGACGTACTATGGAAATAAACTGAAAAAGGAGTATAAGGATAAGTACGGAGACAATTATCTGCCGGATGGTTTTCTGTTCTGAATATGTTCCCCAGAGATCCTAAGCACATCGAATGGGTGAACCACTGTATAAGCCTCGTCGAAGCCATGAAGGCTTACGCGAAGGAGTACCATCCAACTGGCGCTTCATGGAATGCAAAGGTAGGCTACAGCTGACCTGCTCTTATCGATCGCATCAATAAAAAATCGATCAAGGGAATCACGATAGAGCAATATCAAGCGGCCGTAGCAGCAGCACAATCCGCACCACCAGGCGCACCACCACCACCCCCTCCACCACCACCGCCGCCGCCAGATTCAACTAATACCGCCTCCACGCCCGCCTCTGGCGCTGCAGCTGTGTTTGCAGAACTAAACCGAGGTGACGAGGTGACCAAGGGGTTGCGCAAGGTCGACAAAAGCGAGATGACGCATAAGAACCCATCCTTGCGAGCTAGCAGTGTCGTCCCCGCCTCGACGAGTCCTGTGGGTAAGTAAAATCAAGTGTTTTATTTTTGGGTGCAAGACAAAAAAACTTGACGCACATATATGTATAGTTGGTAAGAAACCCGCAAAACCTTCGAAACCTCAAGCGCTTGCTGGGAAAAAACAACCCAAATTTTTGTTGGACGGTAGCAAGTGGTTGATTGTGAGCCCCATCCGCCCATGTGCATTCCGCTAAGCTTGCTGATTTTTCGCTGTCCAGGAATACCATGAACATGAAACTTTAACCCTTGAAGACGTATCTTTGACGCAATCTGTCAATATCTTTGGTTGTAAAGGTGCTACGATCCTGATTAAAGGAAAGGTCAATGCCGTAAATATGCGTGCGTCTTCTTCCCCTCTATGCAACACTTGCAGACCAATTCATTCCCTTTCTTCACAGTCAACTGCCAAAAGACCTCCATTCTCGTCCACAATGTTGTCGCCTCCGTCTCTATCACCAACTCGCCCTCCTTCACACTTCAGATCACCGGAACCGCGCCGATGGTCCAAGTCGATACGACCGACTCGGGGCAGATCTACCTCTCCAGAGAGAGCTTGACGACTGAGATCACAACGGCCAAGTGCAGTGCGATCAATATCAGCTTGCCTGTGGAAGGGGAAGAGGAGGGGGTGTTTCAAGAGCAGCCTGTACCAGAGATGTTTAGGACGGTAGTGAAGGATGGGAAGCTGGTGACTATGATTGTTGAACATAGTGGTTAGACTCGAAATTATGCTGCGGTATCGTTTCGACGACATTTTGTCATTCAATTTTTATATAAAATGGTTACAAATTTAATTACATTGGTCCATTACTACGGGAGATGGTATCTCACGCCACCCCACTCACCTCGGCACTGAAGCCGTGTTTTCAGAACTAAACCGAAGTGACGAGGAATTGTGCAAGCCTAACCCATCTTTACGAGCGTTCCTGCCACGACGAGTCCTGTGGGTTTTGATTTTTGGGTGTAAGATAAATTTTTGATGCTTTTTTATAAGCTATCCTCAAGCTCTCGCTGCGGAAAAAACCACCCAAATTTCTCTTGACAATGGAAAGATAATTAACTTATTTTTGCTCTCCAGGAATACCAAGAGCGTGAATCTATCTCTGATATCATCTTTGGCAGTAAGGTGCTAGTCGGTGATCAGCCGGAGAATGCTCTGCAGAGGTTTGTTGTGAGCAACCTTCATCTTTGCCAATTCCCCTTTGCAGTAGTGTCTTCTGCAATAGACTTTCGACCTGAGAGACTCGAAGCCTCTGCATCTTTATGTAACTTGACGACACGATTCACAACGAACCCACTCACATAACCACCCAATCATCGACAGCTGTTGTCCCACCTTTGATTTTACAAGAGGGCTTTCTGGGCATAGTGTCATTGAGATGGTGCGTTGGAGTTAGAAAAGCACGCCACTCCAAAACTTAACGATTCCTGTCAAACATCGCTAGGCAGAGACGGCAGCTGCAGTGGAAGTACCAGTCCGCGGTTGAGAAACGAGTGGCTGTGGGAATCGACGTCTAGGCACTCCGCTGGTGACTTACCCACTTTGCAGTGCATGCAAAATCACTTCAGTGCACTCGTCCCGACATGCGATTGAACTCTAAGCACACGTAAGTGCGCGAATGTTGATCAAGTATGTGCTCAAAATTAAACCATGTGCACAGCAGGGCGCTGACAACGAAGTCGTCCCTTTATAGATAAACTACAGGTAAAATATCAGGTAAAATATCAGGCAGACAACCATGCAATTCAATCCAACAACTACAGAGCGGCTTGCAGGGTTAGAATTTGTGGATAGAGAAAGCCAACTCGATATTCCCCCGCCCAAAATGGTCGTCGTGCACGTAAGAAAGATGAACGAATATACATGCCTCATTAACTCTGGGTCACATACTCCATCCCGATGGAGGATTTTGCAGAGCAAGAGCAGCTGAGCGATATTGTGTACCCCCATGAATAAGGCCTTAAGAAAGACGAAATTCAAGATCATCGCAGCACAAGTTATACCTCGTGGAGAAACATACAATCGCAGTTGACCATTGCTGATCAGAAGTCGTCCCATGACTAGTTTCCTTCCTTGGAAACCATCCTTCCATATTTTGCAGTGTATTTGGGGCAACGGCGTCGAGAAAAGTGGCGGAAGATGGACTAGGACAAACAGCATATCAAGAACGAAATTTCCACATGACAGTATGGACGTACCGATGCAGAGGCAATAATCTGTACTGAAGAGTCGAACGGCGTGAATGGTGGAGAACAACTCGCCACAGGTCAGATTGTGTTATAGCAAGGCGAGATACACCGCGATCTTAGAACAAGAGGAGGTTAAAGACCGAAGGATGTTGTCAGCTGTTTGTGTAATGGAGGTGTCGGTCTGACTGTCAGTGTTTGGTCATGTTGAAAATCGGCTATTTCTGTTGATTGAGTATGGTTACTATGCACGATTTGTATGTGAAGAAGACTCAAAGCGTACAATACTTGTTATATCAACAATCTCGCAAAATAAACGACTGAAAGATCAGTAGGAAAATGTGAAAAGTCGAAGTCCCAGCCAAGTATGACGTCAACGTATTATTGAGTCACGGGAATGGGGTGGGGAATGCGCCCAAGACCTTCCAACCTAAAGGTTGTTGGATATCCTACGTGAGATCCACACTCATCGTGGTGAAGGCGCTCGGGTTTTGACGTTTCCAGTCTCACTCTCACTTAATTTGCACCCCTACTTTACTCTCACTTTCAAGACACGATGCCCTCTTTAGTAACTGAGTCGCCAGTTGGCTCTGCATCCAGCAATTCACCAACCGGAGGTGGCTCTGAGATCACCAGAGAACGTCGTATGTTCATCTATAGTTTTTGTTCTGGCTGCGTCTGACCTTCCACAAAGCCGTAGTGGAGAATGGTGAGAGCTAGTTAGGCTCACGTCCGTGCATTCCTCACTGCTCAGAGACGCTTCGTAGGGGCTATCCCTTTATCCGTTATAGTATATCCACCCGCCCTCGGTATTGGACCCATGGCTTCATGTACAAAATTTTCTCCTTTTCAACAACAACGAATGTCTAACTCTCTTGATTCGGTCATAGCCCAGGTCGGCAATACCGTTGCCAATTCCAACTATGGCACAGATGCTCAGCACGAAGAACGTAATACCCCACGTCCTGGAAGGCGGAGGCTAGACCTTATACCTCCATTCATACAGATCGTACGTTGCTTCATCCTAGCGGGAAGATGTTCATTATTGATTGACGATCTAGGCTCTCATGATTTGTATGATATGTATCGCTGTGATGAAAACTGTGGACGCCATACCGAAGCTATCCGAGGTATTCCTCATCATCGCTGTCCTCCTATCGTTTCTCGCATCAGCAGTGTTCTGTGGCCTTGCTCTGTACGGGTCTACGGGCGAGGGTTCACTGCCGAATTTCGCATTTGATTTTGCAACAATCCTGTTATTCCTGGCGTACGTTTGCGCGTACGTCGGGTTTATAACAGCTGTTCCTGCATTCATTGAATAAAATATTTAACCGACAACAAACACCTTTGTTGTCGGTGGAATTGTCATTGCTTCCTTTAAACGGTGGAATTGTCATTGCTTCCTTTAAACAAGTAAGCCCAATACCTATGCCCAGCCACAGCTCACGAATGACCGAAATTTCGCAGAAAAAAGTAAGAGTGTGATCCAATACCTATGTCAAGCCATGGCTTATGAATGACGGATTTCATAGAAAAAAAAGTATGCTCTTCATCTTATACCTATGCCCAGCCACAGCTCACGAATGGCCAAACTTCGCAGAAAAAAAGTAAGAGATTGATCCAGTACTTGTCATGCCACGGCTCATGAATGATGAAATTTCACAGAAAAAAAAATGCCACAGCTCACTGAACTGTCGCAGAAAAAAAGTAAAAGTCTGATCCAGTACTCATGTCTTGCCGTGGCTCATGAATGATGAAATTCCACAGAATAAAAAATTATTTATACCAAGCCACAGCTCACAAATACCTGAACTGTCGCAGAAAAAAAGTAAAAGTCTGATCCAGTACTTGTGTTTTGCCATGGCTCACAAATGATGAAATTTCACAGAAAAAAAAAACATAAAAAAAAGCAGGCTCTTGACCTTATACCTATGCCCAGCCATGATGACCGAAATTTACACATATCTGGCAATGACATTGTCCATTGGCCCTTTATGTTTATGAACTGCTCTATTTTTTTTCTCTTTTCCTTTATTCTGAACTTGTGATCTGGATTTTATTCTGATATCATGACTTTTTCTATTGGTAGCTATATTTAGCTTACATTCTTGCAACCCTTTGGATACTTGTCTGGACTCTTATAAGTAGGGACTCATTGGACCTTAAGATTTTAGCTTTATCTTACCCTTGTATTACCTTTGACAATTTACTTGTCTTTCTGCTTTACATCTGGACTTTGAGTTAGTTGCTGGCACAGACCTCATTTTTAGTTGAACTCAGTTGATGCATAAATGTACAACTATTGTCCTTGGGTATTAAGGCTTGGTCTAGCATACTCAGTTAACACTGACATCAGGAAAATGGGTCGTCACTGAAAGCCACTTAAAATATCTGAAATAACTGAGATTCCTATATTCACTGAAATCACTTAGATTTTAAGCAGTG
>QDKV01004888.1_pt1 | contig 18013 bp, 24 predicted proteins | sample 1861101 | NCBI WGS metagenome assembly QDKV01 (sample SAMN04275158, study PRJNA302643) | Fungus metagenome, whole genome shotgun sequencing project. | isolation source: fruitbody | host: Mallocybe terrigena | place: Sweden | collected 2013 | reverse complement strand
TTATGGGAAGATTGTGCGTTGTTGTGGAACCCGGGGGATTTTGCAAAAAAGTTTGCAACTCCCTAAACATGATAGTAGCTCAAGGGCGGTGGCCATCTCTCCATCCCAAAAATCTATCCACCCGACGATGGGCTCCTCGTTTATATGAAGCAATTTAACAACATAGAATATAACAAGGCAAAGAAGACTCTTGACGTCGGCGCAGGTGTCACCTGCGGGGAAGTCTATGAATATTTGGAAAGGTTTGCTTCTGAGAATGCGCCTGGCGTCATTGGTGGCGACCCGACAGTAGGATTCTCTGGCTGGCTCTTGGGCGGCGGTTATTCGCTTCTGACCAATCTGTTTGGATTGGGTATCGACAATATTGTTGGGTTCCGGGTCGTTGTACCCCCTGGATGTGTCATTTTACCCGCTGGAGGTGTCCTCAACGTCGATCATGACGAGAATTGTGAACTTTTCAAGGCGCTCAAGGTACGATCACGCTACCTAATACGATCGTGTTGCTCATATCCGTTTGACTGGGAAGGGAGGGGCGCATAACTTTGGGATCATCACCCAGTTTACTCTGAAGGTTCACGATTACGCCAAGAGGGTCAGTTTCCCGTGTCAGTAACAGTTGACTCTTACCGATGGTAGACGATATAGACCAACGCCGTCGCATCGGGAGAATTCCCCGAAGATGAGAGTAGAATCGTCAAAGAACTTTTGCTCAATGTCGCCCGGAGTGAATTCCCACCAGAGGTAGTAGTCGTAGCGGCATTCCGACACGACTTCAAGGACGGCAAAATGAAGGTAAATTATCGTCTGGGTTATTTTTTTTTCTCAAGTTGGGGCATTCATGCGTCTGGATTAGTCTTTTGTTCCATGGAGTATATGGCTTTTCGATGACATTCCTACTGCCCAAAGGCTTGTTCTCGCCCCATTCATCGAGAACCGAGATTTATCTCGGTTTTTCTTCCCTGGTTCCGAAGGAGGTAGGACGATATCTCTTGCCGAGGCATACGAAGCCTTCGCTCTCAGACATTTACCGATTTCGCTGGGGACGCTCCAAACGTAATTTTCTTCCGATTTCCAAAAGACAGAATGAATGCTCAATGTTGTTTCGTTAGTGAAGAGCACTTCGAGCCCCTCAAGGACTCATTGGAAATTGGAGGGTGCGTTCTCTTCAGTACTTTGGGTTGGTAACCCCATCAATTATTATTGCTGTCTTGCTCATAGGATTTCGCTCAATGCCGACGATCTCATTGAGAGGTACACCCAATCCTTTGGCTTAACGAACAAGTGCTTATGATCGATTTACAGAAAATTATACACATCACATAAGAAAGGAGACAAAATCGATCGGTGCATTGCTGCGATCTTCTGTGTTTGCAGAACATATACTCATTGCCTCGACCAACAGAGATTCATTGAGGGTATTCACGGCTGGAAACAAGACAGTTGTTATCGAGAGGTGTGTATCCCCAAACTTTCGGTGATCGAGGTTTAATCAGGAGATCTCCCCAGTCCTCCCGACCCCAGAGGACGGATGGCTTGTATCATGGTGTCAGGTTACACCCGTACCCTCCTCGACGAGGCAGAGAATCGTGCCAAGGTAAGCCAGCCAAAAACTTTGTGTTTGAAACCAACTCGTTTCACCAGGAATTGTCGACTTATCTGGAGAAGAACAACGGGACACGAGCCAGCTTCGAGATCTGGCCGTTCCACAAGGGTGCCTTCAACGGAGTCAAACCAAGAGACTCGGCCTGGCCACATGAAGAAGGAAAGGTTATTTTCCCTCTGATCGGATGGTTTGAATGGTCAGGGGAAGCCAACGACGAATTCTGGTTGACGAAAATTTCGAATGCCCTGGAGGAGTTGCGCAACGTTGCTCTGAGGGAGAAGTGCACGACTGAGAACATGCCGGTGTACCTTAACATCGCACTCGAGGATAATCCGGTCAAGGGAACTTCGGTCAAGGGCACGTCGGTCAAAGACGTTTATCGTGATCATTACGGATGGCTGACATCAGTAAATTCTGGGATTCATGGTGATCGATTATGACATGCCGAAATTGATTGTGACCAACTACAATTGCTGAGATCATGGTGAAATATTACGATCCTTATCATATAGTCATATAGTCTTATGTGACCGACCTCAACACTACATAATCTTGAAATAATCTTCCTAATGGGCTGCAAGGTTTCTCCAACATTATGGGTGGTCATAATGTTCTACATTAGTTTCACTGTTGTCTTATGTTCATACCAAGAATGTGACACATTGTGAGTGACCTGTCACATTATGGTACAGCTTCAATCTGTGCAGCACATTATTGCCATTTCCCTGGACTTCAAATAATACAACAATAAGACAAGAAATGCAAATGAATTGTTATAGGAAATTAGCGATGACTGCATATGCCTGTGAACACCGTATCTCGAATCGGACATATCGTGAGTGACTTGTCACATTATAATGGAGCTTCGATTTGTTCCAACACATTATCGCCATTTCGCTCGCCTTTAATATAACAATAAGATTAAAGTGTACTTCAATGTTATAGGAACACTGTGGAGGTGTTTACAAATGAGGTAACGCAAGCCCAAATACACGAAACAATGTCGACTGCCGCGATACAGAGATTACTATGTTCGTGAATCTAGTGGCCTGACGCAAACCCTTCTGCTCTTTCAGGTCCCATTAAGAAATTTGAGGGAATTGAGCCTCGCGTTGGAGGATTTCTCAGTCTTCGATCCAGGAAATACTTGACTAGACAACATAATTGTCAATTGCTCTATCTATTACAACTAATAGCTTACCGATTCCACCATGCAAGAAGCTGCTGACGTTGATCCTTCTTTGCTTGATTCGAAACATCCTCAAAATAGTCGATGATAGTGTTATACATATCGTGGAAGTTCATGCCGTTGTGTTCAATGCACCAGGAAGGTGCATCAGAGAGTGCAAGAGCAAGCTAAGAAATTGTGAGATATGTACCATCTCAAAGACCTTTCATACCTGTACCGCTGCATAGGCAATAGCCCGTGGAGTGACACTAGTCAGGTGTAGATTTGCTGCGACCGCCTTTCGTGTATTAGCCTTCGCCTTCCCAGTTTCTGTGCGGCGGGTTTTCTTAGAAGGCGGGATATTCTCCACATTGTTCTCCTCATCGTTGACAATGGAGATATCATGTGATGAGGATGGCGATGTAAAGATATGCTTAAAAGTCTTCACGAGCAATAAGCTCTGTAGAAACCCTTTCTCAGGGTTGCCGCTGGATCCATTAAAATTACGATAGAAGCCGCGAATGCAGATGTCGATAGAATAATCGTAGTCGGAGTGAGCCTCACGAAGCTTGGTGCGTACCCTATCAATTCATGAACATGAGCGAATTTTATCCAAGTCCAAGAGAGAAAAAATTTGTATACTCTTCGTCATTCCAGTCATATCTAATGGGGCACAGGAGCATGCCAGTAATGGAATGATGGATACCACGGCCATCGCGTTTGATGGTTGACAAAGGAGGTTCATGGGGGTATTGCTGGTTCAACCAGTCTGCAACGCGATTCATCAGTTTAGAAACATCGTCGCCACGGGCGTTCTTTGCGCCATCTTGGAGCTGATGATATAAGGACAGCTGCATCATAAATGTAGTCTTGCATACTTACCGTGCTATAAAACTGTTGAGCGTCGTCTGGCTCGGCGTCGTCGATCTTCTTCTGGAAATTGGGGATAAGCCGAGTAAGTTCCTTCAGCGCATCTGCGCTGCGGGCATAACTGTGCGATAATACAATAAGTTGCAACAAATGTGAGATGAAATGATAACATTACCTTCGCTTGAGCTGTGTAATTTCATCTTTGTCAAGCCCATCAAATTCTGCTTCGGGAAGCTCTTCACTCTGGCAAAGCTCATGTTTATCAGCATTTGCCACCAATAATTTGACTGGCTCGAATAACGAAACAATCTTAGGTATACCACGACCTAGAGTCTTAAGGCTTGGAACAGGAATCAGGATAAGTCAACTGTAAAAATTCTTTGAAAGCAGCAAGGCTTACGTATTGGTCTTTGAAGAAACTCTTTTGTTGGAGTTCTCCATGACCACATCATGATACGCACGTTTCAGACGGGCAATCTCCTCGTCTTTCTCTTCTCCAGAAGCTTCATGACCCTCTCGAGAAGGAGAATCCCTCCAATTCGTGTTACGCAACGGACTAGAGACTCCGCGTTGGTAATTATGGAAGGTGGAAGAAGCTGACATAGTGTCGGGGTTGTCATCGACAAGGTAGCTTTATAGAGCAGATCGTGCCTATTTGACTCACGTTGAGTTGGACTGACTCTGGGAATGGTGTCATGTCAGCTACGCCGCAGTCTACGACGGTAACGCCATGAACGCACATTATCCTGGTTCAGAGATTGCCTCGAGCACTCATACCTTTCCCACATGCTCCTTGTCGTAAACTTCCTGGCAAGACTCTGGACGCTCCAACTCACGATATGTTTTTGGCATCATAGAAACATCTGCATGTGGGGTTGCTAACACTTGGAAGTCTACATCAGACCATATTAGGCGCACCTCTCAATGAATGCAGAGTCAGATCCTGCAGGCGCAGCATCAAAATGGCTGTGCACGCGCATTGTTGCAAATCGCCAGCACAATTAGCCTTTACTTAAAGAGGAATGGCTCTTACCGTATCTTTAAATACGAACATCAGCAACACACCCTAATTCAACTTGATGTCGTACACGTCTTCACCTGCTATAAGCAGCCTCAACTCTAATCCTTGGAACAATTCCAAGGACAGCTCGCTGGAACCTACAACGTGTGACTGTCAGAGTCAACTTAAACATTATGATTGGAATGGCGTTCCGCGGAAAGACCTACCCGATTTGTGCAAGAGGACCATGGGGACTGGAAACAATGAAGATGTGTCAGTAACCGAGTCGGATTCCGAGTCTGATCCTGAATGGAAACACTGTAAGACTAACCGATTTTTAATGCACAAAAGCTCACACGGCGTTACAGTCAAAATTAAACGAGCAAAACAGAAGGGTGCCAAAAACGCAGATGGGAATCAGGAGAACACTAACACGAAGAGGAGCGACATTGTGGATAAAGGTGCAGAGGACCCACCTTGCGCAAGACCTGATCTTAAACGTAAAATGTCGGATGAGGAAAATTCTGACATCTACATCAAGAACGACAGAGTAAGTGTTTGGGCAACAGATATCAATGACAATTTCTCTTACAGAGTTTGCACAGACAGGTACAAGTGTCCGGATCAGGCTTCGTGATGGGGAGAAACGGTTGAGGATATCTGTAGATGTTAGCAACTAGATACATTCAGCGAGTGAACGAAGCAGAAGACATACAACATACTAAATTGGGATCACATACCACTCTTTTCAAATCAGAGAATTGGAGTGAGTCGTGTCTGAAATAAATGAATTCAAGAGAGATACATCTGAATCTAGTTATTGCTTGTGGCAAAGAGACGGTGGGGGATCTGCGCTGCACGTCCGAAATAATTGAAAAATTGTTGACAGTAATATCTCGCAACCACCCTCTCCAATTGCATTCGGGCTTGTCGAGTGAATATACGAATATTGTCCTCTGGAGCATGTAGAATCACAGGCTTCTCTCCTTTCCATGTTTGCATGACCAGAACCAGGGCGGTAATGAACCGGAAGCGCTCGTCCAAGTCATCCGCAGCCAATCCAAGATTCTCCGAAGGAATGGGGACAGGTCTAAATGAGCCGGTACGGAAACACTGCGAAATCATGATTTGCCTTTTAATAGCTCGGTTGGGCTCGATAAGTCCAAGTCGGCACATGCATGACGGTCCAGCGACTGCAATTCGTGAATGAAGTTGACTTCGTACAGCTCCCATAGAACCTGGCGGACAACGTTGTCAGGAGGTAACACTCCTGAGGAATACTCCTTGCCCTGCCAGATGATCGGCCCTATCGAACCGTTTCGCGTTTTCACTCCGTTCATTATCAGCTCCAAACTCTCCTGACGACGACGTGCTGCTTGGGTCCCCGTCTTCTGCGGAACGCTTGGGTCTATCAAAAGAAATGTACGCCAAGTTTGATTTGACATGGCAAGAGAAGACTCTTTCTCCACACGCATGAACCAGGTGTCGCGGATTCTCAGCCATGACTCTAAATATTTTGCAGCAGTGGCTGTATGTATGAAGAGACCGGGGTCGGGAAATGTGTAATGACCGTACTGCTTACATGTCTTGGACGCTTCAACTAGACGAGAAGGCGATCGGTCGACATCCCGTAGTGAATCGCTCCAGGCAGGAATCGAGAACGGAGCAAAAGAAGTGTCCAACGGCAAGAACTTGTCGCGATCACCAGGCCGGATGGTTTGAGGTTTCGAGGCTTACAAATACAGTACTCAGTTAAAGAACATGCTTTCTGTGAAGTTGACACACCAGAAACCCCTCGAGCTGGGGACTGTGATCCTTTAGGAGGAGGGGAGATCTTGTCGCCATCAGCGGATTGAGTAATTGAAGGCTTTACAGCTATCCGAGTTCGATATAAGTGTCAACAGAGTGAAACGATAAACTTGAGAGATAAGACTGACTGAATATCCTGTGGATGGGTCGACGCGAAGTCTAAGCCCTTGGGCGACACGAAGTCTAGTCCGCAGCTCAAGCGATGCAAAGTCTAACTCAAGCCACCCACGTTTGACCTTGGACGACGCGAAGTCTAGTCTAAGCTCAAGCGACGCGAAGTCTAACTCAAGCCGCCCACGTTTGACCTTGGACGACGCGAAGTCTAGTCCGCAGCTCAAGCGACGCGAAGTCTGCCTCAAGCCGCCCACATTTGATGAAAGAGAACTTACCAGTATCACCCGCCCACGTTTGACTCGGAGGAAGCTGAAATGATTATATAATGTTTGTAATAATGTTTGTAATCAATCTTGTGGCAATCACGTGCACAAGTACTAGGATCCTTTCACGAAATTTACGATAAGTTCTGGTGAGTAGCTGTAGTCCCTTGAAAAGCTGGCTGCGCATAGTTTAGCGAGACTCCGCGTCGCATAAACTAGGTGACAGCTCCAGTGTAAACCCACATCCACTGTGCTCATCAACACCGCTTTAGTAACATTTATTTCATAGACTTTTGCTGCGGAAACACGTTGCCTCCTCCCTTCCGCTACACTATCCTGATACTGGTGATTACCTACGAAACAGGCTGCTTGAGTGGTTCACCCTCTTTTCATAAACATCAACGCAATCCATTTCGCTAAGTACCCTAATTCTGGTGAGTACCATGAAAACTGGCTGCTTGAGCGAGGCTCTGCGTCTCAAGCTAGGCTGAAGCTAGGCGTAGACTCCGCGTCCGCCCTGGCTATAGGTGTAGACTCCGCGTCCGCCCTGGCTATAGGTGTAGACTCCGCATCCGCCCTGGCTATATATAGGTGTAGACTCCGCGTCCACCTTGATCATACTCTACTTGTAGACTCAGCGTCCGTAGATCCCGTTCGAGTCACAACTTCGATACCATGCGATCTAACACCTTTTCACAGACGGAAGCGCATTAACCCCTCCCTTTTGCTACTGGTCAGTACCCTCATATGATCTTTATCGATCTAAAATGAATATATAATACTGCGTGCAGAAAGCTTCTCCCGCTATCTTACCCATTCCAACCATCATGTTAACCAGTTTAAAAAACACCGTATACACATTCATCCACAACCATTTCCCCAACCGAATGGCTCCCCTTTCCGATCCCCTTCCTATTCGTCCCCAACATGTTACGGTATACCTCAATTCGCTCCTGGCTGCAAACGCCTCCAAAGGAACGAAGAAACTGCGCGAGTGGAAACTCATAGAATCAAGGGGTTTCAAGGTGCATTCCCTTACCCGACACGAATATGTCGTGTCAGACGTGCGCGATCCAGGCGGGTCGCACCATTATATCGCGATGGAAAGAATGGCGGGCGATCCTGCTATACGATCTGCGTTAGATCTCGGCCAACCGACTCTGCGGGACAGCATGTCGACCTCAAAATCATCGCTTTCTTCGATATGCGATTCTAGCTCGCCAGATCGCCATGCTGAAGACAAGATCTTTGTATTGCCGTCCTGGAAGAAGGACAAGAAGGACGAACTGATTGGTTCAATCGTTTTCGCCGACCCCGATGACGATCTCTCTCCATCCATCTATGAACTAGCCATTCTGGCAGACATAGTCCACAAATCTGGCCCCTGGTACTTCCTTTTTACGAAGAACTGCTACCATTATGCCGGCACGATTCTGGCCGTACTTCGAGAAGCGTACTCCCCAGAGGTGAAGATGGAGAGCCATGCCGGAAAATGGTGGTGCGGACTCGACCTGTTTACTGAACACAAAGGGAATATTTCTGCTCTTTGTGAATCATTACGGAAAGTTGCTGCTGAATCTGTCGTGAGTTTCTGTTTATATCAAGTAATTTAGCCATTAATATCTCGGGCTATTTAGGTTACAATGGGTGTCGAACAGGAAAACGAGGAACTGAAGAGGGAGAACGAAAAGCTCAAACGCATGCTTAACACGAAATGATTCTTTTTCTTTTTCTTGTACTTTTACGGGTTGGTATTATTCCACAGTTTCTTACACCATGATCGCCCTTATGCCTGTATTTACGTCGCTCTGTCATGCCTATAATTATCATCATGTTGTGTAATTATTTGATTTTGATTTTGATAAACAAACAAACAAGTTGTCCCTTTTCCCAAATCCCAAATCATGACTTAGACTCCGTGTCGGTTGTGATTTTTGACCTAGACTTCGCGTCGGTCAGGCACTGGATCTAGACTCAGTGTCGGTCCAGTTATCGATTGATTAGACTTTGCGTCATCAGTCAGATTGTTTTGAGCACTAGTGTCGTCGGTATGTGGCCATGAATCTTATTTGTGCGCTTGTACTAACTTTTTTATGTAGATCAAACTGTCGTATTTGCATCCCCACCTCCTACCAAACCATGTCCAGTGTCCGTCTAGATCTCCCTTTGAAGTGACGCATCGATGTGCGAGTAGTCGAGTTTCCATCTGGCCGTTCTCCCCTCGAATTTAACACTGCCGCACCATCTGTCCCTTACCCGAATCACGACTTAGACTCCGCGTTGGTTGTGACTTTTGACATAGACTTCGCGTCGGTCAGGCACTGGATTTAGACTTCGCGTCGGTCCCTGTCCCCCGGGCCAACCCTGGTTCATTTCACCTCGCCTAGCTCGAGACGTGGTTTCATCTTGTCCAATTGGGAAGTGGGAGGACGAGGACTAGGAGGTTGGCACCTTAGTTCAGGGAAGAAGTGCTTCCGGCCCTTCACGAAGTAGCCCAACTGGCTATGATCATTCACTCAGCGTCGCTTCACTACCTTCCTTCAGTGTCCTTGATTTGTTGACGAGGAATGACTCACAGGCAGCTATGCGACTCGACGCGCAGACAAACCTGCAGCCAAACCCGCAGCCAAACCCGCAGACAATTTCGCCGACAAATCCGCAGTCACCAGTGTGCTTTTAAGCAGCACAATATTCTTTCGCTCCCACTGCAACGACGTCGTAACACTACCTGCAATGGCTAGACGCCATTTGCATGTATATCTCGTTTATTTCTTAATATTTCTGACCATGTTTCGTTGTGTTAAAGCTTGTTCTTACATCGGGAACTCAGTTCGTTCTCTCTCGAATCACCAAGTGAGGTGTGAGGCTTATCAGGAGGAGGAAGCTCACTCGGCGGCGATACGCAAGTCCATAGCAGCACGAAACAAGCAAAAGCAATTACAGAGACGAAGTTTGAAGAAGGTACGATTTCAAGCCAACTACATTTGCTTGAAGCTTTACGTGGAACTACTAGTCTACCACTTCAAGCGATGCAGCACGCCATCGAGCTACTGCTCCTTCCTCAACCCAACCTATTGCTCAAAATCCTGACATGCTCGAATCTTCCGCATTTGTTGACTGGGAAGGAACTTCTCATCAGCAAACTTCATCTCAACCTCCAACTTCTCCTCCTTTACCATCCCCTCTTCCCTCTGCCATGGTGGAAGACAGTCAACCACCCAGTCAGGCTTCTGAGGTGGAAGGTGGTCGCCCCAGAAGGGAACGCCGGCTGCCTGCACGATACAGAGACAACTTACCTGAGCCGGCTCCTATTAGTATCACACCAAGCGACGAAATAAGCCGGCCCTCAGAGACCGCAGCACCATTCCTCCCTCGAATTCGACTTATCGTTCGCGACTCGATACGTACGATGGCCAACACCTTTGGCCTATGGCGGGAGTACCCACATCGTCCCTCATTTGACCCCGACTCATTCGTGCCTTCTGATGATCTTGCACCAGCTGGCGAAGCCCAAACTGACCGTGACATACAAGAGACTTCAAGTGCTGGTTGCGAGCCATCTCCATCAAGGAATCCAACGGTCAACCTCTTACTCGACTGGCAGAACACTGGCAGTGAATTGAAATCCAACGGCGAGGTTAATAAACTTGTGGATGTTCTCCGCAACCCAGATTTCTCGATTGAGGAACTTGTTGGGTTTGACGCGGCTCGCGAAAATCGACGACGGGACGAGCAGGACAAGAAATCTCCTGAGTCGAAGGGGTTTCAAGAGACAACTGTGAAGATAGACGTACCATCTGGTGACAAGGATGTTCCGTCCACTACTCTTGAGATTCCTGGTCTACATCATCGGAAATTGACTACAGCGATCCGCTCAGCTTTCGAGTCACCTCTCGCCTCAAAGTTCCACTATTCCCCATTCAAACTCTTCCATCAGCCTGCCGGCTCCAAACTTCCGGAACGTGTTTACTCTGAGCTCTATAATTCAGATGCATTTATTAAGGAGCACGATCATGTTCAACGTGCCCCAGTTCCAGAGCAAGAATCTGACTGTAAACTGGAGAAGGTCGTTGCTGCTCTCATGTTCTGGTCGGACGCTACGCACCTTGCAAACTTTGGGACAGCCAAATTGTGGCCGATATATATGTTCCTTGGAAATCTTTCGAAGTACACCCGTGCCGAACCGACATCAAATGCTTGTTGTCACATTGCCTATATTCCTTCACTCGCAGACTCTTTTCAGGATGCACTAGCCTCAATCCATGCCAAATGGAACACTCAGAAGAAGCAAATTCTTACACACTGCCGTCGAGAACTTGTGCATGGTGTCTGGCGAATTATACTTGACGACGATTTTCTTCATGCGTACAAATATGGTATCGTCATTAAATGCCATGATGGCGTTGTGCGACGGGTCTATCCTCGAATTTTCACATACTCTGCTGACTACCCTGAGAAGTAAGTATCCTATTATCCATTGAATGGCTTGAAGCTGACCATGAAAAATCGAAAGGGTTTTAATTGCTACTATCCGAGACAACGGAATATGTCCGTGTCCGCGATGTCTCATTACCAAGGATCGATTGGACAAGATGGGTCTTGCACGCGACATCCACTTGAGACTCACAAACGTGCGAAGGTTCTTTCTTGACAAGGTTCGCAGGGCTCGTGAATGGATCTATAAGAAGGGCGGAGGAGTCACCAGCAAGGGAGTTGAAGACATTCTCAAGGAGACATCATCCGTTCCCACTATGGTGAGTTCAAACAATATACTTGATTGTTATATATTCACTATTGCCGTTTAGAATGCCTTTGTTGACCGATTAGGCGAAGAATTTGATGTCCATTCAATGCTGGTCGTTGATTTGATGCACGAGTTCGAGTTGGGGGTGTGGAAGTCACTTTTCACGCACCTTATCCGTATCCTTTACGCAGCTGCCCCGAATGGAAGCCGAGTGGCTGAGCTAGATGAGCGGTAATAGACCAATTTCTTAGACGTCTATATTTAGCTGAAGCTGGGCACAGTTATCGTCAAATTTCATCGTTTGGTTCAACAATACGAAGCTGGTCAAGCAATGCATCGGAAATGAAGAAGTTGGCGGCTCGGGATTTTGAGGACCTCCTCCAGGTATTCCTTTGTTCTGAAATACTATGGTATGTCATCAACGATGATTTATTAGTGCAGCATTCCTGTGTTCGAAGGCTTACTCGAAGAGCCCTTCAACTCTGAAGTGATGAAAGTTCTCTATCGCGCAGCAGAGTGGCACGCATTCGCAAAAATGCGCATGCATACAGACTCCACCCTTACCCACCTCGAAGAGATTACAAAGGAGCTTGGAAAGCTCATGCGCAAATTTGAAGCCTCGATGCGCACCCAGTACGCGACAGTTGAACTGCCGCGCGAAGTCGAAGCACGTAACCGTAGAGAAAAGGCAGCGGCGCACCCAAGTTCTGGCAGAAAACAGGCTAAGTCGTTCAATCTTTTCACATATAAATGGCATGCGCTTGCAGACTACGTCCCGACAATTCAGTTATTTGGAGGAAGCGATGGGTTTTCAACTCAGATTGTAAGAGACTTTCTTGTTTTGTATCTGACTCCCTAACCTTCTATTTCAGGGAGAGTTAGCTCATAGACTCGTCAAAAGACTCTACAAGATGACCAACAAGAAGGATGCCACAAAGCAGATTGGAAAGCGGGTTCGTCGGATGGAAATGGCTGAACAAGCCCTACATCGCCGAAAACTTCGGGAAAGGCGGCATGGCCTCTTGTCTGCATCCAGAGTGCCATCTGAATCAACGGATGCCAACACGACTGCTGATGCTGCCGATGATTCAGACCTACGCTACTTCATTTCACCATCCCAGAATCAGAAGATAGATATATATCAGTTGCTCAGGACTCGCAACGGTGATCCTGCATACAAGGTGAGTGCAAAGTGTCACATTCATAACTCTGTTCAATTGGTGTCAATACAGGCATTTCTACCGAAACTCCAGGATCACCTCCTCGGACGGTTACTTGGGCGAGATTTTGATGGCGACACATATGGATCATTCACACCGAATGACCGACAAACCCTAAAAATCCTATCCGGAAAGATGTATTCAGTACAGACTTGCCGTCTTTACTACACTACCTACGATGTTCAAAGGCAGACGGATACAGTCAATCCCAGGACTTGTGCCGATGTAATGGTTCACGCCCCTGCCCCTGATGACGAAGATGATGCTGGTGAGCCTTACTGGTATGCTCGTGTCCTGGGCATCTATCATGCGAAGGTTTCCACGTCCCATCCAGATGCGGTAAATGGCGGAGAGGTTCGTCGCATGGAATTTTTATGGGTACGGTGGCTGGGAGGAGAGCCCGGTCACAGACATGGATTCCGTTGTGCAAACCTACCAAAAATTGGCTTCGTTCCGTCGACGGATGAGTACGCGTTCGGTTTCCTGGATCCTAAGCATGTCATCCGAGGCTGCCACTTGGTCCCAGCATTTACATGTGGCAGAACTAGTGACCTGCTTCCCATCAAGAACACAGACGCACGTTGCCTTCAGCGCTATGGTCGGGCCTGTGAAACAGACGATTGGGTGAACTTTTATGTAAATATGTGAGTCATTACTTGTTCTCTGACGCTCAGGTTGCTAATCCTGGACCTGCAGCTTTGTTGATCGTGATATGGTTATGAGACACTTTGGGGGAGGCATTGGGCATCTGCAGAGCACCCATCACTTTCCGAAGGGTGAGCAGGTTGTCTCTGAAACAGCCTCAATCAGCGAGGATGAGGACGACCTGGGGGGCTCACTGGATGACAACTCAATGGAGTTGGACATGGTTTCATATTCTAGTGCTAATGAGGACCCCGAATCAGAACTGGATACTGACGATAATGGTTATGATTCGTTGTAGGACAATTTGACAAATGTATAAACATTATGCGCACGGAATTTGAGAAAAGCCCAGGATGGCAATGGCCCTACAAAGGTATTCACCGATCATGACAATAATTCTCAACAGGCGTGAAATGTGTCAGCTCGGTCCTGAGAGTACTGCAAGATATTTACCATATTTTCTGCTGAACACATGATATATTTCGAAATTATCTAGTGGTTGTCATTGACAGACAATGGGTATAACCAGATCGCAAACAGGTCACGCTAGGATGTGACTTAAGGAAATCTTATCGTGTTGTTTAACATCATGCATGAATATCATATGACATCTACAGTAGAAAGACTTTATTGTGGGTGTATCACAAGCAGATCGGGAGCACAGCACGATCGGTTGTGAAGTCGTACATTGTTGTGATACGGTTGTAACTCATGTCACGTTATATCATATTTTCCAAGATTTACTGATGCAGTATCAGGATGCGTTCTTCGGAAGAATTAAACATAACGATAGATGCTGTTACTTTCCACTGCCCAGACGGTTTATCCGAGGAGTTTCGACCTAACATCGTCGTTGTCGTAAATTTCACTATGCTAAACATCAAACTCAACTCGACCATCAACAGAGGCAAGAATTCAGTGCAGGTAATGCTAGGTCTCACCAATGATACAATAGAAGTTTTCGACAGAACACCACCGACAACATTAATACCTGGCGTGAATGTTGTCGGAATTGCTGGTTTGCTTATTCGACAAACATTCAGGCGGCCGAAATACTCAGCGTTCGGGTTATTTGACGTGAGCACAAGTCTATTACAAACTTACCAAGGAAGTGACTTTATAATCGTAGTCCCTTGATTCATTCGTGACCACTGAGATAGTCCAAACATGGCCTGATCCTGAATCATCGGAATCCCCATCTATTCCACGCTCCCTGGACGTCGCCACAATTCGCATTATTCCTCATTTTGATTATTCCGAACTCAGGATTGTTCGAGATCTTCGAAGCAAGTCGGTTCTAAGTGGATTCTCAAGTATTGGTGGACTATGGACAGTTCTAGCCGGTATCTTTGGAACCTTTTTCGGAAGCTCGATTATGAAAGTTCTCCACGGTGTGTTTACCATGAACTTGCTCGGCGTCGATTGAATACTTATCTTTGCATTTTTTACGACCGACAGGGAAAAAAACAATATCTGTTATGGGGATAGCACACGGTTTCGAGAAAGAAGCCATCCGGGATGCCTGCCTACAAGGTTATCCTCGTCTAGCATCTGATTTACAGCTTGCACCAGAAAATCGGGGACTCGTCACTTTCATAAGCGATCATATTGTTGATTTCGAAATTCTCACTGGGGCTACTCCACCAGAAAGGAATCGAGTAGAAGAAGCCGATATCGAAAAGGACGCTCTTAAATCCAGTCAGATGTCCGTTCCGTATGCGGACGGAAATAGGTCCCAGAATGCCCCCGTCTTCGATCCTTATGCAGATATAAACGACAAAATTTGGCCGGAGGTCCGACCCAATTTTAGGTCAGAACTGGGTCAGTAGCGATATCCGATCCGGACGTTTGTTTTTCAATCCTTATCCCGGTGGGTGTGCCAGCACAATTTTCAACGCAACTTATGAACGGTTGTACTTTCGGCTAACGATGATCTCGTCATATTAGGAACTTGCTCGACCCAAGATACTGCTGCTGAGACTCTGGAGACTATGGGCGATGAGGACGAAGCCTTGGAAGACACTATTTCTAGTTGATTCGAGTCGATTGTTGTCATAATACTGAATATTTTTTGGTCTATAGCGAAATGACGAAGGAGTGTCTTTGTGCAATGACAGTCTCAATTAGGCAAGTCCGCCTTCAGCCCTACAGGCACGGTGGAAAACACTCACCTGCCTCATACAAATGTAAAGTCAGTAATCAGTAATTTTCCAGGTAGGCTCGTGCCCTTCACACACAGAAGAAAACTGAGGGATGGTGCTTCATACGCACATCCTATCATTGTGTTTTCCCGACCTGCCAGACCATCGAACCTATCTTTCAATTGCGTGATCTATACCTAGCACACATTCCACACTGGGACATAGAAGCGGAATACAAAGACAAAGTCAACATGAAATATCAGAGGGAAGGTAACCAAATTTCTTGTTTTATCCAGAAATTGGTTTAAACGATCAGGATATCTTGAAGGAAAAGTTTTCCAAGTAATGTCCAACTTCAGCTTACCATCAATGGAACGATATCGTGTGTGCTAGATAAAGAAAAGATCAGCGGACACCTCACGACAACACATTGAGCGCAGTGAACCATTTAAACCTCCTTTCGTGCGAGTCAATGAAATTGAAGTGGTCTGCGTAGTAAGGAAAAGCCTTTTGTAGAACGGGAATTCATAAATGCGACTGATTGGAGTCAATTATCAGTGTGCAGTGGATGATAAGCCTGCGGTATGAAAATTTCAATGATGGTCCATGTAACGAAATGGTTTTCCGTGGGCAGTCAGACTCGGAACATGAGCGACCATGGTACTGGGATGGATAGCTCGACGGTGAGGGCACTCACAATCTCTGGAGCGAGTTATTGGAGTTGTATGCATATTGATCTTGGCAATGGAAGCAAAATGGCTTCCCACGTTGAGACATGTATATAAGGCTCCGTTTGGGTTATGCGACCCTTAATTGTTTCTGGACAAGAACCACCAGAGTAACCGCGGCAACCCAAGAGGCCGAGGCCAGTCTCCTGCGCGTGGCTCAGCAGGCGCGGACGAGGACGAGGACGAGCAAGCTCAGCACCATCCACGACCAGTGGCCCATCCAGCTTTGTAGCCGGTCGTGGTCGTGGTAGTCGTGGTGGGGATGGCAGTGACAGTGGCTCGCGTGGAGGGGATGGTCGTGGATGAGGAGGCTTCGTGGTCATGGAGGCGGCCCTGAAGGTCCCCTGATCTTCCGGGAGAATGTTCCCGCTAATCTACCCTCTCATCTTGAGCCGCAAGCCCTGCAGCAGCTCGTCGACAAGTTCAAGTCCTTAAAGGTCAAACCAGAGAGACCGTTACGTTCGGTATGGCACTGTGGGTGCAGAAATAAAACTGCGTACCAACTTTTTTGCTGTGAAACTGCCGAAAATTCCCATCTTTGATTATGTCGTGGGCATTTCTCCTCAGACAGATATTAACAGGTTGAAGACACGCATCTTCCAGTTACTAGAAAGAAGTAGCGCAGTCAACCCTCATTTACCTTACATTGCGCATGATCAGAGTCAGAGGTTGTCATCCAGGGTTTCTATATCTCTGCACGTTCAGGATTTAAGCAGCTCCTCGTTAACGCGTAAGACACTTGGACTACTTCTTGAAATTTGCTTATACTTTGCATCTAGCAACTTCTGTATGACGGCTTTCCTAAAAGCAGGGAACTTAGCTGATAAGCTCATGGAGTTCAACCGTTCATCCAGAGGCACAATGCCAACCCTTCCGAAAGGCATCGTCAAAAGTATTCGGGTTCGGACCTTGCATCTTGGCTATAGGAAAAAACTTATTTCGCCATCGAGTCGACCAGTGCCTTGAAGGAACACGTATTTCGACTGTGTGGAAATGGGAGGGAGAGTCTCTGTAGAGAAATATTTTGTGAAAAGTGAGTTATGTTATGCAAAATTTTGATGATCCGTGACAAACCGAACTGAGTTCCTGCAGAGCTGTGTGAGATCGAAGATGGTAACGTCTACCGCGACAAGTTGAACTATTCAAGACCCCAGAAAGGAAGCAGCGTTTGGATGTAATCCGCAAAGTAATTGAGACGAAACTGAAAGACCACCAGAAACCTAGTTTCATCCTCGTCCTTCTGGAGAAACATGACCACTACATATATCCTGGGACCAAGGTGAAAGATCTTTTTCTCCAACTGACTTGTGGTTGTCGTACTAATTTTTTTTAGCGCATTGGCGATGTCGAGCATACTATCTATATGCAGCTACACGAGGCGAACGATGCAAGAAAGCAAGACCAGTATTTCTCCAATGTCGCCTCGATGCTAAGCTTGGTGGCATGAACCACTTGGTACGTATCTTTACAGCTCAAAACTGTTGATGTAACTGACCTCGATTGTTTGCATGATTATACAGCTCGACCCCGGCGCGATGCGTTGGCTAACGGAAAAACCATTATGGTTGGTATTGACGTTATCCATCCGGGACGAGCCGAGAGGACTATTGCTGCCGTTGTAGCGAGCGTTGGTAAAATTTTCGTCCAGTTTCCAGCTAGTTTGCGCATACAGGAGACTAAGAAAGAGGTATTTATTCTTTTTCCAATC
>QDKV01004889.1_pt1 | contig 18024 bp, 22 predicted proteins | sample 1861101 | NCBI WGS metagenome assembly QDKV01 (sample SAMN04275158, study PRJNA302643) | Fungus metagenome, whole genome shotgun sequencing project. | isolation source: fruitbody | host: Mallocybe terrigena | place: Sweden | collected 2013 | reverse complement strand
ATTAAGCCGTTGTCTCATAATTGTTAGATCTTTGAAGAATGAGCAAACACTGGGACAGTTCTTTGAGCCACTGTAAGTCACGTAGCTCCGGCGACTTAACGACATTGAGGGACTGTAACAGGGATTAGGTGGCCGAATTCTTTAATATTTATATAAACAACATACCTGGTCATCAACGATAATCCATTTGACTAAACGCCTATGAAATCCCTCAAGTGTGTATGGCTCTTGTTCAGTATCCTTCTGAATGTCAATTCCAGGACCAACTTCTCCCCTTGCAACCCGCTCCCACCCCTTCAATTGATGTGCAATTACTAGTTCACGATAAAGTTTCCAATGCTGCTGGTGGAGATGATTGCATATATTTTCAGTTTGGCCAGGGTTATTCAACCACACATGCCAGTGCAAACCGCTATAACAAAAATGAAGTTAGATAGTTACATCGTAACATCGGACTGAAGGATTGACTTACATGCATAGCCTACAGGCGAGGTATTTAGTATTCTTTGGTCGTTCATGAAATAGCTCATCGGTTGCCAATGCATTATACAGGAGATCAGGCTTGATTTTCGTCTCTGCTCGTCTTGTAAAGAAACAGACATCACTCACAACCTTCGAGCTTTTCTTGGATTTCTGAAGAATCGAGGCAAACGATGTAAAAGCTGGAGGTTCGGGTTGCGAGTATGGAGTTGGGGACGAATAAGCATTGGAAGAATTCATACCGAGCCCAATTCCATCCATGACTACTTATACTCACTGCCATCTCCACGGAACTACATGTGAAGTCTCCATGGCACTAAGGGGCGTGGAGTAGTTAAATTATTCAGTTATCCACTTCGTAGCATAAGAGCGGAGGCAATGGTGGACGGCTGTTATCGCTGGGAGTAGAGGTTGGAGGTATGTCCAAGTTAGACACCTCCAGGCCTTGAGCGAGCTGTTCAGGGTCAGTTTGAGACATTGTCAGCCGTAGAGTTTGTACGATGGTCAATTTTGTTGGCTTTGGAGGCGAATTAACCTTTTTAAGTGTAGAAGGCATGGTGAAACCTTGGTGCACGAAGGGGAACATGACAATGAAAGTCGCATATTGCCTGTAAAAAAGGTCAAAAAAGGAAGGCAAGTCGAAAGGTAATTTTCACCTTCAGATATGCGATGTGACACACAGCAGGCTACAATACAGGTGCGGCAAGATATCGCCAATGCACAAGTCTTGTGCACATTCAGAGTCGGTAGTTCCTCGGCTAGTGTTCTGCGTAGATTCTTTTCTAGACGCATAGTATAAGCACCGTATTCATTCAAAAAAAAGAAATGACTATGCAACCTCGAACAAACTGGACAGGAGAGGGAAAGTAAGACTGCGACTGCTTTGATAACAGAGTGACAGGTGGTGCACAAATGTCGAGCATACTTCACTTGTTCCCCAGCCATACCACCTCTAGACTCTTCTCAGGCGATGGTAAGGGGCTTCTGTCGCCAACTCCTCGACGAAAGACGACAGCGAGCGGGGATCAGCCAAAGCGTAGCCCAAGTCATCGCGCACAACTGCGTCCACATATCCTTTCTGAGGAGTTGCAATAGCAGCCAAGACATCCGCATGTCAACTCCGCAATGCCAATGTGTAAATGTAATCGAACTGCGTCTTCAACGAGTTGCTCTAATGATTTGGGGGGCTATTTGGATCATTAACGGCAGTGATACTGGACGCGTAAGGTAGTCCCGATTGAAAAGGATATCAGGAGGCTCCTGTGCGACTTGCCGCTCATTTGTGTCAGTTGGAACAGCTAGAAACCCGTTCTGCTTGACTTTCTTTAAGATAAACCGTGTATCCACTGGGGTTGCTTTGAAAGCACTGTCATTTCTTCAACGGTATCCTGGGTATCCAGGTGTAAGAGAAAAAGGTTACGCATGCCGATCTGTAAAAGACTGTCCTCGTCCTCTTCCATCACAGCAGACATATTGCCATAATTGATCACGTTAGATATACCGAGGTGTCGGCGGTTATGGGATGAGGAATTGGAGGCGGCTGTGATTGGGGTTATGGAACGTGATCATTGGGAGCGTCAGAAGATGTGCAGGTACTCGGGGGTCGGCAGTCGGGGTGATAGGTTGAAAGGTGGATTTGGTTGGTGTGGAGGATAACATAGATAGCAACTGGTCTTGTCTCGCCATAGTCGTCATAGTAACGGAGAAGGGGGTGCAAAAACCTTAAACAGCCGTTGCTGCGTCGTGGACGTTCCGTTCGCAGTGGCAGCGGCATTGTTGTTGTCGACTGCCGTGGTTTTCTCGGAGTAGAGAAGCGCAACCTTGGTGTTACGAAAAGTAAGATCAAATATTACAACAACGCATGCAACAGGATATTACAGCATCGGCAGTCCGCTAAGCTGGGAAGTGTGCATAGAACGAGGGCTAACTGCTTGAATACCTCCGCCCGGTCTTGAGGAGGAATCATCATGGTACTTCGGGACAGTCAATGCCGATGCGTTGGCGCCGAAGAACCAGGTGTGTAATTTGACACCCCAATCGTCTTGTAGATGGGGTTGAAAAGGATTGGAAGTGGTGACAGGCAAGCGACGGAACGTAAGAAAAATAGCAGAAGGCAAGGTGTCACCAGAGTAGGTGAAGCGCGCACTCACGCACCGCTCAGCAGTGGGGAGATGTATTGCGCTGCATGCTCTATCCTGGGTCTTGCGTAAAGGTCTAAATATGTTGGCGTCTTCTACCTGGTTAAGGTCCACCTTCGTTTCATTAGGGAATCCCTGCGGTGCTGACCGACGTGAAAGAAGAAGCGCAGAAAGGATAGTACGCGAAGCGTCGAATGCAGTTACGATGAGAGAGATGGTGATTGAAAACCTGTCTTTGCAGGAACGAGCTCATGTCACAACCGTATGGCAATTAACCATCCCCCTTCGCAGCATCCTTGTTATCTAGCGCCTTTGGAGGAGGGCCAACAGGGAAATCCCATGGCCTTGGGACCAACGCTGCAGGCATTATCCTGTAGTGCAACAGTTGAGTTCCAAGAAAACCTGATAAGGTCCAGATAAAACTGACCAGGTAGCTGCACAAACGACACCCTGGCCTTTATCTTGACCCCGGATCGTGTTAAATTCGAAATCGATGAATTGAGCGATGTAGCGAATAAATGGGAGAATCTCTCGAACACCGTTATTGGCAAGTGCTAGCGCTGAGAGAAAGTTCATGACGGTATTCGTGATAGATTGGGCACTCTAAAAGAGGGTGAGTAGTCTGGATCAAGTAATGATTTTCAAAAGATACAGACAGGTAGGCCAGAGATGAAGGAGGCAGAAGAAGTTCCAAACCCCACCAACCTGTCTCTAGGTTGTTACTGAGATGAAACAACAAACACGTTTAACTACTCACAAGTTAACACTGATATCCTATCAGTCGGTGGAAATATGCCCTGAAAGTGTTCAGAACTCGCAACAAATGCACTTGATAAATTGACATACCAGTATGGTCTGGCATTATAGCTTTGCCAGTTGCAAACACGTCAGTCGGTCCGTTGGCGAATATCAACAAGGCTCGAGGACCGTATTGACAATTTCGATCTATTAGACAGTTCGAACTCTGGTAGACGTACGAGACGGTTGCCACAAACCCCTACAATTGCACCTTAAAGGGCTCCGCTTCGTAGTTAAGATGCCTTATATTTTTTCTTCGTTTTCAAGGCAGGTCAGGTCGAATTTGAAAATATCTTCATAAAGAAAAGGTAAGTGGATTTCAAGACGAAGCAGTCAATAAAAATGTACACAAACCCTCTCATACTTGCAGCTCTCAACCCCCCAACTGTAGTAACTGTTGTCACATCAGGAGCGTTCTCTCTGGTGCCTAGTTGATTGGTCGGCGGCTAATCCTTACGTCTGAAGACTTTGAACAGAAACAAGGGCATGACGGCTGTGAGCCAACTAAACACTGGATGTGATCAAAATTTAATTTCACCAACTGAGAAAATCAGATAATCAGAGCTAGACTTACGTTGACGAGGACGTTGCCTAAAGTTGATCGGTTGACTGATCTGTTGGTAGGTCAGGACATGTGTAAGGGGGATGTGAATACAAATCCACGAAACCCAAGGAATCCGTCACCAAGTCAGGCGAACCTATATACCTGGCAAATTTTAGTCACATGATGTCGTGATGTAATTGCTTATGTAAGAAGGTCACTGTCGAAGGCCCGAGGAGGACCTTCCTGCCAAAAATTGATGTTTTGTTACGCTTTTACACATCTGAAATGTTAAAAAACCCGTGATTTTCATATGATCATGGTTTGGACTTTGTTCTACCTTTTCCTTGACAACGATTGTGTATATGTAGCATAGGTAATTCAATTCATGAAAAATAAGAGAAACTGGGTCTTTGTATGTTATATAATTTCATTTGGAAGAGGACAGGGCATATGTACCAGTTTTTGACAGTCGCAAGTAGAGTAGACAGGGTTGAGATTTGAGAATGAAGGAACATAAATACTCATGAAATATTTTGCGCTGTCTTTCCGCACGAAACCATATCAGCATTCTCTCAGCGCTTACCGCGTTGCCATCAAATGGTATGAACCAGTCGTATACCGTATAAAGCTCGAGAGCTCCATGGTCTAGGTTGCGAGCCCTTCCCCATCGCTGCCCTTCATATATGGTAGCTTTACTCCTCGACGGGCCAACATTTTTTAAATCTCAGTATTTAATACATTCCTCAGACTTGGGGTAATGACGAAATATGTAAGGTTGGTAGTATGTATTTCCTCAACCTTAATACGGGTGTGGGAAGAAGAACCTGTGATTTTCGGAGGCTGCCGATGATGAAACTTTGGCCCATGATTGATTTTCAAAACGTATCGAGAATTATATAGTAGTATAAGAGACTTGTCGTTGGTGCACGATATTTATGTCAATATCCCCTTAAATACCAATCTATCCTTTGCTTATCAACGTAGATGCCCACAAAGTCCCTTCGGGGGTGCTCGTAACAGCACCACAAAGAGGTAAAAGGATGAGCCTGGAATCATAATCTGCAACCGTCAAACTTTCTGCCCCTTGTCCCTCGATGGCTCTCGGCCAACTGACAAGGAAATGATCTGTCGAAACATGCGCTAGGTGATTGCGTTAAACTTGAAACTGGTAAAGTTGAAGGACTTACCTGCATGTCTGAAACATGCCGCCAAGCAAAGGTTTACATGCTTTTTTTTTACTACGGCAGTAGAGACATGCAGTTCTTTTCCCATCTTGGCTACGTTGGCATCGTTGCTGACGTTTAACGGGCATGACTTGATGATGATCGGACTTAGATTGAGGGGGCTGCTGCTCAGCCAGGTGGCGATCATATTTGAGCTTCGATGGCTGTGGTATGGGGGCCTGGGGAATCAACATGAAGGTTGGGATTATGTTCTGATGAAGATAATGACTTTGAAGAGGGCTATGGGACTCGGACTTCAAGTCATGGGAGTGAAGTTGACCAGCTGCCACTGGCATTGCCAAGACAAGTGCAGGGTCATAAACATTGGCTGGCATGGACTGCTCAAGCTAGGTTAACATGTGAGCTTTGATGCAATACTACAAAGGAGGGGTGGCATACAGATACATGGTTGCTGCCAGCGACGGGAATCTGTGGTTGATGATCCAGGAAATCGCTCTGCAATGTCCCGGGCTGACAATCAAAAAATGTGTAATTGGCAGCGTCCTGCATTGAAGGCCCAGCAGAAGCTACATGTACGTGAGATGTGTGGTCTTGCTGTCTGGTATGGCAAGCCTCAGGGTATGTCTGGGAGAATGTGGACTTGAGAAAGGTTTCGATTTTTGCTTGCTGGTATTCTGCTGTATCCATAGCCTCAAGGAATGCCCCATAAAATGGTTCTCCCTCTTCCCACGTGACATGCATGAACAGAGACGATGGTAGGGTGTTGGCCACAGTGCTGTCATACATATTTGGCTTGAATATAGTGAGCAAACGATGGATTTCAAAACTCCTAAAGGAACACAGACCTCAAGTTGACTGTCCAGACAGTCCAGATTGTTGTCGTACATTGAGGGTAGATCAAATTGGAGAAGTGACTATACAATTTTACTCAATACTATCCGAATTTGAACCGAACACGTTACGCCGGAACGTATCGAACTGTCTTGCTATGTAAGTTCCCAAAGCTGATTTTAGGCTCGTATTTTATGACACCTTTCTCAGATAAAATGAATTTATAGACAATGATGTATATAAGGGAGTGACGACAGATCACGGATAGCCAAATTTTAACAGAGAAGAGAAATAAACGTGAATACCGTGCCTGCCAAGTTGCAGTGGTGGTCTAGAATTGGCATAGTACATAATTAAAACTTCACCCGTTGCTCTATCCGGCCTGATTAACAAGAAGTGAAATGCCGACAAACAAGTAGGCACTCTACAGTGGCTGTTTCGCGAAGTATTCCTCCACTAACCGTCCAATTGGAAAAAGATTAAGTAACCACTCATCAATTTTGACGTACTCTTGACCAGATGCTTGGGGTGTGTGTTTGTTTCTTTCAGAGAGATATTAAAGAAGTTTTGACTAGGTCAAACAGATAGATTAATTCTCTCCTTCCACCACAGCCATGGCCGTCTGTAAAACATAGTATATGATGGGTAAAGGTTCAACACAGGTTAGTGGTGGGAAAACTGAATAGTACAGCTGGCTCACCTACGTAGTTTCCAAACATGTCTCAGTGGGGAGGTATTTGATGGAACAATCTTGTCGAAAATTTGCTGTCTGTCTTCCTCACTGGATTCTTCAAGCCATTGGTGGATGAAGCGGGAACCATTCTGATCAGCACTGAACTCTGACACAACATGACCAAAAATGTCCTTTTTGACTTCGGTTAAATGGGAAATTAATGAACATCAGATCATACCTTGATGGCCAAATGTTTGTTCTGGTTGGAGCAATGAAATTCTTTCACCACAGTACCGGCATAAAGGAAGACCTGTCTGATTAGCATGGTACCTGTTTTGGCTGGGCGCAAACAATGACGAAGAGGTGAGTGGCTGTTGTAATCTGACGACACAAATGGTGATGATGTCACATGTGAGAACCCAATTGAGTAATTATTCGCAAATGTATCAATATTTCAATGGCGCGGCAGCAGTCTAGAAGCAGATGATCAGCATAGTACACGGACATGTTGAGAAAGCTTTATATTAGAAATTCCTGGAGCCTGAGAGGAGAGAAAGCAGAAAGCTTGAGGTCAGATGTCAATTTGAAGGAAGTCAAAAAAATGTTGTCTGCCAGTGGGCTTTTACCACAATAAAGAGCTCAGACATTGTAGAGCCCGGCAACCATGTAGAAGAACATCAATGACGCGTATGTAGATGACAGTTAGTAAACTACCGGACTCACTCATAAGAACAAAGCGCAATATCTATGGTACGCCAGAAGGTTGTGCTTCAATTTCCACACGACTTGCCACCTTCTGGCATACCATACATTACCTGTGACAGTGTAGGGGCGTTAAGTCATGTAATACCGAGTTCGCCACTTGACATCCAGTTTTCCGAAAACTTTCAGTGGCACATAACCTTTTATTCCTATCAGGCAATTTTAGTGGTGCACCAATTGGTCACACATCAATTTCAGGACAAGAAAACAATCATTTTCAGTTGATCTGGAGTAATTCCACCTCAAATTTCAGAGTCGCATTACCAGGTATCAATGGCCCAAATCCCCTGGAACCATATGCCTGGCGACAGAGAGGTGTAAATATGATAGATTATTGAGAAGTTGATAATATAGACGCACAAAGTCGGGACTCATAGTGAGGATGGCCTGCTGTCCAATGGAGAGTTGCAACACACCTACTATCCTGCATCATAATGTTCATTGTGATAAAGAACAAAAATAACCTTCATCCCATCCTCTGATCAGATTCCCGACTCCAATTACTGTTTGAAGAGGACCACTATTGAAACTTGAAAGAGTGAATCAACGACATAGTGGAACACAGACTAACTTGTATCCACTGGAGATAAATATGGTGCCATCCACGAGACTTCCTTTGTAATGTATGGTTACTCTGTCTGGATCACAAATTATCATCAATGATTCATTTAGATGAGCGTCTAAGGAAAATGAATTGATATAGGTTACGCACCACCTTTCTTGGGGAATGTCTTCTTATCACCTGCAACAAGAGTTTCGATAGTGACTCCCTAAAAGGCACACTAAGCAACGAAAGTGTCTAGAGAAGGAGAGAAGTCACCATGTTTCTCAACTAGAAGGGTCCCTCATCTCTGCTTGACAGCCCACTTATAGACGGATGGGGTGGATCTTGATCCAAGGATATACCTCTGGGAATTACTCCCGCTTGCGACTCCACAAATCAGGATTCAATTAATGTTCACCTTCTGATCGATCCTGAGAAATCGGAATGACAACAGGGTGCCTAAAACCAGAGGCTATAGCCATAAAGCAACAAGATGAACACTTGTCTTGGTCTCACCAAGTATGAACTTTGAGACTTGGAGGGTGAATGTAGAGATAATCTGTAAGGAAGGAACATTCTCCTCACTATATGAACAGTTCCAGGCGTTACCTCTGTTGTGGTGAATATTTGAGACTAAGGACGAACCACTGTTCAAGTTGGCAATTCATGTGGCAAACAATTGATGTTGATCCTGATGTCGAAAGATTAGTGTAAAGCAATTCTGATCATGAATGATTCTGTATAACTAGATAAATTATTGATGGTATTCCGACCAGCTGGTGTGGCGCCGCATGCCCAAATTGGAAAATTAAACAGGAATTAGGGCCTGATAGCGGTCGTCAAATGAATTGGACTCTGGCACATTACAATCACAAGGCATTTTATGTGCAAAAGGAAGTACATCTGTATGAGGCAAAAATGGACCTTGGTCCAACACATGCTCCCTCCAACACACCATTGGCTGCGCTTCCAAAATTAATTTCTAACAGCTCTTTGTTCCCAATGCCCTGTCATTAACCATCAGGATCTCTTGTTCAAGTTCGGATAAGCTACAAATGTCAAGCGGCAAACTCAATGTCAAAGCGGTAAACTCGGTGAACTCAATGTCAAAGCGGTGAATTCAAACAAAGTGGTAATGGCCTTCGAAAAGATGATCAATGGACTTCTGGCATGGGATAAGGCTATGAAGCACCCATATGACAACACCTGCTTCAAGACTCCTCACTGTCTCTGACATGATCCAAAACTCAGCACCGTACCTGCCTACCGAGTTGACTGATCTGATTATTGACCACCTTGCGTATAAACTCTATGATGATTTAGTCCCTCAACAACTATACCATCCACACATCCTTGCTCCTCTCATAGCTTGTTCCACAGTATCCAAGGCAGTCCACAACCGTACATTACACCATATCTTCTCAACCATCATTCTCACTGAGTCGTTCCTATCTCAGTATGGAAATAAACACCAGGGTCACCGCAAGCAAACTATCTTTGGTCTACTCGACATCCTCGACAACGACAGTGACGATAAACTGAGAAGAAGCATACGAACATTGAAGTTGTACACCGCTCCGATGCGTCTTCCCACCAAGTCCGCATGGGGAGACGTAGATGAGGATTTCCCATCTATCCTCAGAGACACCTCCCTCCCTCGTCTGTTATTAAAATTGACTTGGATACATTCTTTCCATATTTTACACCGATATCCAGAGCCATTCCGATACTCTGACCTTTCTGATGAAATGAAACTGGGCATAGAAGGAATCCTACACAGTCGTTTTCTTTCCCATTTGGAACTTGTTGGATTCTCCGAATTTCCTCCATCTTTTCTTACTTGTTGCAGTCATCTGACGGAACTGGAGTGTCACAATTATGTTTGGCCATTTTACTATTCCAATCAAAACACCCATTCCGTTCCAAACACTGTGTGGGATCACAGCATAGAGTCGAAATGTCACTCTAACCTACTACTAGTATATGCTTGCTTCACGGGATGTAACAACCTTGTTGAAGAATTGATCGCAGGTGAGTTGGTTATTTTATAAAAAAACCTTAGGTTTAATATTCGAATTTACTGAGCATCAAAGCGTAGATGGGGCTTTCTCCAGGCTCAAGGTACTCAAACACAACTTGGGGGACATCTCTGATATCATTCTATCATCGAGGATTATAAACCAAGCTGCATTGACGCTTGAAACAGTCTACATCAATTGTCTTAATGGACGACTCTGTAAGTCTATTTGAATTTTTCCCTCTGATGAAACCGTACATTTCACTTTCAAAGGCATAGAAGAAATCAAAGACTGTCCGATTGACTTTGGGGTATTATCCTCTCTACGAGAAATTGCCATTTCATCTTTTGGTTCTGTTGAAAGATATGGTAGTACCGGATTTCTACATGCGCTTTGCCAGCTCCTAAGCGTCCGGGACTCTGCTTTTCAAGTTTCCTCAAATCGGAGCCATACCATCGAGATTGTAAGACTCAACATCCGTTGGGGAAGTGTGACATTTAGGAGTGCGAATGTCCTTTTCAAACGCGATGACCCTGGTTGGGAAGAACTTGACAGGTTACTTAATCACAGCCCTCTTTTTCGACGATTGAAGATGGTGGAGATTCATGTTAAAATGATCATTCGTAGTGAGGGCACCAGCATCTTCGACATAAAAGATGCTTATCAGCTGAGGAACGAGATATCCCAAAGCACGACCAATTTATTCAGAATGCTCACGGCCACAAGATCAGTTAAATTGACCATTCTCATTGATTGCCCATCTCTTGTCTAGTACAAAAAACCACCCTTTTATTTTCCACTGATCAATGCACATACCATTTTGACTTATGCACCATTCTAACTATGCACAACTTGAAGGTAGTAAAGTTCCGTTAGGTTCATCTCCTGCATCGGGAGCCACAAGGACATCATATGTGTATTGGCGGAGATTAAATTCTTTCCCCATAGGGACTCCTGATTATGAAAATCAAAAGTCCTTAGATAGCTTTACGTTGGGCAGCTTAATTGAAAATTCCACATCCACTATGTCCGGGACTCCGTACATAATAGTATTACATGAATCTTGAAGTGATCTACCCTGTTAGATCTTAGATTGAGAATAGTATATATATGGCCAATCACATCTCACTGGCAGCGAGAAAAGATAAAATCTCTATGTCTCAAAGTTTGTTACTTTGCCATCAGTCAATAAGTTGCTATGAACACATTCCCAGTCAGTATCATTTTATGCATCTGTGACAAATGATCTCTTACTTAACACCTCTTTCAAATTTCAATACTAGTAGCCTGGAACCCGAGTATTCTTTTGGACATCCACTGGCAATGTCAAATATGCCATTACACAGTCTACCAATCGTTTACCAGATGTACGTACTCCAAAGACCTTCACACATATTATAGGAGTTGGAATCACACCCTATTACAGGGAACACAAATTTTGGTTTTAAGAACTGAAGAAAATGGGAACATAACAACGCTTCCGTGAGTGCCAATTTTTGTCTAACTAGCTCATTTATTTACTACTCTGATCATTAGTGCAGTTGGAGTGACAAGGATCAGAACTTAGAATATTAGTATTACTGTACCATTTCAATAGATATGGCTGTCTCTTTTTCCACCCGATTTTTTGACCCCAGATTTTATTTTATTCTCAATTTATCAGATTTTCCAAGATTTCTCAAATGCAGTGGGAAATTCACGTGTTGGCTGAATCAGTCAAAAATACAGTGCCATAAATGGTCAAATCGCATTGGCAATCTTTGGGCAGATCACCATTTTTGTCGTTTATTGATGGAGAACTCAAAGGGGCTTTGGCAACACCGTGCCAGTGATCATTTAATTACAGTAAACTGTAACGTAAACTGGGACTAAGACGCACTGGCACAGGCACCTTATTTCAATTTTGAACCCCAACTTCCATCATCCAATTTAGTAAAATTTTCCAACTCATGTCTGAAACTGCAACCCATAATCCAAACCCTCCAACCCCTCCCTCATCTCCAGCTTTGAATCCACTGTATGTATACTGATAGTCCATCATTCCTATATACTGATTAGTGCAACAGAACTCCTGCCCCTACTGATCTGAGTGAATCCCTTGTCAGTACAGATTACGCACTTTCAAGTAAGTTACATTGATAATTGATGATTGACAGTGATTGAATAGCTGGCATTGTTTGATGATATAGGTGTGGAATCAGATAGTTTTTATGATAGAAGGCTTATCCTCCACCTCACAAAAGAGCTTGATGATGTTCAAGCAGAACTTTCAGCAGTTCGTACTGCTTCGAAGAAGGAATTAAAAGAGGTTAAAGAAGAACTTAAAATTGCTCGAAAAGCGAATTCCCTTTTATTTCTGACTCTACAATCTGCCATAGGACATTGTGCCTCTATTTAATAATTGTCGAACACATTAGATTATGACATGGCTCTCCCAGTGGATAGCATAACCCAGCACTGAGTACTTTGAGCTACAAATAAGATTTAAACCAAAATAGGAAACAGAAGCGCTGAGTGCTGGATTTTTCAAGTGGGTCTAGCATTATAAAATCAGGTGAAATACTGTAATCCAGAGGACCAGCAGAAATATCCCTATGTTCGCAAATTCTATTTCGTCGTGTGTCGGACATTTAAAATTGTGTTACAACCAAATCGGGGTTGTAACAGGTGTTACAGAGAGTTAAAGGATTTTACGCTATGAGGTTCTTGTCCTGGAATAATATAAAAATTTAATGTTCACTACTTGAGACAATGGCAATGTAAATTAGATTAAAAGAAATTTTTTTGTGTACAAGGAGTTAAGGTATAACAATTTAATTTTTTGTTGTAATGGCGTTACATCTTGGACCGTCAGGTGAGTTATCATGCGTGACAGCACATTACCACTAAAATTTGATTATTCCAGAGGCCTCTGTCCTTTCGATTTTCCATGGCTCCCGTGTAGCCCCTCATCAGAGTTTTCACATCAGCGTGGAATATCTTACTGCCATTGTTTTGGCTGATGCCAAGAACTTTTCCTGTTTGCATGAGTTGTGTGCTCCGTTGATCTAAAATTTTCCTGTGAGTTCTCGTCGGTGGGAACACTGTCAAGGGTCAGACGGTTTGCTTATCAGATTTGGCCCTCCTCCATTGTGGTTGACATTTTCTTTTTGGAGCTTGTTGCGATCATGTCCTCCATGTTGCATCTTTTCGCCGGCCTCCTCATCGACTCCTCCTTTTCTCAGACAGTCTCAACTCCATTTGTGTTCTCAGCACTTTGTCAGCCTCGGAAGGACTTTACAATGCTCCTCTATGAGAAATCTCGGGGATTATCCTTTCTACCGGGATTGATCTTCGTGTCTGTCACATTGCAGAAATAGAGAATATTCATGCTGACTTCTGATTGGTGACTATCAGAGGCTTTACCCCTCACACCGCGTCCGCTCATTTACTCCTCCTCAGGAGCTCCTGCCGGCGCAATGAAGGGAGTGCTTTTGAGTGCGTTGGATGGGCAGGGATCTTCCCGTGCCCGCCCTACAATGGACCTTGTTAGCCTGGATTTCTGGGCACTCGTTCTTCAAGTTCAGGCTATTGAATGGTCCACTGCAAAAGGTTATGCGACAGGGGCGCGTGATTACCTTTGTTTCTGTCTTTCACATTCTCTCCCAGTTGATCCCACTCTGGCTCATTATATCGCTTATACCTCCCAATTCATTGCTTCTGTCCCTTGGTACCTTTCTGGTGCTCGACACTTCCTCTCCATTCTGTATCCCGACTTTGATGTGAACCAGGCCCATCCACTGGTTCAGGCGACGATCCGGGGCTCGGAAAGTTCGGGCAGACCCCATATGATGGAAGTTGCCTTTACGTCCTGATCACCTGGTTGACTTTTGGAAGGCTGCGAAAGATTCGGGTTGTTACGATGATCTCCTCTTTGTAGTTATCCTGTCATGTGGTTTTCATGCTTGTCACCAAACTGGGAGTTGGTGCAGAACAATGACCAGACCCTCTTCGACTGTTGGAAGGTGATCAAGCGTGCATACCTCTCCTTCTCACATCATCATAGCCGATCCCTTCTATCAGGGTACTGTGATTTTGCTGGGGTCCCACGACATTGTATGTCCTGTTCAGCTTCTGTCGGATTATGTGGCTCACTGTGATGCAGTCCATCATGGTCAGTCACCCCTCTTTCTTACAGTGCAGGGATTGCATCCGATGCGTCGGTGGTTTGATGGGAAGTTCTTTGCCGTCCTAGATCGGACCTTTGGCAGCCACTCCCTTTGTGCTGGTGGTGCTACCTACTATGCTTCTCTTGGGCTCTCTGAAGATGACATTCAGGCACTGAACTTCAGTTGGCCTCCCCAGGCACGCCACAAGAACAATAGTGATGGATGTTGCAACGGCAAGGGATGCAGTATTAACTGTTCGGACCGAACGAACCCAAATTTCGGCATGGGCGCCACCTATTTCAGTCAACATCAGTTCAACTGCTGCATCCTCGAGGGGGACAGGAGGTGAGTCCAATATTAAAATCTTATTTTCTTATCTAACATGTTATGTAGAGGGTTGTCAAACATCAGAAACGTTAGCGACGATCATTTCTGGTACAGGAGCAATATAGTCACGCTTAGCCACAGTTACTCATGAGTCATGAATAGAGTTGTTGTCTACAGCCTACAACACTTATTGCAATGTGTTCGCTTTGCACCAAACGAGTTCGAGGTGGCATTGGTGGTTTCGACGCTGATTCAGATGAAGAAGTTGAGATTGATAAGTCTGCAACACTGACATCAGGAGGGATTGACATTGACTACACTGAACATGTTTCCAAACGACAAAAGCAATCGCACACAAGTGGGTATACACTTTTGGGGTCAAGCACCGACTTTCAAAAGTCAATAGAAGTACAGGAACCAATAGAGCCTCAACCCTCGACAAAAGGAATGCGGAAGCAGGTGTGTTTCTTTCTGTTTTGGTCTGTATTCAGTGATGAACTCATACTGTAGGGCGCATCTGTGACAATGGCAATGTTTTCTTCCAAATTTCTTGTCTTACAGGAAAGCATCTTGCTTAAGTCGTATCACAAGAATGTTGGTTCCACCTGCCAATGTGGCAGTAATCCTGCACTTTTCCAGTGTGCAGGCCAAGAATACTGCTTCAGTGGAAGGCTTCAATGTGGCGCTTGTATTGTGCAACAACACAAGTGGCTTCCATTCCACCGTATCGAGAAGTGGGATGGGAAGACATTTGTTGCGCATTCCCTTAAGGAGCTTGGCTATGTTCTATATCTTGGACATTGTGGCAAAAAATGTGTCAATCTTTCCGAAACAACTCCACCACGGCCCATGGTCATCGTTCATACCAATGGCTACCACAGGATGCTTGTGCACTGTGCCAATGCTCTATCGGAATCCATTCAACTCTGTGACGAACAGCTGTTTCCAGCAACATTGTCCCAACCATGGACTGTGTTCACCTTTTCGGTTTTGGATAACTGTCATATTCACATGTTATCGTCTAAAAAGCCCATGGGTGACTTTCATGATGCCTTGGTGAAATGACAAGTTCTTCTTTTCCCCAGGACATTCCAGTATGTCATCAAGTTGTTCCATATTCCCAACATATGTATTCATATGCGCCTAGAACAGATATGTGATGATGACACACATTTATCGAGTATGGATACATTTAGCTTTAGTCCATCGTTGTGGACAAACTCATGGTATCGATGAGGTACTGTTGGGACGCCAGGCGGATTCATTAGCGGTTCGATGTCCCGCATGCCCAGAAATCGGATTCAACGTCGATAAATGTGTCGTAGAGGATGCAAGCGAATATGAAAGGTGAGTTCTACATCTCTAATCACCAGAATGCTAATGTAAAATGTATAGACACAAATATACTTTATTTGTCTCAGCAGATGGCAATTTTAGATTGCAACGCAAGAGTAAAAATGATGACCCTGATGATTTCGCACTGAATGGAGGTCGGGCTTATTTTGTCGAGAATGAGAAATACCAACAATATCTTGGATTTATTGAACAAACTAAAGATGTCTGTCCAATTTTAAGTGGAAGTATGCCAAATAACAAACTCATCTTTTTCAGGACTGTGGTTGCCAGCATCTTCAAGCAAATCGGCTGCAAAATGTGGTCAAGTTTAAGAATGCTGTTGTAAGCGGTGTTGTTGCAATCGTCTGCGCGCGCCATGTCTTTTATCTTCCTCAAGGCATGGTTGACTTGCAAAAAGGTGAAGCGTAAGTAATATGGCATGTTAGAGGTCAGTAATATGTGACTAATACTTCTATGATAGGTTTGCGAACACTGATTATGCATTAGTACATTCATTGGCTGATGTTGGGCACCACCGATGGATTATGGTCAGCTATGATATTTGGTGCTCATATCATGTCAACCTCAAGAAACGCTTTGCAAAGTTTTTTCCCAATGCTGCTGATCTACTCAATCGCATGCGTGGTGCAATTCCTAAAATGCACATCAAGAATCACCTTGAGGCATGTCAGCTTCTCTGGGCATTCAACTATCTACATGGGTCAGGCGAAACATGCGGGGAGCAAATTGAAACTGCTGGTCAGAGGGAAATCAGGCCGCTGCAAGTACAAAGGAGATGAATGAAGGTCATCGACACGATATACTGGATGAGTATCATGGATATTGGAATTGGACAAAGACTCACAAGCTTGGTTTATACACTGCTCTTGATTTGGAACTTGTCATCACTAAGAACTTGTTTGCAGCTGCTGCACAGTACAGTGCATACACCAGGTGTCTGGATGTTCTCAAGAAGCGAGAAATGAATTTCTGTTGTTTCGAGGCCAGCATGACCAAGGAGAATGTACAGAAATGGCAAGGAATGGATGACCATCCCCACATGAAGAACAAAGAGGCAATTTCTGTATATACTGCCAAGTTCAAGAATTTGGAGGGTATGTAATAGCCTCTTTATTTGATCAAACATTCTACAGAAGTGTTTCAGGTCCCCCAACACAAGAAAAAGCATACAAGTCTCTACTGCAACAAGAGCTGGAGAACAACCTCTCTGAGTCTAGCACAAACAAGTCTGTTGGCAAAATTTACTTCATTAATGATGGGCTTAGATTGGAGCACGATCAGTGTGTAATTGACCATTTTTCAAATCAAATATTCTAAGAAAATGTGTAGGGCAAAAATTACTGTACTTTCATCTAGTCAGGTCCGAACAGTGGCTCAGACAGACTTACTTCTGAAAATGCGCATCAAACTTCATCAAGATCTTTTTGACTGGCGCAAGCTTCAGTATGGGTATTGTCCGTCTCTCAATGATTGCATTGATGCTGTAGATCCCAACACACCTGAACTGGCAAACCTTTTCCTTCCCTCATCATTCCAAGGGTCTTCTGATCATGAAATGACTGAATTGGCAAAACTCGAGTATGAGTTACAGCTGGGTCAAGCATATGATGCCCTTGATGAAGTCAGAACAAAAATCAAGATTTTCAATTTTAATCTAGATTTCAAAAAGAACAATGTATTTAGCCAACGACCCAACACTCGAGTCCAGCAGTATCTTAAAACCTTGTCAGCTGACAAAATCAATGCTGCTGACAAGTATCGACAGGCACGGCAAGCTCTGCTCAATTTGGGTCTATCCAAAAATGACCAATCCCTTCGTCCACTTCACCACCACGAATTGTGGGGTAAGGATACCAGTCATCTGGCACGGCTTGGTGACACAAAGAAAGAAGAACCTTGGTTTTGGACAGTTGGAATGCCAAACGGACTATCTGAGGCAGAACAAACTGAGTGGAGTGTTGAATGTGAGCAAAACTTTACCTTGCCCCACGTATTCCTGGCGGAATCCCAGCAATCCTACCAGGAAGACAAGGATTCCTGGGGGATTCCTGGAATTCCCACCAGGAAGACCAGGAATCCTGGTGAATTCCTGGAATTCCTACCAGGAAGACCAGGAATCCTGGTGAATTCCTTGCCATCCTACCAGGAAGACCAGGATTCCTGGTGAATTCCTGGCCATCCTACCAGGAAGACCAGGATTCCTGGTAATTGACATATAATC
>QDKV01004890.1_pt1 | contig 18037 bp, 22 predicted proteins | sample 1861101 | NCBI WGS metagenome assembly QDKV01 (sample SAMN04275158, study PRJNA302643) | Fungus metagenome, whole genome shotgun sequencing project. | isolation source: fruitbody | host: Mallocybe terrigena | place: Sweden | collected 2013 | reverse complement strand
CATTTTCCTCTCTCCGGTAAGATGATCCTCTCCATCCAGTGGAAATTACTTACAACAATAGATCTTCAATCGCCTGGCTGAATTTGGCTTTAGAAACCTTCCAGAATGAATCATTGAAGGCTGGGTCACCACCAAAGGCAGGATTGAATATTATTTCAGGACATTTGGCTCTGTCTCGATTCTGTTTGTCGAGATCAAGTTAGAAATTGGTGATCTCGAAGAGCGCTTGAATGCAGTGGGTCACGACATCGCGGAGAGCGATGGTGGGTCGTCTTACCTATGTCCAATGTGCTATGTTATTCTTTTGAATCCATAGCGTGCAATTGGAAAACGCAACGCAAGGTTTTAAAGTACTCGTTTTCGGTATCCTGTGCGATGGAAAGCACTCCACCCTCATTTAAACGCGGCTGTCTTCCTTGTGAGGTAATATTTGACTTACTTATGACGTCTTTTGTCTCGAGCTTGGCGAAAAGTCGTGAAGTTCCGATCCGAGCGGAGAGAGAAAAGACACCTGAAACCTAGAGAGAGCTTGGCGAAGTGGGATGAAGCATTGAAGCATGCCAAAGATGCATTTGGCAAGTTTCGGGATTCAGAGTGCGTAACAATCGACTCAGTCACTCAATGATTGATGATGCAAATTCAATCGTTGAAGGAGCAATGAAAGCTCCGAAGCAAAGGTATGAGATTTTAACCCTTCTCATTGTGATTGTAACAGACTTAGCGTTGAAGTGGTGCCTATTGACAGGACACATTTCATCATGACCAGCTGGGTTGATGCAGATGCTGAAAAGGCACGATGAGGAAGAATGATGCGGTTTTTTTTGAAGTTTGAGCCCCAAGCCAAAGTTGAATTGGAAATTGTAATAGACTTGCGAAGATGACCGAGTATTGGCCCTAAATACTATGCGTTTGAGGAATACGAACAACTAAGGTTTTCGATCTAAACTGGATAAGTAACTTTGACGGCTAGTGGCGGAGAACTTTGAAATCGGGGCTGATCGTCTGTTGAAGAAAAAGAGCATTTTGGTGATGTGACTGAAGAAGATACCAAGGAAGCCGTCGATGGTCTATGTTTATGAAGGCCGATGCAAGATCGGGCAGTGAGTTCTATGAAGCTCATATTTGAAAGGCAACGATCGAAGTGCGTCGCCGAGAGAATGTTCCCCACTCTTCCAATTCAACAGTCACGGCCAATTGGCTGAGATTTATCCCGGTGCTGATCGATCAGCATGATTCCTTCATTTGACTTTTCCAACCAGTGATTGTGAAGACCCAGACTGGTAAGGAAATCCAGTAGCGATCGCTGACATCATCTTGGTCCTCAAGGCGTGTAGATATCAACGGACTACTCAAACCAACACTTGATCTTTTCTGGCCGTCAACTCGAAGGTGCCAGAACTCTCAGTGATTATGGCATACGACATGACTCCACCATTTTGAGGTTGAGGAAAGCCAATATTATCTTCTGGCCCCAGAACCAATTGAAGCATCGGTTGAATTATCTCTCATTCCTCAGTGGCCATCTAAAGGGTTCAATTAGATCGATTACGATACTTGAATCTCAGACGTACCTTTCAGCGGCTACTCTCCAGTCTGCGGAGAAAGTTACGTGGAATATTAGATCCATGCAAAAAAGAACTAGAAACACAAACAGAAGCGGAGTCGCCTACACTTTTGCAATTAGCTGTAACAAACCTTATACAACGAAATGAGTCAAATGACGAGACACGCATCACACTATTCCTTAAGATGCAAAACAGATGACATTATCGTTTGGAGTTGCTCACATGCTCCACAATTTTGACAACGGGCTTGCAAGGATGTGACACAACGAGGACTCATCGCAGTCACATTTGGCTATATGAGAACGGCCACGCTCGCTTTCCATCAACTCGACTTACCTCCCATTTGACTTGAACGACTTCTGCAGTTGTAAGCAAAACCTTACAGATCACCCTCCTCACCCCGCTAACCGTCAATGCCACGACAGCGCCAAGATGACCTCAATCCACGACAAAAATGCCGCATTGGTGAAAGCAGCGGGGGCTGGTGACGTCCAGACCATAAAGAAGCTGCTCGACAGTGGTGCCAAGGTCAACTACGAGCTTAACGGTGTCACTCCAGTACTCGCAGCAGCTACGGCGGGTCATTTGGATGCAGTGATGTTGTTGCTCGACAGAGGCGCAGATGTAAATGCTCGTGATAGTTCGAGCCGGACCATCATCAAGCTAGCGCTCGACAACGATCACGTGGCTCTCGCACAAGCGCTGGTCAAACGCTATCCCAACATGATTGTTACTGACCCGCGGCTGCCCGAGGGAGAGGCTTGGCTGCGAAAGCAGTTCCAATTGATTTCTGACAACGTCAAGGACAGTCTCAGCAAGCCCGATCCTGTCTTGCTGGAGCGACTCGTACGCTGGGATCTAGGGCCGACCGAGAACAGAAGCGTGTCCGACACGTATTGGGAACACATCCTGCTGCGTTACATTGGCGATATCCCGTTGGACATCCGTCGAAACTACTCGACAGAGTTAAAGTTGTCCCTTGTTGGAACGTTCAACCTCATTCTTAAAGGTCACGATGGGATCACCGAATCGGCGCGGCTGCTGAATAGTAAATTACCCACCACGCAATACGACATCACCGAGACTGTGATAAAGCAGACCGTCCAAACGGGCGGATGGGCGACGGAGCGCTGGGGCTACCACGATAACAACTTTCAGGTTACCGATGGTATCGACACCTTCCTCATCGAGAACAGCAAGATCACGGTAAAGATGATCAATTATAATGTTGTAAAAGCCGATTCCAGATCTGATTATGAGAAGAAGATTGGATTGTCTAAGTAGTTGAAGAATTAAATAATCTGGACTTATTTTTTGTTGTATTAGTTTACATACTGCAAAGCTCATTGGCCACGCATGCAATAGCCCCTACAAAGAGTTTGCGAATTTAGGCGCTCAGGAGTCAGTAGTCTTCTGATCGAGCGCTTGCTACAACCACGTAGTAAAATAATCCTGTAAGATTACTAAGATATGTTACGCTGTCCACTCAATGCGGCGTCATCTTGACATGGACTTTAATGACACAAGTTACAATGCTTAATGCTGTGAAGGAATACAACAATGAACCCACTAAATTTGGTATCGTCTTTATATCTGTCTAGTCGCTATAAATTCAAGGCCTGTGGCGGGAGAAAATTACTCACCACCAACTGTTCCTCCGAACCGCTAACCTTCTAATTTGCAACAACCACAGAAAGTGAGATTGAAATCGTCTTTTTATGTCTTTTCATGTCTTCTAATGTACATGAAGAAGCATTAAATCATGTCGAAATGGGGGGAATGGGGTCCATGGGGCGACTGGGACAACTACGGAGAGTGGAGTGACTGGGACGAGTGGAGTGAATGGAGCAAAGCTCGGCCTGGGGAGCAGCGACAAAGGCAACGACAGAGACAACGTCAAAGACAACGATCCCGGTACCGATATGGCTACGACAGAAATGGCGAAACAGACGTTGATATTGATGTTGACATCGACATCGACATCGACATCGATATTGATGTTGACCTATGGTAGGGGAGTATCAGGGGCATTGGAGAAACAAATCCAGATATCAGGAAGTTAACGGAATATAGTTGCGCGCTCAAACTGAACACTTTGCACGCCTAGCAAAGAATAGGGAGAAAATAAATTACTTGACATGATGCCACATAGTGATTGTTCAGTGTGTACCCAAAGTCTATGAACTGTAGTTGATGAATGAATGAGTGAAAATGTGTGCGCCGAAAAAAGATATAACATGTCTCGTCACCGAGTTCCTCCGCTAACAGTCAGCCAAGCCTCCAGTCTTCTTCCTAGTTCACCGCCTCGCCCACCACATATGTCACCCGTCATATTTAACATCTGTTCCTTGGCCTTTTCCGTTTCCTTCATTAGCACCGGCACTTTGGAATTGCGTGCTGGCAAGGGTACCTGTTTCGACAGGAAAAGAGATTCACATTCAGCGATCCTCGTGCTGGAATCCGCTACACATGATTGTGATTCAGTGTCCTCAGTACACATCCCCTCATCCTCGGACCCCTTAATCCATTCCTCCTCCTCATACTCTTCGGGCCCAAGTATACTTTCCACGAGGCCTTCCTCCCAACCATCCCATTCCGCACACCGATGGGCCATACGTAGGCACATACCTCGAGATTCGTAGAATAACCACTCGTCACATAGAGCCGAGAGGGCCGAAGTGTTGGAAGACGTGGCATGCTTCAAAGTATACGACTCGGATAGTGTAATACTGCTCGAATGGTTGGATGGGAGATCAGAAACAACTTTGCGGAAAAGTTTAGCGACGAAGGGGCTACTCTGAAGAAAAGCTGGTAGATGTGCGGCGGCCCAAAGGGGGCGCGTAGTTGTCGATTCCCAATCAATGATACACGTCTACAATAGTGAAATCGAATGAAAACCAAGGATAAATGAAGAATAGATGACGCACAACTCTCGTATGATCCGCTTGATCCACGAAAACGTTCTCCAAACTCAAATCATGACAGTCCAACGCAAATTCTTCTTGTCCACCTTCTCCATCCTTCTTTAGTGACCCCTTAAGTTTCTCCATCAACCCAACCCACCTCGCCATCTCCTTCCTCACCATCTCTTCCCTTTCCCTCAACTTGCTTACCAAAAATGTACTTCTCTGCATCCTCCTATAATCTCTATACATTGTGTCTCCCGGACCTTCCCACCACTTATCCTCCTCATCGCTCTCCTCAAGGTCCCACTCGTCCGATTCGTCCGACTCGTCACCTTCCACCTTCCTCAAACGATGGTATCTTGATGAGTGAATTTCAGCAGGGTCAAGATGGAGTTTGTGTGGGGCAGTTTTCCCCTCGTTTTCAAGGATAACCCCAGTGATTTCTCGGGTAGTACAAGACGTGAGGTAGGACGAAGTGCTGGACCAAGGACCACGATTGAGTTCATTGGGATGAGATAGTTCGCCACGGTTCGAGCCAAAGAAGGGCCAAGAAATGATCGGTCCAACGTGAAATTTGTGGACAGAGATGCTCCGAAGGGTGGATATAGATGGCATGGATGGAGTCGGTGTTTGTCTGGCAATCGGGGTGTCAAACCTCGAGAGAAGATTAGGAGAAAATGGGAATGCGGTATATGCGTCAGGCGCATGCGTTGTCTTTGGTGTGGGTACGCCAGAGGTTAGGGAGGCAAGATTGGGCTTGGGATTTGGGCCAAAGTAGAGTGAGCCTATAGCATTAAAGCGGCGTGCAAAGAGAGGAATGATTAGAGTTGCGAGATTCCTGAGCAAACCAACAAGTTCCTTATAAGATAGACCGTGATAAACTTTGGCAAGGGGGATGCCGGGAGCCTGACACGATGTGATGAGTCTATACAAATCATATGAAATTGTGGCTTTACCTTTGACATGAGGATGAACTCGCCACCTAGGCGATTGTACGGGTTTGAGTCATAGTGGTAAACGGTCGGCACGGGTACACTCGTGTTTTGGCTCAGATATTGCATCGTCGCCACTTCCGACTCGGTTTTGAGGCGGGGCATAAACCGGCTTGCGACCCGAGCGACAAGCTCAGTGTAATTAACAAGTGTTATGAGATAAGCCTAAACGTTGTCATTACCCCGCTGGGCAAATAGAGATAACCGCCAAACCTTGTGGAATGTCCCTGGAGACTCGTTAGCATATCGACAAAAGACCAAATTAGGAGACAACTACCAGAGCTGATAAATGAGATTCTTGCGACTTCGACGCCCATTTTCTCTCTGACTACGTCCTTTAGGAGTTTCCTGTCCACTTCGAATGGGATTAACCCGTGCAGTGCTGCATCAACCTTGCGCTCCTTCTTCCTGTCCTCGTGTTCGAGAGTCCAGTCCCAAGCGAGTGGCAATCGTGGCGGATTAGTAGGTGTATCGAGGTTCGGGTCCTGCAAGAATTTTTGGCCCTTGAAATGCATCACAGAAGATGTGGGAAGAGAAGAGAGAGCTGCTTTCGAGTTTGCCTCATGACCCACGTACCCTGAGCCTAAACCTGGCCCTGCTCTTCCGGGCGGCTCTTCCTCATCTCGTCCCTGTTCGCTTAAGTCTCGAGTCTGTGTTTCTTTTCGCTCCGGTCCAAGCGCATTTGGTGTTGACTCTAACTGTGCATCCAACTCTGAATCGTCGATGGACACTGATGCAACTAACCTGCTTTGAATAATACTTAAATTAACAAAAAAATTAAGACAAACGAGTGTTATCAACCCACTTTTTCCGATGACTCGGCATAAAACTATCCAAATTGGCCATCCATGTCGTATCTGAATATTTGTCTTTGTTTGCCTTCTCGCTTATTTGCCAGTCGCTCGATGAGGCACATAGCATATCTTCTTATCGTTTTGAGTGTAGGGGTATGGAGAAGTATTGTCGGCGTTACCCTCTGAGTCTATATTGTGATGGACAACTGCCTAAACACGGTCCTCGACGGAAACGGATGCGGATCGATAATTCCTTGACAATTCCGAAATACAACCTGACACGGAGAAATCAAAATTTGGTGGTTGGCCGTGTTCAGTCAGTGAATGAATTGGTGGGGAACAAGTTGAAGTCGGGACCAGGGTGAAGGGTGTAGTCCATGCCAAACTCATCTCTTTATACTTTCTCCATAGCCGTAATTTCCGTGCTTGCTCGGCTTTGGGCTCCGCTGAGATGCCGATAGGCCATGCTGTAACCTGCGACTTCAAATGAGTACCCCGTTTTGGGACTCTCCTCAAAGTTGGGTTCTTATTTGCCAAGCCCTATGATAATACTAGATTTGTTATTGTCGTTGGATTAAAGTAATATATTCATTTGTGACTTTTGCCCAGCTATTACATCAATAAATATCCAGTAAATATCAGACAATTTTGGATTCAAATAACGGATTTTCAACTACACTATTATAATCTTCTTTGCTAAACTCAGATTTGTTCTTGCCAAGTCCTTTGCGCCGAAACTCTGCAGGGGTATTACATAATGGATTGGTGAGCTTTTCTTTAAGTACGCTCGTATACTTTTCGACGTTAGGCTTCCAGGTTGGCAATTCCACGTAAGCTTGCATGACCAAAATGGCTCTCGTCAATGATGTTATATATATTGGTTTGTCAGAGGACGCTAACGATCCTTCAACGAAGAAGGGGATTTCGTCCCCCATTCCCTTGAATGAAATTGCTGCTTACCCTTTACTGGATGCTACGCCCATGCCCTGTTGACCTGAGAGTCCAGGCGGACTCATACAACATTGCATTGCTGAATTGAATTCACTGGCCATAATGTGATCTCGGCGGCGTGCCACGCTATTTTTTTGCAGGCGGTCAACCATCTTCTCACTGCGCATAAAGTACCCATTCCAGACCCACCGAATACCTTCTCCTACCTCCTCCTTCCTCCTCTCAATCCTTCAATGACAACGACGTCGACGCCATTCGCTTCTCGCTCTGCCTCTCCTTTGCCCGCCTTCTACTCCCCATCTGCCATCTCTTCGTCGTGCCCTTCAGACTCCGACAGTGATACTACCTTTCTCCCCAGCAGTCGTTCAGGACATGGGACAAAACTAACGTTCTTGGTGGGGCGTATCCACAGGAAGGCGGAAATGACGTCACGGCTGGCGAGTTTCGAAGCGGTGTATGTATATCCTCAATCCCGACAAAGGACCTCTTCCTTGGCGTGCATACTGCTCTGTGCCATCTCTAGTTTCTCCCCTGAACCGTTCAAGAGTTGCCCAACATCTACCCCAATACCATCACAGGCCAAATCCTACCCGCCTTTCCTCCACCCGACTTTGACTCGCTGCCTCCCGCTGGTGTTTTTGTGGCTGTTTTTTCTGTCGACTCTGGTTTTGAAAGACGGCAGTTGGTCCGAACGACGTGGGCAAGTCACCCGCGCATTAGAGAGGGTTCTGGTCCCAGCGATAGCGGCTTTGGTACATCGCACAACATTGTCTGATTTGTCCTAGGTCAACCAAAAAAAAAACTGGGAGGGCAGAGTCAAGCTCAAGCTCAAGATGGAAAGTGAGTTCCCACTCTTCTTTTTTTTTAAGAACAAAGGAGTTTATTTGACATGCGTGTAATCTCCCTTAACAGTGTACAAAGATATCATCGTCCTGCCAATACCCGAAAATATGAACGCCGGGAAATCACACACCTTCTCATGGTCTGCCATCAATCCTTTCGTTCCACCCCTCCTCAAATCGTTCGCCTCACCTCTGCCTGAATTCTCGTACGTGAACTCGACCTCGAAGCCCCCTGAACTTGCACCTCACGATCCTTCGCTTGCTTGGGCGGATATCAATTCTGAATTTCGTTGTCAAAGTGGACGATTCGTTCGTTATGCTCGCTGAGCTGGAAGCCAGGCTTTGCTTCCAACTACATCAGTGGCCGAAGAAGAACCAATCGAAAGGGTCTAAGAAGGTGCAGGTGCTGTATAGCACTCAAGAAGGCGCATGTTGCGTTCAGTTCAACTTCGAGACCAATCCCGAGCTCGAGCTTTTGGAGTATGGGTTGGGTTCACGATCCGTATGCGGATGCACCACGGTCACGGTTGCCTCAGAGGGATGTTGATGACCCGTTGATCTATTGAGGGTATCTCGTCACGAATCGGTTACATACCTTCATGGCGGGCGAAATTTATGCGCTTTCATGGGGGCTTCAGAGATAAGATGGGCCACTGACTGATGTTGGGTATATGACCATCTGCGATCGGCGATGGTGTAAGTTGGGCTCGGCCTTTGTTTGGAAATTGAACTGAAATAATTTTTGGGATGTAGATACTCGCATGGTTTTTTGTTCCCTTCTGAAGTAACAAGGATACGGAAGAAGATGACTGCTGAGATTGAGGAAGCGAAAGAGGCTGAGGGCAATGTGGCTCAACGACACCGTTGTTGCCTCATGGGCACATTTGAGTGTCTCAACCTCTTAATTAGCGAAGTGTGCTGTCCATCGATATGAGGGTCAGCGTCGTATCCACGCGACGAAGGTGGGATCTACCGCCTCCCATGCGAGCACCCAGAGTAGATAGAGCCATATGCCAGGCAATCTCTGTGAACATAGGGACAAGCTTCGCTTGCACCCACAAAGTTAGAGGCCTGTCGAACCTGATCTACTCGCCACATGGAAAGAATAAACAAAAAGGAATTAGTTATAAAAGAAAAAAGGAGCACCATGCACGCCCATGCCGCCCTTTCTTAAACCATAAAAAAGAAACAGCAAGACGAGGGGGGTTCATGAACCCTTCTCACCACCCGTAGAAACCCTCTTCGCCATCAACTCGCCAAAAATCTGCTGCGGATAGACCAACACACCAAAGTCGAAATCCGTGACTGTTTCGGTGTCGCTCTGGCGCGTCGACGGCGTTGACATAGCGGGTTTTGGTCTCTGTGTGCGTGCCTTTGAAGCTGATTTGGAGGTAGGGAGGGACGCGACTAGCAAGCGGTAGAGGACTTCTCCGTCTGTGTTGAGGTGCGGGTCGTGGGTGGCGGTGGTGAGGAAGTATTGGGCGTTGTAGAGGGAGAGGGAGGGTGGAGGTTCTACGTCGATGAGGAGACGATCCCTCTCAGATGATTCGGCATCTGAGGACTCTCCGATTCTCTGGGTTTGCTCGATGATGACCATTACATAGAAAGAGTTATTCTTTTGTTTATAGAATAACAAGATGCTGTGTCCACATCATAATGGGAACGGGCTCTCCAGAATACACCTTTCACGAGGATGAACTCGCCACCTAGCCGATTGTACGGGTTTGAGTCATGGTGGTAAACGTGTTTTGGCTCAGATATTGCATCGTCGCCACTTCCGACTCGGTTTTGAGGCGGGGAATAAACCGAGCGACAAGCTCAGTGTAATTACAAGTGTTATGAGATAAGCCTAAACGTTATCATTACCCCGCTGGGCAAATAAAGATAACCGCCAAAAATGTCCCTGGAGATTAGCATATCGACAAAAGACCAACTTAAGAGACAAATACCAGAGCTGAGAAATGAGATTCTTGCGACTTCGACGCCCATTTTCTCTCTGACTACGTCCTTCAGGAGCTTCCTGTCCATTTCGAATGGGATTAACCCCTGCAGCGCTGCATCAACCTTGCGCTCCTTCTTCCTGTCCTCGTGTTCGAGATTCCAGTCCCAAGCGAGTGGCAACCGTGGCGGATTAGTAGGTGTATCGAGGTTGGAGTCCTGCAAGAATTTTGGTCCTTGAAATGCATCACTGAAGATGTGGGAAGAGAAGAGAGCTGCTCTCGAATTTAGATTTCATAATTTACGAGTTTCTTCCACAACCCTACTACTCCATTAGCAGTTGCTGCTGAACATGTCGGGGGATACTCAAGCTTCTTTCTCCCGCTCTGTCAGGCTTATGATTCATCGGACTTACGGAACTCGCTGTGTCTTCTGCCTGGCCCTTCTTCCTGTAGGTGCTGGTCAATATGCGCATCTAATAGACCAATCATCATCGAGAGGTGGACAACAAGTTCGTATGAACTCTTGTACTGGCAAGTTTGTACTAATCATATATTTCTCAGATTTTCCAAGCTCGCCGTTTGGGTCTCTTGCCTGTGGATTTTCGAAGGAGCTCTGCAGACAATGGGATTTTCCGTGCGTACAGTTTTCTCCACTGAATACAGTGCTGCTAACCACGCCACACAGTATGCTCTACATGTCATCAAGACTATTTCACTCGAGATTACATTGCTTTTTCCCCTTCCGTACCCCTACTTCGATACATCAACGACTACCTCAGCAACACACCAGTGGCCGAACAATTGCCTTTGCATGAGGTAGCTATCTATCTAATCACAACAATTTAGCTATTTAGATTGTTAGGTGTTAGATTTAATTCGCGAAGGCGACGTAGAAAACTTGCCAGACCCATCACAAATTTTGACTTATCTCGACCTTTTCACTGTTGTCGCTCTGCAGTCCGCGCCTACAGTTGGAAGAGCTATAGCTGCTTATGCCAAACCACAGCGTCTCATCTTCCGAGATGGTGACTTTTGGAACACCAGGGCAGCCTTAACAAACCCGAATGTAATTCAGATGTTCAATGTTGTCGAGATTGGAAACAATAATCCCCCGCTTGTACATGGCCCCTTCATACAATTCTATCCTGATTCCCCCCAATATCACTGGCAACTGCCAATTGCGGCTGAAATTGTTCTTGCAATGGTCATCAGCCGATCCCCCAACACCATAGATGACTGGGAAGAACTTCAGCTTATAGAACAGATTCACTCGAAGCTCCTCATACGAGCCACCTCGCTTACAGTGGCTCGTGGTCGTGGTCGTGGAGGTCGTCGTGATGGTGATGGTCGTCGTCGCCGTCGTCGTCGTGGGGAAGCTGATTATCGTAAGTCCAGGCCCAAAGAACCTCAACGCAAAAAGAACTGTCGGGAGTGTGGTCTCAATGACGAATTTGATTTGAAACTCCTCTCAGAAGAAGTCGAACAAGCCAGTGATCAAAGTCGTGAGCAATTTTCGGATTTGATCTCATCCTCCTGTGACGATTTTGATTAACAGTCTCTCGGAAAAGGTGCTATGGGGTCCACCCAGAAGAATGGGATGTTGCGTCATCATTCTCAACCTTGGTTGATGATAGGCTTGAACAAGTGAGTCATTTTGGAGGTTCTGCACCGAGCCTGCATGAAAATGACTGCCGCAATGATGGTACGTCTTTTTGGTTCTTTATTACCATCACTCACCTATCATTCATCTTAATAAAGATGACTCCAGTACATGGAATTTTGGGCCCTCATTCAGATCAGACATGATCATTGCTACTGCCAGACATGTGATGCAGATTTAAATTAGCAAAAGACCTTTCTTCCAGGTTAATTATGTTGATGCTAAGAACATTTTGTATTGCTCTCTGTTTCATCATTGTACGCTTTTCTTCGTCATGGTTATAATCTTGTGATCTTGCCACCTACTGACTAGACAAGGAAGATCGATGGGAAAATTGCTTTGTTTTGCCCAGTTAAGTTGTTCCTAAACATTGCATCGCCTATCATTGAACATGGTTCCAGTGGTTAGGAGGAGGAGTGTCTGAACACAAAAAAGCTGGTGTAATAGGAGGTAGGCGTCAGTAGGTTAGGAGTCCAGTTATTTTGTCAAAGACCCGATTATTGACGAGCCGCCAAGAATGAGCGATTGTTACGCGCTCGTACTTTTCGACGTTTAGTTTTTTCAGGCTTCCAAGGTTGGCAATTCCACGTAAGCTTGCATGACCAAAACCATTGGCTCTCGTCAAAGCTGTTATATATATTGGTTTGTCAGAGGACGCTAATCCGAATTTACAAACGAGAGGAAGAAGGGGATGTATGATTTCGTATTGCTGCTTACCCTTTGCTGGATGCTACGCGCATGCCCTATCGGCCTGAGGGTCCAGGCGGACTCATGGCTGCAACATTGCCTTGCTGAATTGAATTCACTGGCCATAATGTGATCTCGGCCTGCGTGCCACGCCATTTCCTTGCAGGCGGTCAACCATCTTCTCACTGCGCATAAAGTGCCCATTCCAGACCCTGCAATGCTGCAGCATTCCCTCCACCGAATACCCTTGCCACTTTACTCATTGAAGAACGGATGGCATCGAGAAATAGTATTGAGGATCTTGAGATAGGCGCAGACGTCAAACCTGTTGACACCGACTTCAACGCAGATGTGGAGTTTGAGAGAATTAAAGAGAATTACAGGACAACGATTATTGCAGCAGAACTTCCCGGTGCGTTTAGATTTTAAAACACTCAAAAGAACATGAGAGAATTAACGCGGCTGCTAGCAAACTATCCCGAGTCGCAAGTCGCATTCCATGAATTGCAAACCGAGCTGCAGGAATTCCTGAATCAATACATCCCGAAAGTCGCGTCTCTTCAGGTCATCATGTCGTCTACCTTTTTGAATGGATCAGTTCATGAAAACAGAAGTATAGTAGCTCCTGGTTCTCTCTTCATGTTCCTCGGGCTAACTAAGGATTTAAAAGTTGCATCAAGGGCGAGTAGAATGGCGAAGGCGTCCATGCTTATCCAAAGTTCAGACCATGAAAACGTGGATTCCAACGAAGATCAGGCAAATTTGAAGGTCCAACTCGATCCCGATGCTATGCCATCACGCCATTCCTCCATGAACCACAAGAAGGCTCCCATAAATGCTCACATGCAAGCTCTTCAGTCCTTCCTTGTTGCGCACATGGAGAATATACTTTCCCTTCAAAGCTCTTTATCAGCGCCTGGTGCAGAAATTCACGCCAAGCGATCGACTGGTAAGAAATGACCTGCTCAACCCCGTGTTTTTTTTTTCTTCATCGAATTGAGCGGACTGTAGTTTCCCATAACCATAGGGTACCACACTCACAAGTCATTCATGACGGAGAAAATAACCACGAAGCGTTGGCCACTCGATGTCATTCCGTCTCTGCGATAGTGAGCCTTGAGATCGACAAATGTTTGCAACAACTCAAAAAAAGCTTTTTTTTTGACAGTCCACCGCTACAGCCATTTCTACTTTCGCCCTGTTGATATTGTCGCGACTCATTCTCGGTGACAATCGCCGCACAGCGTTTGATGTGGGCATGACGTTCGCGTTTTTGTCTCTTTTCCTCCATTTCGGTATTATCATCATCGGTGGACGAGGGGCAAGGCACATATCGCAACATTTCACCTCTAACGAGAAAAACAGGGAGGATCTAGATCCCGTTTATCTCAATTTCTATTTGACCGTATGCGAGCAAATGCAACTGGTGGCGACGCTTCTTCTAATGATTGCAACACTTATCTTGTTGTTCCTCATCTTTTCTTCCCTTGGGTTTCCTTTCCTCGTAGTATTCCTGAGCGCGTTGGCGGCGGTTATCGTGTTGGTCAGTTCTTACCACAAAGTTTTGATCACAACCGAGAACTTGGTCTTCATGACAAAGAATATTCGACGGCTGGGATGGAGAACACTCGACTATGTGAAGACTAACGTGAAAACTTCGCGTCCTACCTATCCATAAACCTTTCTTTATGTACATTGGTGCGCGATCCTAGTAACACATCTCTTATCATTTCTCACAGTTAATCGCTAAACTATGACCTGTCGATCTTTATGTATATTTTAATTATTGGCATTGCCCCATCGATGGACTTGGGTCCGACCCAACAGGAGACACCAAGTCTACTGTCACTCCAAATTATTAAATATGATACAAATATTCTATGCATCTGAATCAGTGATAGAATCTTGGTCAGGTGATATCTTCCAATAGATCCATAAATCCTGCTGCGATCCAAAGACTACCAGAGCTAAAACTGGAACTGGTGATAGCAACGTGAGTAAATGACATATCCATTAAAACGAGATTATTTGCTTACGCATTGCAAGAATAATGTCGAGAGTAAGACTCTGGGTACTTGTTGTGGTGAGAACTATGGCCAAACTTGTCAAAGTGAAAAATATCAGTTTAAAAGTTTTTGTTAATGATAACCACCAACGAACATCACCGTTATGACCCCTATCAAGCTGAAGAGTAAACCCCTCAACGTCATTGCAAAGCTAGGGGAACCTCGTGTCATGACGTGCGACTTTCTATATAGTATGAGAGCTAGATGGGCTGCATGAAGGATGGGGTCGTTATAAGTGTTACCGAGTGAACGGCGAGATAAGCTTACTTTGAACAAATACAGTCAGCAAAGAGATAGCTCCCACAAAGGCAAACGACACGCGTTGCCTAAAGACAGGTGTAGATGGGTTCAAGTACGATGTGAAGTTTTTTTTTTTTTTTTAAAAAAAAAAAAAACCTCACCATGTTGAATTTGTTGAATAACAATATGTCCCTCTTGTAGCTTTGGCGACGGTTGATGAGTTTTGAGTCACGGACTGGTAAGTAAATTGTCGTTGAGTATGACGGTGAAACGTGTTGGGGGGGTGAATATGTCCGTTTACCAATACGCCACCAATAAAGACTATGAGGAAAATAATATATGGACCGAACAAGAACTAAGTATGGCCAAATAGAGTCAATGTTGGTTGCGGGAAAGCGTTGGGCGAAGCTTACAGAGATAGGAGAATGATAACTCGGCCTAGTCACGATTCTGCTCGAAAAGTTTTGCAAGATCTTCCAAAACGCCAAAAATAAATAAATAAATAAATTTCAACAACCGGCAAAACTGTCATTTGAAGGCTTACTTACCTGAATAAGGAGTGCAAGTGTGGTGCAGCTTGTTCTACGTTATGATTCGGATCACTAATCAGCCCATCGACTCAAATCGGCTAATCGAGGGAGTATCACTAACAGTGGGGGAACCGCATAAATGAGTGCTGCCTGCATGGAGCAGAGGTTATGGCTCGGTTCCGGAGCAGCTTGCTGGCCTCCGAATGTCAACAATGTGTAGGATACACACGACACCACCCACGAAGCACAAAAGTTGTACCACGTCGGAAGCCTCCTCACATTCGGGCTCAAAAGGGCGGCCAGGATCACGATCAGCAATCCAATCCCTCCGACAAAGTTCAACACGACAAAGGCCCGAACGCCAACGACGTTCATCGAATTCGATGATTTTCCGGCGACGGCTTTGGTTAAAACAAAAAAGTTAATGAAAAAAAAAATGCGGTTTAGTATATTCCTTCCGAAAAATAAAAGATACTCACTGTCCCGGACATAAATACCACCAGTGTACGCAGGTGATCTAGAGGGAAACCAACCCTCTTGCATTGGTTTGTGTCTGCAGGTGTGGAGGCGCAAAGAAGCATGAAGTATACTATAGTTCTGCCATTCCAGGGGCTTGCGGCAAATCCCACTAATTTATGAACCCCTGATAATATATGATTTCTCCTTGGAGGTTTTTTTTTTTGAAAAAGTTTATGCGTAAGTGCCTTGGACTAAACGTCATCCGGCACCAGGTGGTCTATTGCCCTCATTCATTTGACGATGGTGTTGTCCATTTACAGGGCAGCTGCGCAATTATGAAACAATCTTGTGAGTTCTTGTCACGGTCAACAAAAAAAAAGACGAGCTCGCAAAAATAATGAGCACCCTCGCAAAATTCTGGTTTGGGTTTGAGTGCATCACCATCGGACCTGTCTGCGGTGAAAGTGGGCCGACTACGAGCAAAAAAGTCACAAAGACAACGACATCCTTACTGCGGACTGGTCAACATCAGGAATCTACCACACACAGAAGCACAAATAAACATGATGTTCAAATCGAGTTAACGCCACCACGACACAAAACTACAAACTACGCTGCCGGTGGTGCTTCACTACTCATTGATCAAAATCGGGTCGGCAACATTGCCCGTGGTTCCAGTTTGCTTGTCAATCACACTCTCTTCGGCGTCGGAAGGGGATGATTTGCTGACATTCTCGGCTTCATGGTGGTCATGACTAACTGACGAGTCGGGAAGGTCTTCTGGCTCCGTGGGGACCACTGGATTCTCAGAAATGAGCAGACTTGGAGCTAAAGTCTCGTCAGTCGAACTTTCTGTGATCGAAGGAGGAGTCACTGGAGGGGCTGCTAGTTCTGTCACAGTACTCTCCTCGATGAGTGCTGAAATATCTCCTGGATCGAGTTCCGAAGCCTGGACGTCTCCTCCGTTCACAGACGACTCTGGTGGTTCAGCCTCGTCAGCCTCTTCGGAAATTGTGGGTGGTATGTGCTCATCCATCGTCGCCGAATCAATGGCAAGAATAATATCTGTGGCAGATACCACAGCCTCGTCTTTCACAGACGCTTCAACCTCAATGTCGGGTATCGCCGTCTCCTCTTTCGCTCCCGTTTCTGTCGTCGTCGCGTCTCCACTTGCAGGTTCGAGAATCTCTTCCTCTGGATCCAACGAAATCTCGAGATCAGAATCCAAGCACACGCGATCCAAATTCTCAGGCTCCTCGTGCTTCTCGTTCTCGGCGCCATCCCTCTCACTTTCTGTAGCTGGTTTGGCAGTTCTTGGTTCATCCAGTTCAAAGTCGACATCGAAATCGCCAGCCCTGGCTTTCGCCGCCAGTTCAAATGCAACGCCACTTGCGTCGACGTCGGCAAAGACCATGGTGTCGGTTCTGTTTCTACCGAAGCGTGAACGTGAGGTGCTGGTGATCGTAGGTAGTTCCCCGACGGTGCCGCTGGCCGCACTGGAGTCGGGGAGGTCAGGACTCTTTGGCTTGAGGGCTTCAGGCTGCAAGTGTTTGGGCGCAATCGTGGCAGGACCAGAGGGCTCTTCGAGCTGCTGACGAGAATATTGCATATCGCGAAAAGAGTCTCGTTCACTAGCATCGCCACCGTATGGGCCTGAAGGAATCACCAAGAATTCAGCTGGAACGAGGTCAAATTTGGAGGTGAGGGCAAGGAAGCGAGCGTATAGTGATGATTCTGCTTCAGCTTGCTCAAAGACTTCACGGTGAGAGAAATAAGCGTGTGCAAAGATGCGTCCGAGCCGTCTTGCTAGAGATGAGAAATGCCGATGGGAAGTTTGTGGGATTTGTAGTCTTAAAAAAAAAAAATATCGATTTCCGAATGAGCATTTGACGCGTTTTCTTCAAAACGCACCTTGAAGGGAACGTGCGAGGTGAGTTTAATAAAGCAGTTGCACTGTCGACAGTATGTAAAATATAGTCAATGGCGCAGCATTGCTCCATAGCACCATCGTTTCCATGAGCGACGCAGAGGTAAAGCCATTCCCCAGCCTTCATTTCTGGGCATGTGGCGCGAGTGCATTCTTGTTGTAATGTGGTGATAAGGGGGTGAGACAAATCCTGCGCGAGCCGCCTAAGATAATCAGGCAATGAAAACAGGGAGACTCTTTCTTGTTACCTCAGCTGTTCGTATATCCAGCACGCCTGGTCTACCTGTATTTCACCCTTCTTATCACCGTCATCCTTCGCGCCCTCGGCGATTTCTTTTTCGCGAGCATTTTCGAGATCTTTCTTGGAGGTCCCAGGCAAGGAGACGATAGAGTCTACGTCGTGGACGTCGAGGCGGATGAGAAGTGAGATGTACTCTTGAAGCTGAAAGGCGCTGTCTAGAGAAGATAATGAAGGCAG
>QDKV01004891.1_pt1 | contig 18045 bp, 19 predicted proteins | sample 1861101 | NCBI WGS metagenome assembly QDKV01 (sample SAMN04275158, study PRJNA302643) | Fungus metagenome, whole genome shotgun sequencing project. | isolation source: fruitbody | host: Mallocybe terrigena | place: Sweden | collected 2013 | reverse complement strand
ATGACGTTGCGTGGTTCATCTTGAGGAGAATCCTTGACCTCGGGAGGAATACAGTTGCGATGTTTTAGGTCAAGCCACTATTTAAAAAGTTCAAGTTAGCTTCATTAATCAATGGTTCTCAAGCATTGTTTAACTTGCTGTTTGCTCATCTCCTGGTGCAATAATGTGGCAATTCTCGAGGAAATCTTCCATACCAAAGCCACAAACAATACAGCGATTCTCTCCGAGAAATGTCCCTCTCAGCTACGGCATCGAGAACATCGAGAACGGAGGATTCGGAAGTTGATGACATTTTACGAGTTGTAGATTAATGTCTCGACTCGGGAGGGCATCGAGTTGCTGATAACTTTAAGTGACAAATCCCATGATGATACTGGTCAGCTGGTCGTTTCTGCGACAGCAGCCTGGCACAAATTCTGGATGCATGGTTGGTGTCTACCACCATTAAATTTATCAATCCATGGTAGGCTGTAGCCATCTACCACCATTAAATTTACAATACGGCGGATGGGAGTTGTAAAATCAAAGTTGACCGAAAGGTCACTGATGAAAATTTCATATCCAACTTAGATCTGTAACGGGAAACCGAATCCCATTTTCATTGGATCCGTCCTATGGCAAATGTTCAAACGATGCTCTTCTCCCGGAACCTTTGCGCATTGAATTCCCACTCTAGAATATAATCAGACCAATCAGTCTTTTTAACTTTAAAATTCGCGAATCTCTCTCAACCTCAGTTTTATCCATGTCATTGCCCTGATCGGTTATCGAATCAGATACGAACTCCTTTTTGGTATTTATTTGGATGGCTATATTTTGTCCACGCTGCATAACGAGTAAGTCCAGATTTCCAAGATACAGGAAAGCGCTCAACTCCGGTAGTCACACTCCCTTGTCTCGGAAATTCTCGCAAGGAGACTGTCAAATTACCACTCGCGCTGTTGTCCTCATTATTGAACATCATCTTTCGCGCATTGAGCGTGACCAACAGGGAGTTGGTATATACTGTAGTTTGGCATAATATTACTAATCGGAGAGGAGATTGGGGTTATGTTGACTTACAGCGGCAGAGGCAGAAGTAGAACGCGATATAAATGAAGGTATTCGCGGCGACAATAATCTAGAAAGGTAATGAATAAAACAAGGCTGTGAATCGTGTCTGCTCATACAGATATCAGCGAAACAACTGCACAAAAGCTAACAATACAATAATGTCAATTCGTTGACGGAAGGGTTCGTTGGAAAAAACTTACCTTGTGAGGGCACCCGTACTGACAGAAAAGAGGATCTGAAGGCGTATAGTTAGTAGCAATAATCATAGGAGTATGGCAAGACAACTAGTAATGTAAATCGAAGCGTGGTGATATGAATGTAATAAAATAGGATAAACTGATGCTGTTAGCAGAAGAAACTTACAAGTTTGTTGATCGTAGAATTAGATCTAGTTTTGTGAAGACTATTATCAGTTGGTGGGTTATAGAATCACTGATCCACCTGACCTTTGAAACCCAGTCCGGGAACGATGCAGGAGAATGCATAATACGGCCGCGATAAATACGTCGCTGATCGCTGCAATTGAACTGACAGTGACGGAAAGTCTCTAAAAGTAACGTTGGATTGGTTCATGTGCCGTTCATAAATTGTATTCACATTCAGCTTTGCCATTTGAGCAAAGGTGGTCATTCCAGCCCTAAAAAGTATCAACATATAGCAGTTTAGCCCTGAGAAGATGCACTCACGCCAGAAAAAAGAAAACTATGTACGCGGTGAAATCTTTGAGTGTAATTAGCCTTCTTGAGATATGACGTACCAATCGAACATGCTGTTTCAAACGAATGACAGTGTTTAATTTGAAGCCTTCCGGAAAAACGTTCCACGTACTGAATCCTCCAAAAATCAGTGAGACCTACAATGAATAAGTCAAAATCACCGCGGCTAGCCTAATTTAAGGAAGATAATCACAGCGATTCCTGTCAACCAGATATTTCCATTGCTGACTAGAAATATAATCAGAACCGAGTATTCCTCAGGATCAAAAATCATACGACGCCACACGCGCGATATCAGAAAGCTGTCGGATTTCGGTCAGTTTTTGAGCCTTTATGGAATATTGTAAGATTACCCCTGAACAAGGAATGCTGTAGAACACTTCCAAGCAAATTTGAATGTGTAATAAATGAGAACCAAAGGATGACTTACGGTGAACAAGACTTCAATCTAAACCAAATGTCGAAGTTGAACATGTTCCATCATTTCGAGATTGGATTTTGACGCACCAGCCCAGACCTAAAGGGAAGGGATATCAATGCTGTCTGAAGCAAAGGAGTTGATGAACCTTACTTGACGAGTTTGCTGAGTTGCGCAGGATCACCCCAGTGCGTGATCGTGTACGTGTATACTATAAACGAGATTAGTTCATAATTGGAAAGCTATGATGCATAATAGGCTTCTCGAAAGCGTGCTCACCAGTGTGCGAGATCAAAGCTTGATGAATAGTATCAAAGGTCACAACGGCGCCAACCTATGTTATTCTTTCACACAAAGAAAAATGGAAGCTTGGGAGAAGGGAACAGTACCAGTAATTTTATGACCCATGGATCCTTCTGATGACTATAGTAATCCCATGCTTGGATAATGGAGACTAATACAACGTCCCATTAGCTTCGAAGAAGCTGATAAGAAAGGCGGCTCACCTCCATGCAACCTGTTCGGGCATTGAAGTCAAACAGTCCAAAGGTATCCCAAATGTAAGCTCACGTCGATGCTACGATAAGACCTACAAAGTTTGCACCGAGCCTACATGCGCAATCTGCATTAATATAATCACCAAGGCACGTGAAAGACTTAACGTATTATGTAGAACAAAAGGATGGGACATTCGCGTAGAAATAGTCAATGTCGTAAGCAGAATCGGGAGCGGTGGTAGAACCACAACTAAAAGACGGAGAAGTGAGCATCGGTTATACTTATAACTTATGGTCGCCGACCCCTGAGGGTCTGCCCTCCTGTCACTCTGAGATGGCTTACATAGATCAGTGTGTTGATGCTACCAGTTCTGCCGCTAAAGTGCCCGCGCTCTATAGCTTCTAGTATCTGCACTATTTGATATAAGTACCTCTCTTTAATGGAAAATTAAATGTAAATCAATAAAATACTTACTATGTAAAGGGTATAAAAGACAAATTGATTTGATGCCGACAGATACGGCAAGTACCGCGAGAGATATCCTGACCTTGTGCTGAGCCATGACCGGATTTCCATACCATATGCCTTTGCATGGACCCATAGATTTTAGGTGTAGGGTCATATATCAAGGACTATATTCATAGTTTTCCAACAGTGATTCCCAAAGGCAGAGATGGCCCACTCATTTGCTAACCTCGGATGGGGCATTTGCAATCAGTCAACCAACTTGGTCAGCTATAAAACTACATATCTCCGAACTCGAACGAAAAAGAAAAGCATGCAAAGAGTTCCGGGGGGTATGTATGTCTGGTTAATCAGAGGATATCAAATTCCCAGCATTCAAAATTTTCTGATAGCCCGCAAGCCAAGGCATAGATTCAGGAGGCAGTATGTACTATGACTCTGAACATGCCTGGCACCACTGTCCTTCCTTCGAACAAAATACTTGAGCACTTTCACACCCTCCTGAGTCCTCAAAATTTGGGGGATAGTCCAAAGTCATCGTGTAAACTGACGAATCACCTGTTCAAAGGAAGAAAACTGAATGCATATACAATTGGAGTTGAGGAAGACGTGTTCCAAGCATGAGGCAATGTGCAGGGTTCATTAGCCTGTTGTCTCGCAAATTCTGATCTACAGAATCATAATAAATATGAGGTTGACAGCGAGGATTTCACTATTGAGTGCTCCACCATCAAGCCCTCAATATTGCAATATCAAATTGTACATTGTCACTGCCACGGTCATAAAGCCCGGAGACGTATCTGAGTTAGGTGTCTGTTCACCGAAGCAATTGCAATGGTATGCCTCCAAACTCCAGCAAAAAAGAAAAGCAATCCCCTCGAAAAGGGATGTGCGTCTGGTTAATCACAGATGACACCAATTCCCGACAGTCCCTCTGAAACGAGGAGGCGAGTTTACAGCTGTTTACAGTGACTCTGAACATGCCTGCCAGGCGCTACTCAAGCAGTAAGGTGGGCCGGTAGCCGTTCTTATTAACGCGTTTTTGATTGCTAAACAAGCTGACTCATCCTTCGTTGGGCTTGCTTACTGATATGACAATTGCTAAGAGCGGTGCGCAACTATCATATATTAGGTTGCTCCTTACCCTTTTGTCCTTGAAGATAACTACAGAAATGGCCTCAGAATCAACACCATCACCATCGGATTCGAAAGCTAGGCCCATAGCGCTTACTATTTCCTTCCGTGGCGCTTTATACACGATTACTCTCCCTTCTTCCTCTCCGCTTTCAGTCCTTCACGCGCGACTAGAAGAATTCTCAGCTGTCCCATCTCCCCTTCAGAAGCTACTCTACAAGGGCAAAAAACTTACATGGAGTTCGGAAGAGGCAGCGCAATCCACAACCGTAGAAGATGCAGGATTGAAGGACGGGATGAAGGCACAGCTTTTGGGGAGTACGTTGAAGGAAGTGGAGGTACTGAAGAAAGAGGAGGGTGAGTACATGAGGAAGGAGAGGATTATGAAGGAGAGGGCTTTGAAGGCACCTGTTAAGGTTGGAACCATATCATGCACAACATAGGATGAGATCTGATGTTTCTCTCCAGCTCCGATCTACAGGTTCTGGACTCAATAGCGCCTCGTCTCCCTCCGTCCAATATCGTTTTCACGACATCCAACCCCTTTCCCATCTTCCTAACCCCGCCTCTGCACTCTCATTGCTTCAAAAACTCGCTTCTGATCCTGCGACCAATCATGTTATGCAAAAGCACCAGTTTAGCGTCGGTTTACTGACAGAGCTTGCGCCTCACGAGCATCCTGGTTTACTAGGGCTAAATGAAAATGGAGGCATGGCAATCAAGCTGAGGCTAAGGACGGATAGGTATGATGGATTTAGGTTGTATAGTGAGGTGAGGAGGGTGTTGTGCCATGAGCTTACTCATAATGTTTGGAGGGATCACGATGAGAATGTACGTGTCTTTTTGATAATCAATTGTCTGGCAACTTATTATGATCCAATGCATAGTTCAAGGAGTTAAATTCTAAACTCAACCGCGAAGTCGCAGAATACGAGAGATCGGTCGCAATGGGTACACATTACCTCGCCAGTGATGCATCTCAAGACGTGTACCAGCCGTCATCAGACCTGGAAGCCGAAACGCGGGTTCATATTCTTGGAGGCAGTACTTCAAGGGATTTGAGTTCAGAGTTGCCAGAGGAACGAAGAAGGCGGATATTGGAAGCAACGATGAACAGATTGAGAAAGGAGGAAGAAGAAATTGAGCACTCCTGTGGGACAGGTCAACGATCGGATCTGCTATCTGATGAGTGATAGGCCATGTAAGCCGATTTCCGTAGACACATGTTTTGGGACCTGGGATAATCGTTGTTACCTTCTAATGTGACACGGCGGTCCGGCCGATCTCAGTCATTGCTACCATGTTGATGACTAGAGGTGCACCAGCGCCTGCACCATTCGACCATCCCGAGGCAGATATTGTCCTCCGGTCGTCCGATAAAGAGCCGCTCGACTTCCGCACCTTCAAGCTCTTGCTTGCCCTTTCTTCCCCCTTCTTCTCCGAAATATTTACTCTTCCTCAACCCCCGACCCCTTCTCTCAACTCAGTTGCATCTCCTTACGCCGATGAATACATGTCCTTCGACCCAGTCACGCTCAAACACAAGCGGATTCCTGTTATCCAGATGACGGAAGATGAAGAAACCCTCACGCTCCTTCTTGGCTTATGCCTCCCCACAAGTATACACCCACAGCCCTTCATCTCGTCTTTAGATCAGCTGCTAAAGGTGGCAGAGGCCGCATTTAAATTCGAGATGGTAGGAATACAAAGACACCTCCGTGAGGTACTCATCTCGCAACGATTCATCGAGTCTCAGCCAACACGCGTCTTCGCGATAGCCTATCGTTACTCATGGGATGTCGAAGCTCGCAAGGCGGCGAGGTACACACTACGTCACGCTCTCAATGTCCCCTATGTGGATGAGCTGCAATACATCTCCGCAGCGACGTTTTACAAACTACAGGAATACCATCGAATATGTGGCGAGGTTGCTTCGTCCAGAGTGATGCTTCAGCCGGCTTTGGCGGAGCATGACAACTCATGGGTGTGGATTACGTGCAAACGATGTCCTGGGTCCTTTGAGGCCACCACGATGCGTTGGAGTACGCTCTTGAATTTTACCAACACACAGACACATCCCGATTCGAGGAAATGGTGGGTTCAATGGATTGAAGAAGTGGCAAAGGAACTGAGGGCACGCCCTTGGGGAGAAACGGTTAGAAAGTGGGACGCGATGAGCAAGGCGATTGAGAGGGCGTCGTTGTGTACTTGTTGTGGGCCTCGTGTGACGCAAGACTTGGATACTTTTGCTCAGATGCTTGCTGTGGAGATCGAGAGAGACATTTCATCGGTAAGCATTCATTTTTCTATCGGAATTCTTGGGGAAGGAGATGCTTGACAGTGTCATTATTTAGGTCGAGTTGGACATCACTTTTGATGAATGGAGTTCTGCGTCGTGTTCGACTTGATGGCTCTCCCTCACGATCGTGAAGCCTGACTCTCTCGAAAAAAAGTTTCCTTCTACAGTGCTACATTTTTGGATGGTGTGCAAATTGATCATCGAAAGTGGCCAGTAAATTTAGCACAGTGCTGTGGGATCCGGATAAATTGAAAAGAGCAAACTTGTGCTGCATGAACACGAATTACTGGGGCACATACTTATGTAACTATTCGGACAGCCCAATCTTTTCTTATGTTGTTAACGCCATGATGATTGAGCAACACGGCAACTTGGAATTTATGACTCTCCCATCTCCATCCTGTTGATTTACTACATATGTCAAGATCGTAGCGAAACGTCCGAAGACAAGGATGACAATGATGTATTTATTGTAACAATTGTAACTATCTTGAGCTCGAGGAGGCATACGGCTTCGCCCGTAAAATCATTCAAGCATGCGGAGAAGATCCCGACACTGTCCGAACTCATGCAGAAATGGAACAGAAACCGTCTGACAATCAAGTTTTTCGGAAGCCTTCGGTAGACCATACTTGGAAGTTGATTGATTCTCAGCCAGATATCGTGAAAATTAGGATGCGAGAGTCGGACATGGACTGGACTAATGATCCTTATAGCTATTTCTGTAACCTTTGTGCTATGTAGGTGGATCGTAATCACTGTCAGCATTTACGCGACTTGTACATGAACCTGTTGAGCTGTGTGCGTCTTCATTCTCTCATGCTTGTCCTCGCTCTTTATGATAGACTCCCCAATGGATCTAATCAATTTTTCCTTCTTGGGCGTTCCTCCTTTCGGTGCAGGACACTTTGTCCTGTATTCTGCAGAGCACTCAGCACTTTTCGGTTTAATTGTAGTCCAATTAATTATCTTTCATGGTTTATACGTGGCCAGGACGCCAATACATCGAATAGGGAAACTTCAAGAATCAATCTGATACTAGAGGCGCGTTGAAAATACATCTGCACGAAAATGGCACTGCCAACAAGCCTTGCAAGTGTAACTCTGACGTTGGGTTATAATCAACCCCATCCTGTACTGCTCGTTGAACCCGGAACTAATATGGATCATCGATAGGGTTCAAATAACCAGCGCCCGTTGCTGCTTAGAATAGAGATTGTTGTCAAATTGCATCCAAATCAAAGCCATTCCCAATAAGCACTGTAATGAGTAACCAAAGAGCGTTCATATATCCTTCAATACATCTGCGCCACAAACAGTAATTTGAGTCTAGGTATCTAGACGCCGACGCGGGGACGATAGCTCACAATATCCCGAAACGCTGAAGATCTGATACATATTGAAGTGTTCATTTCTTTGATTCGACAGTATACAGGGCGCCAAGTAGAGATTAAGCAAGCGCCGGATCGACTGAGATGCTCAGGCACAAGTAAGCCAGCGAAAGATATCTATTTAGTAAGGCAGTGAAATACAGATATGCCCAGGATCAAAGTATTGAAGGAACATAATAATCCGACTGTATATCTAAAAATGGTCAAGGGATGGAGCAATGAGCGTAAGTCTGCAGGGATATCAAGGATAGGCTCACAGGATCCTCGAGGCACGACACTAATCGGATTGATTTTTATCAATCGACCTTGTGAGTAGAAAGTTCATCCGATAGACACCCTTCGCCTCTTCCTAGGCTGGCCTAGGTCATCCACGTCAGCAGCAACTCTACTCTTCCCCTGGTCCTGTGCGTTCTGGCTTCTGGTATGAAGGTCATCCATGGGCAGATCACTCCCGGGCTCATATTTCAGCATTCTAAAAGGAAACCAATATTAGCAGCGTCTTTGACAGGTTCTTGGGAAAAGACAGCTGAAGTGGATGCTAACTCATCGGAATAAGAACAATCTCCATCAATCATCTGTTTGAGAAGAAAGCATCTCTTCTCGAGGTCATTTCTATCCCTGGCGATCTGAGACGCCTGATCACGCAATACTCTGGCAAGGTTTAGCAAGGTCAAATTTGCCTCTCTGTGCGTCTCAGCGCGTTTGCGCCACAATGCGCAATGGTTCCGGAGTGCGTGGTTTTCAGCCCGTAGACGGGCCATCTCAGAAGTTTTGTCTTTAACAGAGACCTGCTCTAGGGACGACCTGGAGCGTGATCCAGCCTCTCCAAAGGCGCCTGTGTTTGTCCATGAGAATGTGTCAGATGATGAGAAGCTGTTGCATTCAGGAGCGACTCTGCTCTCTGAAGGCACGGCTTCAACGAATAATCTGCGAATACTAGGAGTGATAAACGGCCGCAGATTTTTGGGAACAGCTTTCATATCAACGGGCGCTGAATATTTATCTACGTGAGACGACGATAAGCATGTGTTTGTTACTTACCAATGTTATAGCAAATATCGCATGTTGGACAGCGATGCATAGGAATATACGGTTTAACAGATTGTATTGTGCTTATAATGCACTGTGAGCAGAAAAGATGACCTGGACAGAACAAAATATAAGCCGATACAGTAGAAATAAACAAAGAAACCTACCGCATGGAAGGCACACAGGGTTTTTAAAGTGTTCCAAACAGATGAAACAGGACGTCATATCTCGGTAAAGCTTTGATCAGAAGAGAATCTGGAGTCAAGAAAACAAGTGAACAGAGACGGGGAGCTGTTTTTATATATCAGAGACCGAGGTGTTCAAAGATTCAAAGATTCATACCCCAAAAGGCGCCTCAGCCCTGGACCAGTTCAGCACGTCGACCAGGTGGCAATACATTTCGGATAACTTTATCCAAACATGGAGGAATCACGGATGCACCTCGGTCTGCAGGCTGGCGAATTAAAATATGCCAGTGGGTATCGGAGACTTACAACGACCGTGTCATGCACTCCTCTTAAACGAGAGAAACAATTAAAAGGTCAATCAAGTCATCACAGCTTGATAACTTTCTGATAGTCTATCAGAACACAAATATTGAGCGCAACATATGTAGAACTCAAAGCCTACAAATCGATCTGACGATGCACGGAGGATGTCAACAACCGACGAAGTGAGCCCAGATATCCGGGTTGGAGTGAGTTGCCAAACGTTGTGCTCCACAATGCCGAGGACGGCCATTGGAGGCGTGTTCACACTGGCTATGTTGCAAAAATTATGCGAAGGGAACAACCTCTAGAATGTTAAGACCCACCATTATAGTATTAGAATATTCGTGCCTGCGGAGGCCATCATAAGACGATATCCATTTGAGGATCATGGCCAAGGGTTGTCGTCGGCTAAAGACATTAAAAATAAAATACGATTGTCAAGCAGGTACATTATTACTGCACATCCCGGGTTTCGAGGCGAAGATCAACTCGGCTCTTTAGCCGGACGGTATTTTCCGAAAACTGTACAGAATCCAAACAAAGTTCAAGCTGCCTAAACCCAGTCAAAGGCAGGAACAACGACGAACCGTCATCACTCATCGAAATGGTAAGCGTAGAGATCGATCTCGTTATTGCTGACGCGTCTGATATTTAAACCTGTAGGCAGAACAAAAAACAACTCCTACAAATGTGATGAAAGAGCCCCGCATCGAGAAGCTCGTGATCAGTATGTTCAACCATCATCTACCTCAATTACAAGAATACTCAAAGCATTTTGACACAGACATCTCCGTCGGTGAATCAGGAGATCGTTTGACCCGTGCATCCAAGGTGTTGGAACAACTCACCGGCCAAACACCTGTCACTTCAAAAGCACGATACACCGTACGAACGTTCGGCATCCGTCGCAATGAAAAAATTGCTGTACACGTCACCATTCGTGGACCAAAGGCTGAGGAAATCCTAGAACGTGGGCTAAAGGTCAAAGAGTACGAGTTGAGGCGCAAGAACTTCTCAGACACTGGCAACTTCGGTTTTGGTATTCAGGAGCACATCGATCTTGGAGCTCGATACGACCCTGGTATTGGTATCTTTGGTATGGATTTCTATGTTGTGATGGGTCGTCCTGGTGCCCGGGTGGCAAAGCGGAAGCAACGGAAGGCTGTAATTGGGTTTTCTCATCGTATCAAGAAGGAGGATACAATGGTTTGGTTCAAGCAACGTTTTGATGGTATTATCTTGGTATGTCAACGTTGCATTTTTGAAACCTTCCCATTGATGAATCATCCTCCAGAAATAAATTTACTATCCTATGCCGACTGTGCCAGCCTGTCTTATGATGTGAATGATTTTTTTCTTCTTTCAAGATTTGATTTATTGCTTGACAACTTTGTGTCCCAAATTAATAACATCGAGATTGAAGAAAGACAAGCTCGACATAAATATATAACAAATAGGTTATCTGTACATCAAAGCATAACGATCACTACTAACCTATATGGATTATCGACTTTGGACCTATTTGTACGGCTCTTATCGGGTGGCCCTTTCTATCCAAAGCTAGTACGGGGAACGGATTGGCGACACGTCGATGTCCTGTGACAATGCCTCCATTCATGTTTCTTTTTTTCAATACGCCATTTCCTTCTATCTGCCAATCGGATGGAAAGTTGGGCGGAGGCATGGCTTCAACGTCTAGTTGTGTATCGTTTTCGTCTTGAAAAGAATAGTGTCGTGATGTTGATGGGGTCCCAGATAGAATTTGGAAGTTATTACGGACTTTCATGTGCTCGGGGGTTGAGAAATCTTCATCGTAGTCCTGTCCAATATGTCGGTAAGATATTGGGATGATCTACATGACCTTGACTGGACGCACATGGGACGTTGCTGAGATGAGTTCCTTCTCTTCTTTCGCTATCTTGCTGGTCAACAATGCCACCTGTTTGCTGAGTTTTCTCGTCTTCTCCTTCTGCAAACGGGCCTAGCGATTATCTGAGTATATTTAACTGGAGTGTTTGGGTACTACGTACAGCGTTAGCTTGACGCTCCAGCATGTCTTTGTAACGTTTGTTTTCTAGCTCTAACTCTGCTGCTCGTTTCTTCCACTGATTTGTCGTAGTATGGTGCGCGGCTACTTCATCCTTTGCAACTTCCGCCAGACGTAGTGCCTCTGTAGTATTTCGTTCTGTTTCTGAAAGTTCTTTTTTCAGCTGCAAGACTTTGCCTTGTAATGGTTCTATTTTCTTCAGCTTGGTTTGTAGAAGCTCTCTGTCACGACGCAACCTGCATATATCGTCACACAGTTTAGTCATATTTTTGGTCTGAGTTTCCACTTTGTCAAAGATAGGGGTGATGCGTTCTTTGAAATCTTCTATGGCATTGACCAAGAAGGACTTCGATCCAAGTCAATTTCTGTCACAACTAAAAAGAGACTAAGCATATACACGCACCGAATTGTGCCCCTCAGTTTTCGACCCTTCCAGGATCTTTCCCAGTTTCTGACCAGCCTTCTTAACACTGACCGACGGCGTATCACTTCCCATTCGATTCAAACCATTTACCAAACTTGTCTCCAGAACGGTCTGTGGGTCCACAATCTCAATGAAGACCGGGTGTGCATCTTCCTTGTGAAGTGTCACTCGGCAATTGGGACATTTCGGTCGTGGTTCAAAAAAGAGTCTGGTAATACAAGTTGTGCAAAAGCCATGCCCTGTAAGCTAAATTAGAAGATGAACCACCTCCGTCGAGACATGCACAACGATAAACCGTCATGTTCAAAGGAAGACAACATAAAGCAATCAATGCACATACCACAAATAAAGATTGCAAATTTCTCGGAGTTGAGGGAGACGTGGTTTAAGCATATGAGGCAATGTACAGTGCTCATTAGCCTGTCGTGTTGCAAATTCAGATCTACAGAATAAAGGGGAAAAGTAAATGGATATGAGGTCCAAGGAACGCGTTAAGTAAGCACGTGCTTCGTGTAAACTACAACCGCGTGACTTCAAAGTCTTCAGCTGTGCCGAAACAGGCATTTATCAATAGATGCAAACAAGGAAATGGTTGCATCACTTTTCATTGTCGGTGGTGTTTACCATTCCCATATATAAATCCTCTCGGATTTCCTGTAATATACATTTAAGATGGACCAAGACCTTATAAAGCTTGTGAACAGGCTGCAGGACACTTTCCACAATCTTGGTGAAGACTTTCCGACTTCGACAGTTTCCAGACTAATATTATTGCTAAAGGTGGAGAGTTGGACATGCCCCAGCTTGTGGTGGTATGTCTTTGTGTAGTTAAATGGTAGCATCAATTATGAACTCAGCTGTTGGCAAGGTTGGCAGTCAGTCAGCCGGCAAATCTAGCGTTTTGGAAACGTTTGTGGTTTAGTTTTTTCCGTTGTGACTCAATTAACCATCTCTTAGTATCGTTGGGCGGGACTTTCTTCCTCGAGGGCAGGGAATTGTCACGAGACGACCACTCATTCTTCAACTTATCCATTCTCCAGAATCTGACGAACATACTCCGGCCAGTATACGAGAATGGGGACAGTTCCTACACATCGACAAGAAATTCACGAATTTTCAGGATATCAGGAAGGAAATTGAGCAGGAGACCTTCCGGGTTGCGGGTCAGAACAAGGGTATCAGCAAACTCCCCATATCTCTGCGGATATACAGTCCAGATGTTTTGGATTTGACGCTTGTTGATCTCCCTGGCCTGACAAAGGTCCGTAATTGAGTTCGATGAAACCAACACTTCTAATAATTCTTCTACAGATTCCTGTTGGAGACCAACCAAGCGATATTGAACGGCAAATCCGGAATCTTGTGCTGGATTATATCTCCAAACCCAACAGGTTTGTAACTTGTCTTCGTACCTTTGTACCACTTTATGATACGATTCCAGCGTCATTCTTGCAGTGTCACCCGCTAATGTCGATCTCGCTAACTCCGATTCCTTGAAACTTGCTCGTTCGGTAGACCCTCAAGGTCGTCGCACCATTGGCGTGCTCACAAAACTTGACCTTATGGATGCTGGCACCAATGCGCTCGATATTCTCACTGGACGCGTTTATCCCTTGAAACTAGGCTTCATTGGGGTTGTTAACCGTAGTCAACAAGACATCAACTCGGAGAAGTCAATGTCCGACGCCTTGGAAACCGAGACCGAATTCTTCAAGAATCATCCTGCTTATCGAAATATTTCGCATAAAAATGGCACCAAATATCTTTCCAGAACCCTGAATCAGGTTGGTTCAAGTCACCCCTGTCTACGATTTGGACTTAAATCGTTCCTTTCAGGTTCTGATAAATCATATTCGTGACAAGCTTCCTGACATGAAAGCTCGACTTAATACGTTGATTGGCCAAGCGCAACAGGAGCTTAATTCCTTCGGGGACGCTGCAGTATTCGGCGACAAAAATCAAGTACGCTTCATTGTACTCGTCCAAATTTCTGGCTCACTATAAATCAGCAAGGAGGCCTTGTTCTCCGTCTCATGACCCAATTTGCACGTGATTTCGTGTCATCGATTGAAGGGACGAAGGTCGACATTTCAACCAAAGAACTTTCAGGAGGGGCGCGCATATACTACATCTTCCACGACGTATTTGGCCGAGCCCTTGCCTCAATCGATGCCACAGGCAACTTGGACAACCAGGATATCCGAACGGCCATCCGCAATTCGACGGGACCCCGACCAAGTTTGTTCGTTCCGGAAATGGCGTTTGATCTTTTGGTGAAACCACAGATTAAGCTTTTGGAAGCGCCTAGCTTGAGGTGCGTGGAGTTGGTGTATGAAGAACTGGTGAAAATCTGCCATAATTGCACAAGTGTAGTAGGTCTTGTTCTCGTCGTGGAAGCGCTGCGCATTTTAACAGTTGTGTTATCTTATAGGAACTGCAACGGTTCCCAAGACTTCATGCGCAGCTGATTGAGGTTGTTTCTGAGTTGCTCAGAGAACGGTTAGGGCCGACCTCGGACTATGCTCAAAGCTTGATTGAAATCCAAGCGGCATATGTTAATACCAATCACCCGGCCTTTATTTCTGGTTCAGCATCGGCTGCTCAGCAAATCCAAAATTCAAAACCTCAACTTCCTTCACGGGTTTGTGTTCATTCTTCAAGATCACCTGTTTACTAATTTGATTCTTTATGTAGCCACACTCGACAGAGCCTGTTAACGACAATAGCCAACAACCTCAGGACGGCGACGACGTCTTTTCAGATGATATACACGCTACAAACGGTACTCAACCCTCTCATGACGGTCGTTCTGTGTCTTCCACCCTTCACATTCGCTCACGGACCTCAGTTTCTAATGCAGCCTCTGCTATGGGTTTGAACAACGTGATTTCGAAGAGGTCGCCGTCGACGTCGCGAACGCAGCGAGTTTCGGGAGTCGCTTCCGTGTCAAATCTTACTGCAAGCCAGCACCCAGTTCGACCGTCCTCTGCGCTCGAGCATCGAAACGTGTCAAGCGGTCAACACGCCAGCTCGAGTAGTGCCAGCTCGAGTCCGCCTTCTGGTTCGGCGAGGGAGACATTCCTTAACTACTTCTTTGGTCAAAACGGGCCTGGACCAATCGCTGGTTCGAGTGTTGATCGCGCACATTTAGGCCATAATGCCCAACACTTGCTCCATCACCCAACTTCGCAGACCTCTGCGATGGACGTAACACATATTGTACCTTTTGGGAGAGATATGTCCGAAGGCGAGACTTCTTTGACCTCTGGCATAATGGCTGGGAAGAGGGGGATCGTAAATAACAATGCCGCATACGATATGAAGAGTCTTGGAAAACATATTGAAGCAGTAAGCGTCCCTATTCGATTAGTGGCGTTGCGCATAAAGCTCACTATTCTATTATCGTCCTTTGCTGACCTTTGAATAATCACGACAGATACCTGCTAACGGAGCTCACCTAACAGCCCGTGAAGAGATGGAAACACAGCTCATCCGATCGCTTATTCAATCTTACTTCAATATTGTCCGACAGAGCATTCAAGATATTATTCCAAAGGCCATCATGCACTTCCTCGTCAACCATACCTCGCAACAAGTTCAAAATCGATTGGTTGCTGCATTATATAAACCAGAATTGTTTGCAAATTTATTGAATGAGGATGAGGCACTAGTTGCGGAGAGGGCGAGGGTGAAGGCGCTCCTGGAAGCATACAAGGAGGCCTTCAAGACACTTGCTGATGTTAGCCTGAAGTCGACATAGCCATTGAAGCATTAGGTTTTGATTATGATTAGATGTCAGAAATTATACTCCCGACTCTGGTGCTGTATTTAGTCCCAGTTCACCTGTGGTTAATGCAAATAACTAATTGGCAGGACTCAAGCTCATCATTGGCACTTGAGAACCAGTGAGCGGGGAAGAGAGATCATGTCTACTAACATACCTTGAGAGACGGTGAGCCGGGAAGAGAGATATGGTCTTCCCTTCCCGTGCAAAATCTCTCAAGTGTCTCGGCTACTGGCATTTGGGCTTCCCAAAGAGGAATGACCAGCCGAGTTACGAGTGTTGCTTACCGGGCAGAAACACTTACTGCTTTCCCTCGCTGGAAGGAAAAATACTGCTTACCCTCGCTGGAAGGTATCCGCGTGCATTGAGGCCGTCCATTGGCCTCGAGTAAAGTAAACTTTAAACCCGAAATTTAAACATCCATTTATGGAAGGTGTCACATATACCCGAACTTGTTACTTCATGCTGAAATACAAAGGATTTGACCTAATTCAACGATTTGCACAAGCCGAATTTTCTAATTCAGAGTGGACCGACTGCCAAATTCCAGATTTGGGTGACTTGGTCGGCAATGGGCACTGCCAGTGGCAATAACACGACCTGCAAGATAGTTCATATGAAGTACGCAGCTCATCTTATCAAACCTACTGGAGTCTCCAGGTCCCCATTTTGAAGAGTCCAGTACAATGGGGTCACCGCCGATCTAATCCTAATGGCGAGCGATTAGTGACGGGATTGCTCAAAAACTAAAAAGGACTACCTGATGCCACCATTGGCAAGTTCGATCACAAAGTCACCCTGAGGACCATGCGCAACAACTCCCGCCTGCCACATTAATACGTACTCAGATCATGCAACGGCAAAAGGGTGAATGCATACCCCAGGTACGGCTTCCTCAACTCCAACCGATGTTTGTACCAAACGGTTGATTACAGAAACAGTTCCGGCATTAACGAAGGGTGTCCTCCACTATCGTAAACATGTAAGCAACAGATGTGAACATTATGATAGCACCATACACGTTGATTGGGGACCCCAAGTAGGTCCATGCCAACGACGGGGCCTTCAGCGTTAACGAGATGAGCAACTCGGTCGAAAGCTCTGTTGAAAAGAACAGTGGTCATTGTTGTGGAAGATGTGGAACTTCAGCACAAAGATTTACCCTTTATATCTGAATCCGTATCTTTGCTTCCAGGGATGCGACACAAGTCATTTAGACACGAGGCTAATCGGACTTGATTGTGATTTGTCTACTACATTTGTGCAGGTGTTCACAAGTCATTCAGTTCACCATTTCACCTTATCGACCCAATCAAAGGACCTCCTTTACCGAGTTCCTCAAAGAAAGATTCTGGTCCAGATGCTTGTATAAAAAGGTCAATCTATGTGCTGAAGTTCCACATCCTCCACAATGGCCACTGTACTCACCAACAGAGCTTTCCCCAACCGAGTTGCTCATCTAGTTAACCCTCATGGCCCCGTCGTTGGCTTGGCCCCCATTGGGCCCCCAGATGGCCCCCCCAATCAACATGTATGATGCTATCACAACGCTTACTGCTGCTGCTTACCTGTTCACAATAGTGGACGGTCGGAGTTCCACCCGGCGTTCTAGTCGAAGGTGTTACTATGATTAACGGATTGGAAAATATAGCAGTTGGAGTTCAAGCCGTAGCTGACCGGGTATGCATTCTCACTTCTGCCATTGCATGGGGTTTACGTATTAATGTGGCAGGCGAGAGTTGTTGGGAATGGCCCAGTGAGAACCTTTACGATTCAACTCGACAATGGTGGCATCAGGTACTAGTAATTCGTTTGGGATACTTTTTGTACAACCTGTCGTTGATTTACACCACACGCAATTAGGATCAGAACTTCGTTGGAACCCCCTTTATACTGGACTCTTACGTATATGCACGATGCCCTTTCGGTAGGTTTGATAAGATGGGATTCTTAACTTCATATGAATTATTTTTGAAGGTCGTGTTATTGCCGCCCGTGCCCGTGGGCGGCAACGTCGACTCACAAATCTGGGACTTGGCACCAGCTTAAGCAATGGTTATTGTACCCCTGGGCCCGCGTCCGTATATAGCTGAAGTCGGTAGAACTTGAAAGGACACCAACTTGTTGTTTGTTATGGATGTACTACACTCACCGCACCGAATGTTATTGAAAATATTGCCCCTGATTGTACTTACGTCGGAAAAATCGGGATTACAATTATTGCCTTGCTGGTACAGTAAGGCTTCCCTCCGTCAAAATGACCCATTTAAAGAATGAATGTTCTGCCTCTGTTTGT
>QDKV01004892.1_pt1 | contig 18072 bp, 17 predicted proteins | sample 1861101 | NCBI WGS metagenome assembly QDKV01 (sample SAMN04275158, study PRJNA302643) | Fungus metagenome, whole genome shotgun sequencing project. | isolation source: fruitbody | host: Mallocybe terrigena | place: Sweden | collected 2013 | reverse complement strand
ACGGGTAACATGCGGGTCACGGGTACCAAATGTGACTACCCGGACCCGTACCCGTGAGGACCCTTACCCGTGACCCGTGCCATTGCCTATCCAGAACTGTATCTTCAATACAACACATTGTATCATTCTCTGCAGAGACAAGGGAAGTGAACCATCCAAATTTCAATCTGATCAAGCAATGAGGAAAAACCCTCTTCATCACTTCTTTTCCTTCTCTTTCCATATGCCATTTATACATGTAGATTTTTCAAACTGACCCCATCTCCAAAATGCAACAAATGTGTGAACTCCTTCTCAAATAGGCCCAGACCTCCATTTTCTCTTCTTGATAACCCTTCATATACTTAATCTGACAGAGATCTTTAAAGCATTGAACAATGAAACTCTGACAGCAGACTCACAGATTCATTTTGCTGATATAATTGACCCTTATAAGACAATAGATTGCGAACTCGAAAACTGGGGTCAACACAACATGATCAGTCCAATGTTGCAAAAGAAGAAAAGAGACTTACAAACTGAGAACACACCAGATTATGGTCAAGCAGTGAATCAGATTTTGAATAGAAACAGGAAGAAAATACGCACATACTGAGAAGCAGGCATTTTCAAATAGTCAGTAGAAGATTAAGCAGTACTCTGAAAATAGACAAACATCCTGGACAAGAGATGTAAATAACAACCATTATCCAGAATGATCACGCACGATCTAAGAATGTATATGTATTGTCAAATGAATGGCAATACAGCATACAGGTAATATGCACATACAATCTGGGATCACAGTGATCATCGAGTTCTCAGCAAAAAGAATGAGACACAAATACACACAGCCTAGAAATATAGTGAGATTAACAATTCAATTTGACATAGAAATTCATGAGAATGTCATACTTTCTGATGACATGAACAATGAAAAAAGGTTAGGTTGTGGTGACTCAGAAAAGCCAAGGTAAACACGTACTAACTAAGGACATATATGAAGAGCATGGAAGACTGAGTACAATACAGGGTTAAAAAATTAATACCTACAGACTGAGATTGTGTAGACAAAACAAGATGGTCAGTTTAACTTTACAGAAGCATCAAGAATGGCCACATACTTTCTGAGGATGAGAGGACAGGGCAAATTGGTTGAGTCAGCTTCACAGATAAATCGGAACGATCACATACTTGCTAACAATGCATGAGCAATGCAAAATGGCTCAGATCAACTTCATGGAAGCATCCAGAACAAGACTTACATTCTTCAGATACACAAACAGGATGGGTCAGCATAACTTCAGGGGAATATCAAGAATATGACATACTTGCTAAACATGCACAAAGAAAAGTAATTGTTGGGCAAACTTGTCAGATGCAGTGAAAACAATCACATACCTCCTGAGAATGCACAGACAAGCCAAAATGGTCAGGTCAACTTCACAGAAGCATTGAGAATGATCACATACTTGCTGAGGATGCACAGACAAGCCAAAATGGTCATGTCAACTTCACAGAAGCATTGAGAATCATCACATACTTGCTGAGGATGCACAGACAAGCCAAAATGGTCATGTCAACTTCACAGAAGCATTAGCAATGATCACATACCAACTGAGGATGCACAGACAAGCCAAAATGGTCAGGTCACAAGCCCAAATGATCAGGTCAACTTCATCAACAATATACACCAATCACCCACAATCTGCGAATTAACCGAACGTCAATGGATTTATTTGCTTCAGTCCAATATGAGAAACAACACACATGCTGCATTTATACCCGCAGTTTAGCCAAAGGTCAGCAAAATCCCCTGTCATTTATGATTTTCTATCTCACCCTCTGTGGACAGTCAGAACAGTAGATAACAAATCACAGAAAACAGTGCTCACCTGTGGATTTCATGTACATCATCCGAAATTTGCGAGTATAGCTTAATACTGCCATTCAACACATACCGACTGCCAAAGATTGTACATGTTAGTGTTGACCAGACAATAATTGGCATTACACACAAACTAGGGAGATGGCGCACACCAGCATCAATAATATGACATGATGGAGGGTTGCCTACACTTACGTTCTAGGACATCACCCAAATTTGTCAAGTCAGTCTCAATGTAAATAACACAAGTCCTACCTCAAGGATCACAGAAATACTTGTCAACTTTTGCTTCAGTTGCCGAATCCAATACGTGTCGGCTTGGTCCTTGCATCAGTGCTATCAGCGATAAACATTGAGAATCGAGTTTTATCATGGCACCTTTTTAGCGGCCAACTCCACCCTCCAGTATCCTAGCCCTGCCCAATACAACGATTCTGTCATCCAAACCTTTATCCACTTCAAATCAATTTTCTTGACCAATTCCTCGCCGTTTATCTCTTCTAATTCTTCACCAGCCCCACCTGCAGACAAGAATGAACAAGCATGATAATACCATGACAGAAGAGGATATTCCGGTGCATGTATGTTATTGTCGAAAGCCCTTGTAATCTCCGAGAGACAGGCAAACATGAGTCGTCCATGACATGTAGGAGGAGAACAAAAGAGGGGCCCCGACCGTGACTGGTCAGTAAGAAAGTCTCGTAATGACGCGTGGTACGATTTAATCGGACTATTGTCCTCCGGGATGGCAAGAATAGAGTGGGACCGACGTAATGCGATGAGAATGCCAGGACTCGTTAGGTGCTTATCGAGGGTGAGTAGAATCCCGCTGAGATCGTCGATGTTAAGTGGATATCGGAGGTACATTAGGCCTCCTATGACGATATCAAAGTTGTCCCACTTCGTGGCCTCCTCTATGACCTGTTTGTACAGGATGTCCAAACCTTTATGAAGTTTCAGAACATCTTCTAGTCGCTTCACCGGATAACCTTCCCCGCCGATGTATCGGACGGCCGTAGCTGCGTACACGAACAGTCCTTCTGATTGATATACCAGACTGTTGATGTCCTGTTCCGACGGCCAATCTTGCGGCCCACGGTCTACAATGCGCTGTTGTAAGGGCCAAATCTCTTCGAGTTGCTCCTCTAAGTATTTCTGAATGTCGGCTTTTGACTCCGTAAGAGAAAGAATCCGAACATTGACATGACAGCCGCCCCGACCAGATGTAAAACGCGCTTTGATTTCCGGTTCAGGTCGACTTGTAAGGAGGAATCGGAAAGGGGATTTATTGCTGAGAATCCACTCGATCAGCCGACGAATTTCCTCCTGTGATTCGCATTCATCAAGCCCATCGATAATGACAAGGTTGGGATCGGTGGGTTTGACATCTGTGATGACAAGTTTCGAAAGCTGGACTTGAAGGGAGAGGCTCGAGAGCAGCACCCACGAGGGATCCTTCAGCTCCAGAGTTTCCTCCATTTGCTTCTCCGCTGACGGAATCTTCTTTGCAATTTGCCATGCTAAGGTGGGCACAAGTTTGTTGATGTTATCGCGGTCTCCCGTCTTCCTCCAGAAAAAGAACGTAGCTGCAACGCGTTTGTCGTACTCCTCTGCGATCGTATGTGCGACTGTAGTTTTACCAGTACCTGCTGGGCCACTTAACCAGCATACGGGGGTACTCGTCGTACTAGCAGCCCAGGATCGGATGTCGTGTAAGACTCTGGTTTGGGTGTCGGGTTGGCATATGACGGCATGCTCTGCTTGCCTCTTGGAAGAATTGTATAGGGCATCCGAGACGAAATCAGGGCGCAAGAGATCAAACACCGAAGGAGCTGGAGCTGGATAATGAAATGTGGATATGATGGCCGGATGATGAGGCAGGAGTACAACGTACCTGGGTAGTTAATGATGATTCCTCCATCGATTGCCTGCTGGCCAAGATTCACGTTCTCCCTACAAAACCGATAACGACCAGTACTGTGGTGATTGAAACGAAGGTAAGGAAAGTCCAGACGAGCAAACGAGGACATGTACATCCATACCTTTGATTACCATGCATGAGTACGTTCAGATTGTATCACAATGAAAGTCGTGGGCGACGATAAGCACTTTATATGTGACCGGAAAATACCGACAACCCACGTTCCTCGGAATGTGGCAAACTCGTGTGTCAAAGGCTTGGTTCCGATAGAATATTACGGACTGAGCCTTGGAACACGTTGACTGCCATAGATGGATCCAACACAATACCCTTGTACTACAGTTGTGTCAGAGTCTAGGTGTGTTCGACGTCAGAAATCCAGCTGCCAGCTCCTTCGAGGATTTTTGGACGCCCCGGTACTTCCAGTCATGGTTCTTATCTTGATCCGGAAAGACTAGCTTGAAATTGGCTCGAGCTTCCTCCAGTACTCCGAGCTGTCAAACATAACACGCCTTATCCCTCAGCCCTGCTTATGATGCCAGTCATTTTGTCGGCGACAACTCAATCCCAACCAATGTCGCTCGTTTCCGCCCTGCACTCTCAAAGTCGTCAGATCAGCTTCTCTTCTACCAGTCTGCGATTGGCACACCAGATCTCGCTCGTCAGGTTTTGGGATTGGAACTCGAAGACCATGTGGCTATACCTTCATCATGCAGAACTACCGACCTGGTGATAGGCTTTTTATTTTCGGCTCTCTCGACGGGCTTTTATAGCATGCGTCCTGGCCAACCTTGTCGCTCGGCTTAGTCATTGTGGGGAGTGACGGGACATTCGAGAAGGCCTACCGAGATGGGAAACTGGACGATTTAAGATAAAAGTTGCGACTTGGCACAGGGAGATCTTTCTCCCTGTGCTTACGATATCGAAGTTCTTGGTTGTTGAGATACCACTGCCGGCGTCGGTTTTCCGTTGTGGCCAGTGACGAAGGGGAGTATATGCATTTTGATGGCACGCTTGTCAGAGGTAAAATATACCCTTGATTTTCTTTTTCCTGTGACAGGATCTGATATATATTCAGGAACACACTTTGGCTCTGGACGAGTGTTGTCACCCATTCACCTACTTTGTGGCGCTTGCCACATCAAGATAGTCTCCGTGCATATTATTCTATCAGTTTTACTACTACTCGCCTTCTCCGCCACTGATACAGACACTTTTATAGTAATCGACCTCCAACAGTGCTGTTTCCCAGGAGCACACAGCAATATAGGTGGTTACAGAGACAGAGCACTCGCTTTTGCGTGGATGATCGATTAATGCCATAATTTTCCCGACCCCAAACCCGACTACCTGAATTGGATTATCGCACATGAGCATCAGTCACCCCTCAGGAGTGGCATAGGGTGTTGAAAGACGAGGGAATGTTTGATACCGAGTATCAGATGTGCTATGACTCGTACCGGGACGGACATTGGAAAACTCACGCTCCAGTTGCTTACGGTGATGGGACCAATGAGACGATGCATGCGAGTGCTAGGGAGACATGGGATACCAGCTGGGAACGTCTGGTCCTGCTGTTTGGAAGCCGGGTGGATTCAAGCAAAGGATGATGGAAGCCTGTGGTGACGAATGGAAGTGGGTGAAGGAGGACAATGTTAGTTAACGAGATCCCTGAAACATTCCCAACGACTGAGGAGAGCTTTGAGTGGCGGTTGCGTATATGGCTGACGCTAGTACTGATAGTAGTTGAGGTGTGACTTTGTCTAGTTTTGCTCTTTTGTTTTGTACCACTTCAAACTGTCCAATTACAGCCGGAGAATGCCGGGTAACAAAGTTGGCAACAAACTTTCTTATTAGTCGCTACTACTTACTGCAACGCGGACGGGGAAGCAGCGAGTCCCCAGTCTCTCCAGACGTAAAATTCCACTGGAGCCATGCATTCGCCCTCTCTAACCAGTTCACCGCAACCTATAATCTTGAGGTACATCAAAGATCCTATTCACGATCCGAGTCAATGCATCTTTCATCGACACTTCAGTCCACCTTGCTCCTCAAAGTCTGAAAGAATCCTGAGAATAAAATACCTAGCCCACAGTTCCAAAGACTGCGGAATATCAAGCAGCTCGGTACCACATGTTGGGTTTGGCCTAGCGCTACTCACACTCGATTCGAGCATAGTCTCGGTAGAGCCTTCTCTTCCCGCATATATATATTCGTCGATACTGAATCAGCGAAAATTTTCTGCAGGAGTTGCTTATCAAGCCCGTTTGATCTGCAGAGAAACCAACCCGAACTCGAGATCTCTGACCGCGATATCGACTGCGTCGAAATAGCCGGTTTATGCCATGACCACGGCCATGGACCATGGAATCATGTTTGGGATGGTGTTTTTATATCTCGTGCATTGTAAATGTTCAAAGCTGTTGTCCTTTCGTCTTTTTAAAATTCAACAGGCCCGGATCTGAGTGGAAGCATGAACATGCTTCGGAAAAGATGTTCGACGCTCTCGTTAGGGAAAATAATATAAAGATCCCAGCAGACGACCAGGAGTTCATTAAGGCACTGATTTTTGGAGATGGTTCACGAACGTGGGTCTCTTTTTTTGAGCATGGATGTTAGCATTGTGTTTCGTTGTAAAACTCACCCGGGCCTGTCTTTCGTAGACTTCATGAGAAACAATTCTTGTTCGACATCGTCACGAACCAACGAAATGGACTCGACGTAGACAAGTAAGTACTTCATTCCTTTGCCTACAACCTTGTTCTCTCGAATCGATGCTTATTTTGGCCATCTAGAATTGATTACATCCATCACGACTCCCACATGATTGGAGAGGCAATTCATCATTCCCCTCTTCGGCAAGCCAACTTTTCCAACTGTTTAAAGACTAGTAATGATGTCTTTAGGCTCATAAACACGGCACGCGTCAATGTTCTCAAGGTTGCGAACCAAATTTATGACCTTTGTACATTCCGCTTCAAACTTCACAGGAGCGTCTACAACCATAAAACTGCCAAAGCGATCGAGTATATGATCGTCGATGCCCTCTTGGCTACGGAGCCCGTTTTGAAGTTTGTGCGCCATATCGACGATCCCAAAAAATTCCTACATCTTACGGACCACATTATGCCTGAGATTCTGTCGTCGGATAACCCAGTAGGCCCATACACATTCCTTTTTACTTCTGATTCTTATACATCTACTTAGGAATTGGCAGAATATTCAACCGTATCCTGAAGCACGATTTATACAGATGTGTTGGTTACAAAGTCATCAACTGGCCAATCTAACGCAGTTTCCTGGATAACATTACTTCCAAGAAGATATTTGATTCGGTTCTAGCTCTACGCACCCATCTAGTCCTTCCTCGTCATCTGAGGTCAGTGTTTTCACTCGGTGAGAATTTATTGACATCCGGCATCAGCTCCAGGAGTCGGATATATCACAGAAATGCATCACGGCAAAAAAGAGAAGAATCCATTGGATTTTATGGGATTTTACTCCAAGCAGGAACCGAATGGTTCACGCTGCAGAAGGTGCGTGGGGGTGGCATCCTGCCCGTACGGAATTTGCAGAGGTAGTTCGGAAGGGATATCGTGACCTTCTTCCTCGATTGGGAATACAGGACGATTCGAAAACGGGCGAACTGTGATGTCAGTGCAGAGCGCGCTGGTCAAGGAGAGGAGTGGAAGTGCTGAATCAACTCCACCCGCAACGGGGGCACCTACGACGCCAAAGGCGAGTGGTTCGTGTCTTCATTCAAGAAATTCCACCGACCAAGAAGTGAGTCACCTTTCGCGAATAATATATTTACGGATTTTTCCTAAAAACCGTTAGGTCAGTCCTACGAGGGGGGTAGCAACCACACCTTCGACACTTGAACAACTCCCCGGCCGGCGAGCGGCATAGTTGCATTTGTCACGACCAGGTGACCGATGAGGTTCGCCAATCAAAAGTCGGAGTTTTCAGCAACCCTATCCAGATTCCGGTTTTTTCGGGTTTCCTGAGTTTCTGAAAACCTGAAAACCTGAAAACTTCAATATTTTGTAATTATTAACTAACTACTTGTGTAACACAATATGCAAGTTTACTATAAAAAATACCTGGAGATCCAGGTTTCAGGTTTTTTGAGTTTTTTTGCGTTTAGAGAGGTTTTTTCAGGTTTAGTGGACAACTTCCCGTAGGAATCTAGAAATTTATAGATGATTCAGAGTATATCAAAATTGCTTGATCACGAATCTGAAAGTGGACAACTTCCCGTAGGAATCTAGAAATTTATAGATGATTCAGAGTATATCAAAATTGCTTGATCACGAATCTGAAATGGTTTTTTCAGATTTTCAGATTCCGCAGGCCAAATTATCAATAGGAGCCTTTAGCCTTGGCTCAGTTCTCTACTACAGCCACCGTGATGTAATTGACCGATCCTACTACCTATTTGGGCATGCTGCAGCATGCCGGATGTGATGAACTCGTCTGAAAGATGTGATGAACTCGTCTGAAAGATGTGATGAACTCGTCTGAAAGATGTTTGGAATGATGGGAAGCATCTGTAGAGGGGTCCTGACCCTTCTACAGATGGTCGACACTGAAAGCATCTATATTTATCTGAAAACTCGGGAACATGATCTGAAAGTTTCAGTTTTTCAGCTGCGGGAAGTTGTCCAGTAAACCTAAAAAACCACTTCCACGCTTTCCTGATGGCCATCAATGTTCCGGATACCCCTTGCCTTTAGAAAGACTTTTCTCTGTTCATCAACTTCCCGTAGGAATTTGAAAAGATCAGGAAATTTCAAATGTCATCACAAAACATTTTTTTAATTTAAAAAAAATATTCCAGACTTTCAAATCCCTGATTATTTCCAGATTTTTCAATCGCATTGCGATACTGAGTGGATATGCGTAACCATCATGATTGCAATCACCCCCTAATTTGGCTTACCATCACCCCGAGACTCTGAAACTTTCAGATTGCTATGGGAAGTCATCCAATTTCCTTTCTGGGTGCCACTGCATGCTACAGGCTTGAACTCATTAGCCGAAGGACCTTGTCGTGTTCACGACGAAAATGTATAAAAAGACTGATAGAAGTTATAATCTTTAGAGCTGGTCTCACCCACTTGAGCACTTATTCTTCCATCCACCCATGAGATTTCTCGTTTATCTTTTTGTGTTTGCTGTTCTACGCAATGGTTTTGCGATACCCATTCCATCAGGAGACCACTCCGTTCAGTCAGGAGGCTCTCAAGGTCTGTATGGTTGAATTGCTTCATCTACGCAATAGTTGACTTACTGTATCATCAGAATTAAAATGTCCTCGTTGTGCAATGGTTTCACTATCAAAAAAAGGATATGATTCACATCAGGCGAAATGTAAGGGCCCAAACTTGAGTGACAATGGTCGTGAGTTGTGGTTGCCAGTTGTATTGAACGACAACTCACCTTTGCATAGGTGGACATAAATGTGAATTATGTGGTGGAAAGTGGACCGGGGAGAACAATCAGACTAGGCATAATAACACGAAGAGGCACCAGTGCGTTGTTCAACATTTAGTGTGTGACACTGTGTCTGATGATACTTTTACTTTTTTTAGGAAAGCACTCAGGAAGCAACAGGGAAGTCAGGAATCAAATGTCCACTCCCCAGCCGATGGACCCCACTCGCCATCGCAGCATCCGAACCCCGATGCCAGGGGACTTCACTTACTATTACAGGCGACTGAGCCACCTCCTCCTAAGAGGGTCAAGATCAATGATTTGCTCAACCCAGCCCGTTAAGCATCGGAGCATCGTTGCCATGAAGGCCTTCTTGTTCGAGTTAGGACAATACATATGTTTGACGAAAGAAAATTATATGGAATTTAAAGTTATTTCAACGTAAAATTAACCAAGCCGAAAAAATTGACGATCAATTGCGAATATCTAGAAGAAAGCTAGAGAAGAATACAGAACCTCCATTCGAAGTTGTTCGAGATAGGCGAGCAAGATGATCTGCCATCTGAAGACGAAGGACAGATGATTGATCATCCCGAGAAAGAAGTGGATTTGTTGATGGATCTTTTGCAGCCCATAGGAGAGGATTCGTATACAAGATGTCATTCGGCATCCGTGAATCCTGTATTCTACTTATTTCTTTTTTGCATGGTAAATAAAATAGGGTTGTAGTACTCTTCACCCATTTTTTGGTCTCACATAGTGCGACACAAAAGAAAACATGTCCATCGGACATCTGATGCTGGTAAGTCTTGTAAGGATTGTATTATGGCGAAATTAAATCTTCGAAGCTTACCCTCCTGGCGTTGGCGTCATGCCCTTCAGTCACTGGGAGAGACCGAGTGAACTCGGCTTGCGTGTTGTCGTCGTCGTCCGGCTAAGTACATCAGCCTGCTTTCGGACAACTGAATGATCTTAGTGCTCTGCCTCCGCCATTTTTTATTGCGTACGCATTGCACCGCACAAAACTTCACCCATCCGTCGCTTTTTCTGCTCTTGTTCTCCTACATCGGCTAATGGCTCCATTTCTCTCTGGCGACCGTTTATATGTTTTCTTCGAAAGTGCTGTGCGACGACACGTACTCGGTGCATAGTGGCTCAGGGGATGTTGTAGGAGATTAGGGAGATGTGCAAGTACCTAGATCGGGAGCTCAGTCAATCTGCCCAACTTCGAAGCAGCAGTCCCTTGTTTGGCATCGATACAAGTCCACCAAATGTCCACGCGTTTCTGCTGGACATGTCGTGACAGCATCATCGACATCTAACAATGAGAGGACCGCCAATCCACTGTAAGAAGTCCTCCTAACGTTTCTGACATACCGAATCCAGAGTGGAGTCAGTGGGCAAGAGATTTAGGTGCTCAAACGATGGGTTGTTTAAAGCCGAAATTTGAGAACCACTACTTTTGGTACATTTGATGCAAGTAAAAATTCAATACGCAAGTTCTGTGCCTTCCCAGATCCGTTAAGACTGGTCATGAGTTCACTCTCGGATCATGGATGAGACTCACGTTCAGTAAAGGACTCGAGATATTCTTCATCTCACTGCGGGATGCATATGTCCCCATCCTTGACTGATATGCATTGGTCTAAACAAAAGAAATGGATATGGTGCACAATCGCCATTGCCTGTGAACGAAAACACTCACTGTAACCCACGCAGTACTCATCACCCAGTGACAACAGAGGTTGTGGCCCTTGAGTTGGCAAAGGTTGCATGACGCGGTATAGCCGTGTCTAGAATTTTCATCAAGGGTGTAGGATAGTAGGCCTGGGGCTATCTTTTCAAAACCGTGTAGAACAAGGTGAAATATTAAGTAACCGCAGCGCAGAGTTCTCTCCGTTTCGTCGAAACTAACGCAGGTATTTAGGTCAATAAAGCTAGGATTCATCTCGCCCCTGTCGTTCTGGCAATTAGCGAATAATGCGGAAGGGTCATACTTGAGTACACCTTCTTGAAATGTTGGCGGCACATATTACTGCCAGTGCAATGGCGACGAGAAAACGAACGAGAATGGGATACATCGGTGTGTGGAAAGCATCAGTCCCGGACACTGAAGCGTCGTTATGTGGAGATATTAGATGGAAATTCAAGGAACGTGCACAGGGTGTATGCGGGAGGGATTGATCCTACTGTAACATTATAACACGAAGAGTGATAGGAATATCCCAACTTACGAGTTCTCTGTGTATCATATGCATTAGGTTGGTTCAATCTGGTCCTAGAAAAATCCTGCGTTTGCAACAGTCGCAGGTGGGCGAAAATCATAACCTTTTACCTTTATTGCTTCCCGAGTCGACCCTCGATTTCGGAAAACAGAGATAGGGTTTAGAATAAAGACAATGGTTATAATTTTTCAACCGGAGTTCAACCAGAGTGTTGGAGTGTGCGAATGGCAAGGGAAAAAAAGTAGGACGAAGCAGATGATGGCGAGAATTGTGCATAGAAGTATACGATCACTGTACAGGGAGAAACTCTTGAGTCAAGACACCGTTTCCTACTGGGCTGAAAGCGATGGGAAAAGGATATGACGTGCTGTGAGGGGTGGCATGACCCCACTGTCCACAAACTCGTGGAGAGAAATATTCAACATGGCAGAGTTACTCGTGTTGAATGTGATGCGTACATGACACACGAAAGCTGCAAACTATACTAGTAAACAAAGGCGCAGGAATGGCAAATGGGAAACAGAAGGACAGAGAAGTTTGCTGCATGGTTAGGCATAGGGAAGCATGGTCCGTCTTCGACTCTGCACATGGTGGTCGCGCGAACTGCAGACTTGAAGATGTATCTCCCGAACGTGCATGTGGAGCATTTTCATGAAAGCCAATAATCAAAATGAATTCTAGGCAAGGTAAGGTCACCGTGAGGGGATTTGGTGGGAAAGACAAAAGCATGGGACAGCGAAAGAATGACAGGGAGGAGACAAAGTCGCATGAAGAAGAAAAAGTATAGTGCACAGACTAGAAGCAGATAGGCGTGAACTACTTTACTGTCAGCGCGTTATTTGAGCTTATGTACGCGTTGTCCTCAATGCGATCATCTGCCCTACTAGGGTTAGACTACAAAAAAAGTCTACCCTGCAAACGTACGTGAAACCTTTTCTCATTCATGTGAAGCATGGATCGGAAAAAATCCAAAAACCCCAGAGCTCCCCGAGTACAGACGGTGGTCAATACAAACAGCTCGATACCGAATAAAGTGAAATTGCAGACGACTATGGCAAAGAGGTCGAAGCATCTTATCGCGCAATCACCCCAACCTGTACCTGTGCTATGTGCCCCATCGTCGTCGTCGTCGACCATTGATAACGCGAAAGGTCGTCCTGACACCCTAATTGGTGCATCTCGAACTGTCCCAAAATCCATACCCGTTGATCAGTCAAAGTTTGCTCAAAGAGCGTCAACTTGGGATACCACTTTTCATTCAACACCAAGGTTGATGGCAACGTCAGGCAATACCAGCCATTCAAAAATAACAGGACTAACTACGAACCCATTCAATTCTCGCATGCCCGTGGACCAGTCAACTTTGCAGAAAACGCTGACGACGTCAGGCGATACCAGCAATTCACAAACACCAGGATTAACTGCGTCGCAGACCCCATTTAACATGCGAGGATCTATAACTCAGCCTCTTTCTCCTTCTGACCAAATTGCCCAGCGCGTCGTGCAGCTTCTTTCGCCCACTTTAGCATTAATTCGAGACCAGCAGACCGCCGTGATACAGGACTTTGCCAGGTCAGATCAGACGTTACGTGATTTAGTGGGAGAGGTGAAAAAGTTAGGAGAGAAGGAGAAGGAATGGGAGGAAGAAAGAGAGGAGAGGCAAAATCAAGAGAAGGCAAGGGAGGAAAGGGAGAAGAAGAGTTTGAACGCTCTGGTTCTGTTAGCAAAGAGAACGGACGAGGTGAAGAACGATGTCACGGGAATTGCAAGGTTGGTCGGGGTAGGCAAAGGAATGAGGTATGGCGAAGGGTCAAGTATGGTGGAGAGGCTGGAAATCGTCGATATGAATGTGGAAGAGTGGCTGGAGAGGCATAGGGACCAGGACGCAGGTAAGTGTTTTTCTTATCGTTTTGAAAAGGAGATTCTGACCGTGAACGCGACCGCGGGTCATCTGTCAGCTATAGAATCACAAGGACACGATTCGATGCAGACGTCATCGCAGACGATGCCTTCAGTTGTGCGACACGAGATGGGCATCTCCCCGATCAGGCGAAGACACACCGACCAAGCAGTATCCACCCGCACAACGTCAACTGCAAACCCTGCAAGCAAAATCTATGTTTCCGTGCAAGGTAGCTCTCCTATCACTTTGTCAAAACTTGCGTAGCTGACTAGTTCTTATTTTTCACCAACGCTACACAGTTGGCCCTTCGCCCGAGCCCTCATTCTCTCAAGATTTCCGTCCAAATCCATTATGTACTTGCCGTTCCAGGTCATTCACACATATCAGTCCGTCTCCATTTCCTTCTTGTCTTTTTTGTCACTCTAAATGACGCCCAGGCAAAACCAATTCTACCATTGGTTTCCAGGACGTAACGATGACTTCACCCGAAGCAGAAGAAACTGACGTTACGAAGGTTAACTCCTCACCAGATTTGGCCATCTCGAAAAACAAGGAAGACTCTGTTTCACCATCGTAATCTCTGATCAAGGTGGATCCACACAGCACGGCTTCATAACATGTTCACATTCTTGCCATAAGGATAAGTGGAGGAATATTCACATTTACACGAGGTAACTTTTGAAGGTTATCAGTAATGATTATGTATAACATTTATGCTGCTAGGGGTAATAATGGAGGTGAAGACATTCATTTGAATACACACACCTGTGGAGAGGAAACTTGTGGATCCATTTGGTCGACTCGAGACGACGAATTCGTCAAATTCGGCAATAGGATAGCAAGCCGCTGCGAATCTCAGAAGACGCACGAACATTTTATTTCGCTTTATCAAAATGCATGGCGGAAGTTGCATCCCAGAGGAGGTGAGCCTCCGATGGACTCCAGCGGCAATCCCTTCGATTTCTTGAGAGACCCGAGGTTTATATGCGAGAACCAGCTTCCATGGTCGGCTAAGGCCATCCAAGAGGCTGGAGGGCCTGCTTTTGTTAAATTAGGAGCTATCGATTTGGGCACCCCTTCGACCCCTCGGCCCAAGTCTTCTGCACAGAATTACGATGATGATCCATTCCAAAGCCGGCCAATGTCGTCTAGCAAGGTCACTGGATTTTCTGGGTCAAGACCGTCTTTCCCCACAATGCATGAACATACCCCAATCCATTCCGAAGGAAATCAGGCTGGCTGCGAACCCTCTAGACCGAACAAAGAGTGCTCCATCAGAAGATCGGATAAGCCTACGACTGCCAAAAATACGCCCCTGTCGATGTCACTGACAGGATCGTTTTCTCCTGTGGATTGGAGTAAATTCTCTGTTTCTACTGAAGGCGCCAGGAAAATCTCGGCTACTGCCATTCCTCCTGCTGCGACCACCAGTCCTAACAGGTCATATACGCTCCCCATTCCACCTGAAGGAACCGTTGCCGCGTTGAGGAAGGAGGCGTTGGGCGATCCATATAAATACCCATTGAATTCTGTGGGTTTGAGTAGTGGATTCAGTGCTCCTTCGGTGGTGATCAGACCTGTGGTTGCTGGTGGTGAAGCGGCGGAGAGGATGTTGAGTCCTGAGAGTCAGTTCGAGGATGACAATATGGAGCATGATAGTCGTGATGACTTTGTGGCTGAAGAAATGGACAAAGCACCCCTGAGTGTTAACGTAAGTGCCGACCCTGAGCCCGCGTTCGAGGCGCCGTCGCAGATATCCAGGGCGCCGTCAACTGAATCCTCTCTGACGTCAGTTTCGTCGGACGTGTCTTCATCGAAAGGCGCATCACTGACGAAAGTCATGACGCGTTCTAGCGTGGGATCTGATTTGACGAGCCTTTCTAGCAGGGGATCCGAGTTGACGAGTCTTTCTTCAATAGGGGAGGTGGTGGCTCCAACACAAATCCCGGAGATGACGACAATTACTGATGACATTTGTGCTGCATCACTATCACTACCTCCGCCAGGGGCATCCCAAAACTCAGGGTTTACCGAAGAAGAGGAAAACACCGTCATGGGCCTAGTTATGGACGATACTTCTGCTAATACACCGCCAAATTCGCAAATGATGGTCATACACGAAACTACATCGTTAGAATTGCTATCCCCCACGCCAACTAAGAAGACATTAACCAGAAAATCAAGCTGGTCTGAAATGGCTGTGCAGCACTCTCAAGAAAAAATGGAAAGGCTTCGGGAGTGGATCAGGATTAAAAGGACGACAACTTTGGATAAGCAAGAAAGTCATATCACGAGCACAACTGATACTCTGCCAACGCTTGGTAACGACTCGGAGCACGTCGGGGAAGGACAAAATGAAAACGTCGTACCATTATCCCCTCTGTTTTCGTCGTCCTCTCAATCAAATCACGATGACCCGTCGTACAACGATGAAGAGATCGATTTCCCTTCTTCGCCCACAGTGAAAGCGGCTGATCAAAGGCTGGTACCGGCAAAAGGGGATCATCGAATTGAATCCGTAGATACCACTCGTGATCAGCCAACCTTGGTGTCTCCTGTTCGGTCGATTCAGACGGACGCAAACGACAGGGGAGAAACGGCTGGAAAATCGTTAGAGAGAGTTAGGCGTTCGCCTAGCGTAATCAGCATCTCTTCCGACTCCGAAAATGAGGAGAAAGATACGGTTGCCACTTCCGCAAAAGCCATCAAAACGGAATGTTTTATCAATGCTGACTTGTCTAACGGTCCACAAGCGCCACCTGTGGCAACTAAGCCTATGTCTTCAACTCCTGTTATCGCTGTTTCGGACCTCTTGACAAAATCATTGTCTCCGTTGTCAGAACTGTCGACCGAAGGCGGTAATATCCCTCGGAAACGGTCCCTGGATCTTAGACATTTGATAGCCAGTTTGAAGGACGATGACGACGTGGAGATCGTATCCGCGAAGTGTAACAAGTTATCAATTTCAGCATCCGTATCGAGCTCGTTGGCCGATCCCTCAGTGATTCTCGAGAAGTCTGAACAAGCACTCGACTCCACACCGAAAGCTTCGCGGGCCGCACAAAGGAAGAGTCTTCTTGTCCTCCCAAAGAAAGGCCAGAGTGCAGCCCTGACTAGAGTAAAGAAACGCAAGGGTCACGGCACCCAAGCTCGAGATGAAAATGAAATCCAGGACGAGGATGAGCAACCCCCGTTGAAGAGGGTGAAGCTCAGGAAGATGGCTGCAGATAAGGGCGCAGATATCTCCACTGGTGATGCCAAGTCGTCTCCGACAACAAGGAAAGTTGTAAAAGTAGTATCACCAGTGAAAACGCCTACAAGGAGAAGTCGGGACTCTCAGCCACGTGCTGCCAGTGTTGCGTGGCCCAAGATTGACAACCCGAACTTTGATTCAGTACGTGCGGATACTCGTTTCCCATTTGATCACCCTTATCTAAATTGATATCCAGTTCATCGAATGTGATTCGTGAGTTATTCTTCGTACTTTCCTATTCTTCCCTATTTACAGCAGAAACAGGTGTGAACGATGGTACCATGTTGGTTGCGTGGGTATTCAGCCAGGTGACATACGTCTCTCGGTTTCAGAGTTATATCAATGCCCGCCTTGCGAGGCTGGAATTCCGAAGTAATTCCTAGTTTATGTTCTCTTTTGTGAAGCGCTCTTACTCATTTATTCCTTCCAGGGATGGCAAGTGATAAGTTTTGAACCACTGAAGATCAATGTTTACTCACATGCTGCATATTCAGCTTTGTCTCCAGTCAAGAACGCCCAAGGTGATTCAGAAAATTCAGCTTGCGCAAGGTCAAAATGCCTTCGTCCAAGAATAACGCAAATTATGAAGTCGCCAGAAATGTATGTTGTTGAAGCTTTTGTCGGTGCAATGAAGAAGATTGTCGGTGGACGAAGAACACAGCTACTTTACCTCATCAAATGGCATGGGTGTGTTCACTTTCATTTCCAAATATGATTTTTTTTTCATGGTGACGGTACTATTATGCAGTTATTCTTTCGGAGAAGCCACCTGGGAACGCGAAGAGGATATGGGCTTGCCCAATCCAAGTTATTTCATAGAGAAGTTTGAAAAACAGGCTAAGAAAGAGAATGTCGAGCTATCACAGTGCAATCACCAGGCCGTACTGCTAAAATGCGCTGTGGATGCGGGGTGGAATACTCGAGGTGTTTTTGTTCAGAAAGAAATTTGATATATTGACTTCATCCACGTCCAGTTATGATAATCTTATTGCTCATTCATCCTTCTATTTTTTTTCGCTCGATCATGATGCATTTGTCTATGTTTTATATCCTGCTGTTTACATACCATGTTCATATAAGTATAAATTTGACCAGCTCCACTTTAGTTTCACTATTCCAGGTGTTGAGAGCTAAGATGGACCTCGATTGTTTGCTTGAAGGGATTACCCACACCGGTCAATAGCTCGGGGCTGACTGTTTTTTTATTTGACTCTGCATTTATAGGTAACCGTCGTACAAGTCGCTTTCACTCAAAAGAAAAAGACTTGGCCTATGCAATTGACATATATGTCTGACTATAATGCAGCTTTTGAAAGGCCGGCATGGACGAACTCTTTTTCTTTATTTGGACGTGGCTGTGCATAACCCTAAACGGCAGTAGTATGTCATACAGTTGCGGACAAGCAAAATCGACAAATCGGGTATCCCGAGAACACGAATTATTTGGAGAAAACTGGTGGTAGATTT
>QDKV01004893.1_pt1 | contig 18091 bp, 15 predicted proteins | sample 1861101 | NCBI WGS metagenome assembly QDKV01 (sample SAMN04275158, study PRJNA302643) | Fungus metagenome, whole genome shotgun sequencing project. | isolation source: fruitbody | host: Mallocybe terrigena | place: Sweden | collected 2013 | reverse complement strand
ATGAAAGACCAAGACTGCAGTCCGGTTTTTTTCCAGTCCAGTCCAGTCTTTTTCCAGTCTTTTTCCAGTCCTGAGACCAGACCTTCAAACACTAATCAGCGAGGGGTGCGAATCACAAGACTGCGACACCCTCGACGACAGCACCAGGTCTGAGTGAAGAGCAAGTTGGAAGGAAAATCCAAAGATTGGTAGTAGACTGGTGACCAGTCTGTATAGAAGACACATGACATTGGGGAGGCTAAGCCTAGTTGTGCAAGACATTGACCACAACATTTTTTTTGAACACTAAAAGGAGGTTCACACAATGAGAGGCATTGGAGACAATGGGATATATTGTATTGTACAAGTCTCCACTATACAATTACAACAAGAAAATAAAAGGAAAAATAAACAATCCAAACTAAAACTACCTAATAATTGGTTTGTGAACCAAGGTAGCTAGTTTGTACACGATAAGGCAAGAAAGGGTGAACACAGTAACAAAAAGAATGTCTGTTATACATAAAAACAGCCAGACTGAAGCAAATTCAAGCACATCAGATCTTACAATGCATTGATTCATGGTTGGACAAATATTTCATCAATGTAAACCTCTGCTGCACGGTTCATACGATACACAAGTTTCGGGGCTTTGCGACAATACCGCATGGCTTCATGCCACACTGTCTGCGAAGAAGGTTGTGCATTGCGTTGAATAGCCTCGACTCGCTTCGTGTACCAGTCTTCACAATGATGCGTCCAAGTACCTACATTCAGTCCACAATTGAGCCATATATTATGCCTTGGGAACCAAGACACAAGTGCGACTGAATCTAAAATAATTTGTTTCACTACAGCGGAAAGGAAGTCAAAATGAGTATCTTACTTTTGTTTCCAGTTTCAACTTCATAAACACCACAGATGAGGTCTATGTCCACCTCGGAAACAGTATCATCGCAAAAGTGCTGCCCATTCCAGGTCAGAATCACTTGCTTGCCTTCCAGAGCTGACTGTGACGGTCCAGAAAGAACTGGCACCGCTGACAAGCTTTCCCTCGCCAACCGAGCAACGATTCCACCAGCACAGAGTGTGGCACGAGCATGGGGCTGTGTGCTCAGGTAGGAATCACGTAGTGTGACGTATGCAGCATAATCCGCAAGGTTGAACTTGTAACCCTTTGGCCGACGACCGAGAACACGACGTGGAAGGCGAGAGGGAGAGGATGGAAGTTGAGATGTGGGACGGAGATGATCAAGCGTCGAAAAGGGAATACCATGGTCGACAAAGTAGTTGGCGATATCAAGAGAATGTGGGCCGAAGCCACGACGGATGCATTCCAAGGCAGTAAGGGCATCGACCGCAATGCACCATGATGTGTCCTGAGCTGGATGTAAGTTGGATGGTCGGAGGATATACCGAGGTCGATCATTGAACTGGCGCTTTTCGATACGAATGAAGCGTGGTGTTAACTTATTCAATGGATCAGCACCATCAGCACTGAGATCCCAGAATTTCCCAGGAACAACTCGAAGTGGATTCTCACTGGAAAGAATACACCCAAGGAAATCAGTGATTGCACGTTGATTTGTGCCCGATACATTCATCCCCTGACCACCCACAGCACAGACAACTTCATGCCAGTTGCGAAATGGAGTTGGAGAGATCGACGATGGGACACCAGAATAAGAAATTTCATGCAGTGAAAACCCAAAACGATAGTACACGAGGTCTTCAACTGTTTGAGCAAGCGACGAGGTGAAAGAGACGCAATGGAAGGCATTCACGGCCAGAACATCCTGGGACGATGCCTGATACAAGTCGTCAGTCTCCATGTCTTCCTCATCTTCGACTTCTATTGGTAAGGCTTCGCGATCCGCCGGAGGAAGTTGGTCAAAAGGGTCTGTTGGCAGAAATACTGGCTGCTGTGATGCGAGGATGGAATGGTTGCTCATCGCCAGCTCAGCTGTTTTCTCTGGAGGTGACGTGTTATCGGTATCCATAGAATCAACAGGGAAGGATGGAGTACAATTGTCGGGAGTCGAAGCAGGTTGGGGGTCCATACCGTCAACGTTCCTGCCAGCAGGCGGCGCCTCGCGATCCGCTTGGTTAAAAAAGTGGGTCGGCAGAAGTACTGGCTGCTGTTCGGTAGTGGCCTGCTCGGCTGCTTTCTCCAAATGTGACGTGTCATTGGTATCCATAGAATCAACAAGGATGGATGGAATACGATTTTCGGGAGCCGGAGGGGGTTGAGGGTCCATACCATCAGCATTCCTGCTAACAGGCAGGTCCCGGTTGTCAGAAGCTGGAGGGGATTGGCAATCAGCGCCCCTGCTAGCAGGCGTGTCCCCTCGTCTGACACCCTCCCATATGATGCCTCTTGCCCTATTTATTCTCGACCACTCTTCGTACCATCGAATACCATCGTCGTTGAGATCGGTCATCCAGGTATTTCGTGAGAAATTGAACGAAGAGTTACTTTTGAAAAGCTTGCGTTTCCGAGCCTCAATGATCACCTCTGCAAGTTCCCAACAACCAAGCAGTTCGTGGCTCGATCTTGACCATTCCAACATGCGATCGTCTACATTCACTGGGCCATGGAAAACCAGATACCGGGGGTCATCCACCTTGGTGGTCCTCATCTCCGATCGTTCCACATACACCTGCAGCGAGGCACAATGCTCCAGCAGATCCGGGACAATGTGATCTCCCACATAAAAATCAAAGCATAAATGCGAAAGCTTTGGGAGTTCCACGAGCGCTTTGCATTCACTCGCAGCCGGTCCATACAAAGAGAGCAATTCGAGATGGGTAAGGTTTTTGAAGGTCGAGCAGTTCATGATTGCCTCGTCAAGTTCCATTGACATAAATGTAGAAAGCTTGCGGAGTGGAAGGCCGTCCAATGCTTCAAGAGATTCGGAGCAGATGCCCTCGTCATTCCAGATTGCGAGGCTTTCGACGTTGCGGAAGGGGATCATCAATTCGACGATATCAGCTTCATAGATGAATGCTAATATATGCCGGACGAATGGTGATATGTCGGCTATTTTAGCATTTCGCCAGGTTGCTGTGAGTGGTTCCCCCAGTGACTCTGTGAGGATTGCGACGCGATAGAGAATTGGCCGGATCCTACTAGAAGTTAAACCATCATTGGCAAATGGATATCGCGATCACGAACCATTCATGAACACGCTTCGCGACTAACATTAATCGCACCCTGCTGTCGTGGTCAATGTCTTGTAGGGCCGCCGTTTCAAAAATCAACCGTTCCAATTCCAACGGAAAAGATGGCATGAAGGCGTAGTTTTTTTCTCGAAATGATAGTCTGCAGGTGAATAGCAAAATAGTTAGTCTGGGTCAGATACGAAAAGTCATCATTCCCGATGGCTTACCTGTAACCATGCAAGTTGGAGAACAGCCTGAAAAGCCCATGAGGCTGGCGTGACGCTCTGTAAGATGCGTGACAAGACGGTGTCAAAGCGAAAGGATACAATCTGGCTCATCCGACACTGAAAGCTTTAAATATATAGCACTCTCAAACCAAAAGAATGTAAGATTTTTAAAAGAAGGTACATCAATGATAATTGGAAGAATTTCAAGGGGTATAGTATACACTGCTTCCAACACTAACTCGCCTGGAATCCTATAGCATAAGCGGTTACAGTTGAAGGGTCTGCAATGATGTGATCCTTCCCTGCTGCGAATACCGTTTGGCGATCCTGGGGGTAAGTCGCGGTGAGAAGGTTTCCGGCCACATTCCAATTTACGCGTGCCCCAACACCAGTAAGATAAAAGTTCGGAACGACAAAGGTGGTGCTTGGGTGACTAGCAATAGGGGAAGTTGAGTAGAACGACCTAACGGCCATTCCTGCCCTTCGGAGGAAGGATTTCTTCAAGCCGATCGCCCATACTGTTATTGAAGCTGGGTTCGATATATCGTGATCCTTGGCGGATGCTATCCAACCCTGCAAATCAGGCGTCGGATAGCTTGCGAACAAGAGGCTACCAGCACCGGCGTAATTGGTCCTCGCACCTCCGCCCACAACGACAAAACCGTCTGGAACGTCGACTTGCATCGTGGGATGGGCTGTCACTGCACTCGTGGCGCTGAGCACTCTATAGTCGTCTGCTGAAATCGGAGAACCGTCCTTCATGTCGGCGACGATGGAGTACGCGGTGATGGTAGCCTTGCTCTCGAGTTCATGATCTTTAGAGGCGACTGTCCAGGTCGTGCCGTCGTTGCTTGGATACATGGCGGTCAGCAAATTACCTGGAGGATTTGCAGGGGAGCATCCGGGAGTAAGGTAGTCGACGTACGCTCCTCCTCCCAAGATGACTGTACCGACGGGAGCGGCTAACGAAGTGGTTGGGTGCTGGGCGCAGCTGGAAGTGGTTTTGAGTAATCTGAGTCTCAAAACTCCAAAATCGTAGACATCGACAGTTTCTTGCGCCGCTGCCAAGTTTATGAGTACGGATAGCAGCACGGCGACCCAGGTGACGATTCCTCTAACGGTCGACATGTGCGTAACTTACAACAAAAGGATTAGTTTCATGAAAGAACAAGGAAGGTGAGGACAACCTTGGAGATGACAGATGCACTGTCTAAAGGACTGAGGTTCCCTGACAACGGCGGTGAACCTTCTTATAACATGTGTACTACCTGGTGTAGACGGGGCCTGGGATAAGCTCAAGGATTTAAGAACCGAAGTGGCAAGGAAACCGTGATGCATCTTGCTTCTGACGTATGAGTCGTGTGTGAGGTCAGCGCCAGTACTAGGTATCGCCGGTAAATTGAGTGAGCTAATGGCCCATCCATACCTAGTGAACGCGAGGGGCTTAAACGATGCCAGAGTTTCATACTATAAGAACGAAAGCCGCCTGAGGAGCTACACCTGCAATTGTAGGAGATTTGGTTTTGCAAAATGTCCAACGCGGTGACTCGGAAGTTGGCCTCGACTGTTGAAAGAAAACGCATCATCCCAAGCTGATGATTATCTTTTGTATTTCTTACTCAAATGGGTATAGTGCGTTTGTTTCGTTTGATTTTCCCTTGGATATGTCCTAGTGTTTTGTATACCCTCGGATTTGGTAGAGAATTACGACCTGAGTTTATGTGCGTAACTCAAATAGAAGCATTCATACCCAGTAAAAACCGGATTTGTGGAAAAGTGAGTAATTCTGTGCTCCTTAGGAAAAATCATGTGGCCGTTTTTGTCCGTTGAGTGGGCATTCGGCAGTTGGTTTTGAGTTCAAACTTCAGCCTACTCCTTCCTGCGGGCGGTGCCCGGTTCGTATTATCGCTGTCTGACTTTGTAAAACTCTCACAGTTCAGCTCCTTTAAATCGCTCTCGACCGTGTAGCACTGTGTGACAAACGAGTGGACGTCTGAGTGTGAAAGTGACATGATTGTGGCCTCTAATGGCACAGTTTCCTCCAAGAAAGCGTAAGAGATCGACAGTACGTTGTCGGAGTAGGGCAGACATGGGTCGATCAAAGCAATTCTTGCATGCGTAGAATAAGCGCGAAGGCACCACGACTTCTACGATCTTGACAATCCGTATCATGACAATAGTATTACCTACAATGAAGCCATTGAGACAGATCCAACAAAACAGTTGACATATTGAAGAATTAAAAAAAGAACCCATTACAAAGAATGGACAAGTCCTTAAACCCAATCAATGCTCGGTTTCTTCCCAAGTTCTGCCCACAGTTTTCACAAGATCGGCCTCATTGAGGTGTTTACTACTCGAGAAGTAGCCAGCAGCAATCTTTGCGTCGATCTCAACACGCGAATCCGGTGGTATGAGATGGTCTACAAAAGACGAGATCTCAGTTCCATGCACTCAGTAACAGTATTATGGTAACACTCACCTGGAATATCATATCGGTTCCAGATCGGAATCCCGCTTTTGACGATAGCATCGTACTTCATGTCGCTCATTGAAATCATCTTGTCCACCTTCTTGATTCCCAACCAATGAAGGACATCCGGCATGAGAGCTTGAAAACGCATATCCTTGACTCCTGCAATGATCTCGGTGGATTTGAAATATTTATCTGCAGAGTCGCCACCACGCTTGCGGAGATTGTAAACTAGATATCTCGAGGGGGATTAGTCTAGTACCATTAAAAAGAAGAGTGTATGAACTTGGTGACTTCTCCAAGAGCGCGTCCCTCCTTACGGAAGTATACGACTACACCAACGCCTCCGTTCTGTGCACCACGAATGCATTCTTCAATGGCGTAAGTAAGGTATGGCTTGCAAGTGCAAATGTCAGAGCCGAAGACATCCGAACCGTTGCCTAAAATAATCAATTATTTAACTTTGAGACAGATGAGAGAAAACCCACATTCGTCATGAACACGGAGAGTCAACTCCTTGCTCTCATCTCTCATGTAAGCCGGATTACCAACTAAATGTAATTAGAAATTTGAAAGAAAAAATTGAGAAGACAGCAGCCTACAAATATACACGGTAAGATTTCCGATTGGAGGGAGGAAGACGTTGATATCGGGACGCGTGATGAGTTCTGGATACATGCCTCCAGTATCTTCAAATAAGGCGCGTCTGAGTAGATTTTCGGATCTGTGGTAATGACTTGTAGATGGTCTACCAATGCGACGAGGAGCAAACTGCTTACATATTGAACCTATCTGCCACCCCAGGTAAATACCAGACAGGTTCGACGGCCGCCTTACTGACATTGATTTCTATGCCCGGCTCAGAGTCACTTAGCGTGCCATCAACATTCTTGAGCGGCGGGCTCTTCAGCACGATGGAACCATCTATTCCTAGTGTACCTTTCCTAGCAGCTTCATCTAATTCGCTCATCTTCAAATGCGCCTTGGTGATGGCGATACTTGGGCGAATGTCTAAACCAAGGACTTCGGACTCGTGTTTGAATACTTGAGGAATTACATGACCCCAAGGGTCGAACGAAACGATCTTGGTTGGATCTGCCCAGGTCGGGTTCGGCGGAATATTGACTGGGGGTGAAGTAAGACTGTAGTCGGGTTTATGACTGGGTGCAAGTGCACCCATAGCGATAGAAAGTGCGCGATAGATGGAGTAAGAACCTGAATGTGCGCCAATGGCATTGCGATGTTTGATGGAAGAAGGAAGACGGGAACAAATGACTGGACCACGCTCTGTAGGGTCGGCGGCTCCCCAGTGGAGGGGATGTGGTGCAATACCATGTTGGTCTGGATAAGCTGCAGTACGGCAAAGGGTTCAGAAAGATCAACGGTAAATGAAATTAACTGACTGGTAAGGTTTACTCGACCTGGATACAGTAACTTTTCCCTCTCTTTATCAGATAGAAGATCCTGTTTCGGGACCGAGGAAGGTGTTGAACTTGCTAAAGACGGTTGACTAGGAGGAGAAGATTGAGGATATGCAGAACGAGGTGGCGAAGTGGGAGGTAATACAGCTTTCGGCTCCAAAGGTGGCTTTCCTTGAGTTGATAGAACATCAAGCTGATACCAAAAGGGTGCTGAGTAAATAAGAGTGAAAGTAAAGGTTGAGCGCACCTTAGCTTGCATAGTCTGCTGCGCGACCTGAAGAACTTGCAGCTGGGACAGAATCTGGGTCAATACAGCGTCAGTCGAGGCCATGTTGAACAAGAAACGCAAATGATCTGCTTCAGATGGACGATAACGGTACACAAGACTAACCGTCTTTCGTCGAGCGGCAAACTCCGACATCGGTTAATTTAGTTTCAGTCCGTAGATTTTTGATTAAGCACTTTGTAGAATAATTAATCTACTGTAAAGATCAATCCACTTTTCTGGCCCACTTCCTTGTTCCCGTCGATGATGGTGCACGTGGTGGAGGCGTTGAGGTGCGGTTCGTAGTGGATCCAAGAAGTGATATAGGTGCAGCGCTGGGTGCGTAAACGGATGGAGGTAATGTTTGTGATTGCCACACTGGCACATCGTTCGTCGGTTTTTCGTTGATGTAGATATGGCCAATCTCGAGCTCATCTTTGGTGTCATCCAGCTGGCCCCAGTATAACCATAACTGCGTTCCAAGGATAATGTTCAAAAAAAGCGCAAGCGCAAATCCAGCGGAGACCAGGGTATCACCCACTTCTGTCGCCGTTGTGAACAATCTCGCAAGGCATCCTGTAATCTGACTGACGACCGCAAAGGCCGACAATTGTCCGGTTGATTGCGAGCGAAAATTCTGGCGAATCTGGGGGAATTTAGAGAAGAGAGAAAGGGGGAGAGTGGTGACCTGCACGAGCGCCAAAGTATCTAGTGAGATTGTACCAAGGGCGAAACAAGCGGCGGCAGTAAAAAGAAAAGCAGTGACAACCTTCTGCGTCTTACTAGCTTGTTGGTGGGTAAGGAGATGAGACGGTGCGTAGTAGATAATGAGAAGAGTGATAACGACATTTTGGATGGTGAGGAAGAGGTTCTCGCCATAAGTGGAAAACGGATATTGGTGTCTAAAGGAGTACACAAGAGTTATGGCGTAGGACAGAGTCTCCAGTATATAGGAAGGCAGGGAGAGACCGCGAGCTGAACGAGCACTGACAACTATCCAGTTCTTAGACATACAAAGTGAATCAAATCCAAGTTGATACTCACCAAGAAATATCTGGGGTACTTTCATTATACTACCACCAACAACTATGCCTATTCCCAAGCCTTTCGAGAGTGAATATTTGAGGCATTCCACATCGCCAAGATTCAGATTTTCAATGAGTGACGTGTAGCATTCCTATGAAAGTGTATTTTGGAAATTTGTACTATAAATAGGAGAAGAAAGGAAAGGACTTACCTGACCTACAATAGCCACCCCAAGGTCTTGGATAAACCATGGTAGGCTTCGTGTGATGTAACTCATCGTCGTTCCTAACAGCGGTGAGTTGTTGACTCAGAGTCAGACTGCTGTGACTTGTTATGCTGTGACAAACGACTTTGAAGTTTGAAACACTCTGACTCTGAAGAGCTTACACACGACATCCACCATGGCGTCTAGCAAACCCAACAAACTCGCATTCTTGTCTATGCCGGCGCCGGCATCGTATGTAGCAGGTCTTGGACGAGGGTAAGTCTGCCGTCTTCCCTGGTCCATCGTTGAATAACGTCCATTCAGTGCTTTAGGGTTCACAACTCGTTCTGATATAGGTCCTGCACGCGAAGGACCATCCGCAGAAACAATTGCGTTAGTTTTTTTTATTCCTTGTGTTGCATACCATAGACCAATCCTTGTATTTCAGTGAAGCCCAAGCTCGTAGAGGGGAGGAACCAGAAATTGACCCTGACCAATTCCAAGATCCAGACAACGAATACGGACTTTTCGCAGGTACAACATATGAGGCAGATGATGAAGAAGCGGACAAGATCTACGAGGGGGTCGACGAGGCGATGGACTCGCGCAGAAGGCCTCGGAGGTGTGTCTTTGTGGTTAGTGTCGTCCTCTCACTTTGGCTTATTTGATCCTTTTCCTTTACCTTTATTCGTAGGGAAGCCCAAGAACAAGCCGAACTTTCTAAATTACGTGCAGAGCGACCAAAAATTCAGCAACACTTCGCTGATCTCAAGCGAGGGTTATCTGCAGTAAGTGACGCAGAATGGAAGAACATTCCCGAAGTAGGAAACTTGACGCGGAGAAAAAGGAGACGAGAAGAGCGCAGTTATGTTGTCCCAGACAGCATTCTCGTTAGCGACCGCAGCAGAAACGAGTATGAAAATTCATTGGATCCTCTGCAGCAGCAGGTAACTTTATTTTTTTAAATCAGAAAATTATTCAAGTAACTTTTTTACTAGACTGGAGGGCTTGAAACACCAGCGGATTCCGGCACCCTGACAAACTTTGTTGAAATCGGTCAGGCTCGTGACAAGATACTTTCTTTAAAGCTTGATCAGGTACGATTCTCGTATAGTGATTTTTTGAGCCTTCTCATCTTGAGCTTTGTTCTTAGATGTCGGCTGGCATCTCTAGCTCTGGAACCGCAACCTCCGTTGATCCTAAGGGTTACCTCACATCTCTCGATAGTGTTGTTATCAAATCTGACGCCGAAATTGGTGATATCAAACGAGCAAGACTTCTATTTGACTCTCTCATTAAATCAAACCCGAAGCATGCCCCCGGTTGGATTGCTGCTGCATGTTTGGAGGAACATGCCGGAAAGATGGTTGCTGCAAGGAAACTTATCAAGCAAGGATGTGAGAATTGTCCGAAGAGTGAGGATGTCTGGTTAGAAGCTGCAAGACTACATGTAAGTGAAACTTTTGTCTTGACATGTTGTATTTCCTCATCCAATTGATCAGAACAACGATGATGCGAAGGTCATTCTCGCCAACGCGGTTCAGCACCTTGGTCAAAGTGTAAAGATTTGGCTAGCGGCTGCTGATCTGGAATACGACGTGAAGGCAAAGAAGCGCGTTCTGCGTAAAGGTGTGTGATATCTACTAATTCGACCTGCCATGCTCATGCGCTTTGTTTAGCTCTCGAGCATATTCCAAACTCCGTCCGTTTGTGGAAGGAAACTGTCAACCTTGAAACATCTGCAGTGGATGCTCGTATCCTTCTTTCCCGCGCAGTCGAAGTGATACCCCTTTCCGTAGATCTGTGGTTAGCCCTTGCTCGTCTTGAAACACCCGACAAAGCAAAAGCTGTCCTCAACAAAGCCCGCAAATCGGTCCCTACTTCGCACGAAATCTGGATCGCCGCTGGGCGATTTCTCGAACAAGAGGCCGTCGTACCCTCCAAGTCCCCCGAACAAACAGCTAAGGAGCTTGAACTAGTCGACAAGACAATCGAAGCCGCCGTACGGGAACTTCGAAGACATCAGGTCCTACTCACCCGTGAGCAATGGTTGAAGGAAGCAGAGAAGTGCGAGTCAGAAGGAAGTGTGAGGACATGCGAAGCCATCGTAAAGGCCGCTGTGGCGATGGAAATCGAAGAAGAGGACCGGTATGATACCTGGCTTGGCGATGCCGAGAGTGCTGAAAGTAGGGGTATGGTCGGAACGGCTCGAGCCGTCATTGCGTATGCATTGAAAGTGTTCCCTGATCGGAAGAGCCTTTGGCAGAGAGCGGCAGAGCTGGAGAAAGCGCATGGAACCAGAGAGAGTCTTGATGCTATCCTTAGCAGGGCAGTGGTTCATTGCCCGCAAGCGGAAGTGTTGTGGTTGATGGCTGCGAAGGAGAAGTGGTTGTCTGGTGATGTGCCTGCAGCAAGGGAAGTACTAGAACACGCGTTCGTTGCCAATCCTGAGAGCGAACAGATCTGGTTGGCCGCCGTTAAGTTAGAGGCTGAAAATGGAGAGTTTGCTGTGGCAAGGGAATTGTTGATTCGTGCGAGGACAGTGGCAGATACAGAGCGGGTACGTTTTTTTTTTGGCTACCTGGTTCCCTTTCGTTTATCGAGATATATACTTTGTAGATATGGATGAAGTCGGCCGTTTTTGAACGTCAGCAAGATCAACTTGATACTGCACTTGAAACCCTTGGAAGTGCTTTGAAGAAGTTCCCAAAATTTGCAAAGCTCTACATGATTCAAGGTCAGATTCACCAAGATAAGAAGAACCTATCGGGTACAAGGGCTTCGTTTTCCGCTGGAGTCAAGGCATGCCCAAAGGAGCCTACTCTTTGGATTCTTGCTAGCCGGTTGGAAGAGGCTGATGGTAAAAGCATCAAAGCACGGGCACTCCTCGAGAAAGCCCGTCTCGTCAACCCCACAAACGAACATCTCTGGGCGGAATCAATCGGCGTTGAAGAGCGGTCAGGTGGCCCTGCTCAAGCGAAGGCCATGCTCTCTCGGGCACTTCAGGAATGCCCCACCTCTGGTGTCTTATGGTCAATGGCATTGTGGGCTGAACCCCGCGCATCACGGAAGACGAAGAGCGTCGACGCTCTTCGGAAGACAAAGGACAGTCCACTCGTGGTCTGCACAGTTGCCAGAGTTCTTTGGGCAGACCGTGTCGTTGAACGAGCTAGAGATTGGTTTGGCAGGGCGACCGCCACCGATCCAGATTTAGGTGATATTTGGGGATGGTGGTTGAAGTTCGAGAGACAACACGGGAACGAGGAGCAAAGGGAAGCCGTCAGAGTGAAGTGTGTTGCGGCGGATCCACATCATTCACCAGTATGGCAAAGTGTTGCAAAGGATGTGAAGAACGCACGCAAGTCGACACGGGAGATCCTGGAAAAGGTGGCTGATCTTCTGTAGTTTGTATGTTGCTATATATCAAAGATTCAAATTATGGCCCGAAGACTTTCAGTGCTCAGCACACAGCCCTTGATATTGTTTGAACTCCGAAGTTCCCTTGAGTTTTAAATCTCAATTAGGTGACTGACGACTTGTTGAAATTGCTGGCACAGCATTTTGGTTAAGACGACTACAAGAAAACATGCTCCAAATTTCATTGTGGCCAATGACTAAGTGTTCTGAAATTTTAAAATTAAATACATTTTTATGGTAGCGTGACGTGACGTAACCCCACGGCGTTACTGATTTTGACAAGCCTCAGCTATCTCTACCGTAGTACCGCTGCACCCGCATACAGCGCTGCAACTTATATCCTCTATTCAGGTTGGACAGAATGTACCCGTTGCTGAAGTTACGGAGCCTGATCATGCGGAGACTTTGGTTTCGAAGGTAAACTTTGTTTTTGAGTACACCTTTTGACTAACCTCTCGCCACCGTAGTCATCTGCCAATCGCAACGTGTCAATGTCGCCCTCGAATGAACCATTTGCCACTACAAAGCAGTTGAAAACCTTAAACAAGGATTTGAACGACGTCACATATATTCCTTGGCCAGCACCTTCGCACTTGCGGTTTACACCAGATATTCACCCTTGGGACAGCTTTGTCGTTTCTCGTGATAAGATTCTGTACGACGCTCCTTGAGTCCTTTGAGTTTATGCGACCGAAAATTGCCCACACCTGACGAAGTGCGCGCTACAGCGTCATTACTTCCCTTGGCGGCCTGACTTCTGATACTGGAGCAATCTATGCCCAATTCACCTCTCTTTCCGAAGCCCAGTCACTCTACACTGTCCGCCGTCTACTGGGCAAATGCGTACCTGTACCGGAAGTTTATGCCTTTGTCCACGACAGCGATCTGTCATTCTTATACATGGAACTTGTACAAGGCGTAACTTTACTCAAATGCTGGGCCGATTTGTCCGAAAAAGCAAAGATGGATGTGTGTGCACAGCTCAAGCCAATGATGCAGGCACTTCGAGAACTGGAGCAAGATCCGTCTGATTCCTTCATTGGTAAATATATTCTTTTCACACAAGATATTGATCGTCAATTGAGCTCCTGGCATGCAGGGTCAATTAGCCGCCAGCCTCCGCAGGACGTGATGTTCGAAGGGCGCAGGAATCCAGGACCGTTGACATCTATTGCCGCTTTCCACGACTACTTCAGCAATCCACGGAACTTGTCATCGTCGCCTCATCCCCTCCGCAACATGCTACGTGATAATCAGCAAATATATTTCACGCATGGCGATATAAACAGAGCGAACGTCATCATATCACCGCCCAGTGATGGCCCTGTTCGCATCCGAGCAATCATCGACTGGCAACAGTCCGGATGGTACCCCACTAACTGGGAGTATTGCAAGGCTCGGTGGCAAACATTAGATAGCGACTCGGAAGGTTGGCAGCATCACCTATCAGAATTTCTGGAGAGGTGGCCTACGCGCGGTTTTGGGAATGGGACTATTTCACCTTGTCTCTTCCATGATCGATTACAAGTATATACAAGAACCCACAACGAGTGTTCGCGCTCGTTTTTGAGGGTTTCAACGTGCTGCCAGCCACAAGGTATGTTTTTTATTCAAAATAACAAGTATACACACTAATAATGTTTACCGACAGACTACAAAATTATCTACAAGACCCGTTGAAAATTCCCAAGGTCCCAAAAAAAATTTGCATCTAATTTTCACTAATCGTAGGTACAAAACGTGCATTCGAGAATGTCAATACCCTTCCCCTCTTTGCTTTCAGAACTGATTGTCCGTCATGAAGCGCAAGAGACAAGACAAGCTATATGCAGATCAATTCCACCTAGAAGGATGGGGACTTGCCTCATGAAAGGCAGGCCTATCCTATGCAGAACAATGAAAAGTTTGATGAAGTAGGAGATCGATTGAGACGGAAGCTCCGGGAACAACAACGACATTGAACAGACTTTGAGATTGCAAAGAATCTTCATCACCGCTTTACTAGTACCTGTCGGATCGCAGGACGAGAAGTTAAAATTCTCAAGACTAGAATTGGAACCCGGGTGTCTCTCAATTTCGACTGGCAACAAGGACCTAAATGCATTTCACATTGCAGAGCTATCATCGTAAGTATTCGGAGAACTATTGGTATTACTTCGATGCCTAATCATCCTATTCCCCCGATGATGGTGATTTCTTCTCGGCTCTTTTCTTCTTGGGTCTCGGTTTCTTTTTCTTCTTCATTGACTCATAGCTGACCCCGACATCTCTTAAACGCAACACTTTAATCGCTGCCTCTGCTGCCGCAAACTTGACCTCCTCCTGGCTTGCTTTACCCCGGAATTCGTCCTTTGTGGTCGCATCCTCCAGCTCTGTCCCGTCCACAAGCACTCGGCAATACACTTTTCCACCCTCTCGTCCAATGTCGTATTCGATACTCTTGTAAGCTCCCTGAGCCCAGAGGGAAAGTCTCGACACAGGATGCAACACGTCCACATCCCTAGTCACAATGTGCTCCAAAATATTCATGATGCCCAATTTCTTCAAAACGTTCTCCACTGTCTCCATCGAACCTTCAGAATCCAAGAAGACCGCCCCGATAAGACTCTCCACCATATCACTCAGAAATTTTGGCGCTTGTAGTCTTGTAAGGGCTGCCCACGGAAATATCATCCCTTCGTTCAACGCCTGCTCTATCTCTGGTTTCACCCGCCTAAATCGAGTAAAAGTATTGGTTTGATCCTCCAGTATGCGGGAAGAACTATGCAAAAGACATTTAGACAGGTGAATCTCGTGTTCCTCCTGAGTTTCTTCAATGACGCCTGTCACAGAATTAGGCACCGGCATATATGCTTCCACCTTGATGCTTGTATTCAAGCATACATACGCAAGTATATGCGCATTAACCACAGCACACTTGCGGAGAAATATGTGGCCGGGCGTATAATTCTTTCCAGGCGCGCGATAAAGGTAATTGTTAACAATCAAATCGAGGATCGAGTCGCCTAGAAATTCCATCCTTTCATATGATGACGCCCGGATCTCGTCGTTCTGGTAACTGGCGTGTGTGAGTGCTTCGATTAAGAGGGGTTTACGGTTGAAGGTGTAACCCAGCATGTGCTCTACATCTGTCATCTGACGCGGGAAAGCGACTGGCGAGTCTCGTTCCTTCACGATAACTTCGACACGTCTCAGAATCTGAGATATGCGTGCAGGAATAGGTTCCCACTTGAGCCCAAGGTCAAAGTACTTCACGCATTCATAGCCAAGAGTTAGACCGCCATAAAAGTAAGCAGCTCCGATTATAGATTCCACAACATCTGCTAAAACTGCGGGATGTTCAGCCTTAGATTCAGAAACATGTCTGAGGGGGGACTAACTCTTGGTTGAAAGTTGTTTGCTGTTCTTTGATGTCCTTTTCTTTGGGCGGGGAGATTTGGGTGCTTCCTCGGACGACTTGCGTTCTTCCGAAACCGACTCGGCAATCCTCTCAGTAATTGGGCTGAAGTGAGGGGACTCTATCTGAGTCAAATCAGCATTTCCCATGGATGGGCGAACAATAGGTGACTCGGGTGTTTTCGAAGCACCGAAATACTTTGGTTTCCATTTCTTGCTAAGCATGATATCTAGTTTTACGAGTTGACAACAGGCGCAGAAAATCAAGATTGAAAAAATACCTTGAATAATCCACCTATACAACCCGCGCTTGAGGTCTTCCTTTGCAAGCCTGACATTTGCCACAGCGTGGTCTTTCTTTTTCGTCAGATAACCTTCGTGCCATAGAGGATACTCAGCTAAAAGCTGAACTCCAACGACAAACTTGAGTACTGCGTCTCCAAGGGTTTCAAGTCGTTGATAGTTAAGACGGTCATTCGATGAGGGAGCGGTAATCGCCACAGTCAGCAGAGAAAGAGGAATATTCACAAGCGGAGTAGATTGGAAAAGTGTTTTACGGAGGGAGTTGGCAGTCATTGACATGGAGAGGAAACGAAGAATAGAAGGAAGGAGGAATGCACACTCTGCCTCCTCTTCTGATAGCAAGATAACACCTGTTTTCCCTGGCAAGAGAAAGATTGTCGGTGGTACTGCAGTGTTGTCACATTCTATATCTTGCTTTTCAATTGGTATTAAGAGATTCGTGCGAGGAGGATATGGCTGTACGGCCAATAATGGATATGTGATCTCAACTTCTTCTTCATACTTGGCATAGTATTTGCGCAACCGCTCCTCTTCCTCAAGAGTGAGGGCATCGTATTTCCAACGGATGAATTTGAATGGTCGACCAGAACCAATGTTCCTCTGGATCAGCGTCATGTCCTCTGCGTACCCGAATTCCTCGGCAAATCGGTCAACCTTGATCATAAGACGATGGGGATACATCTCTGATTCCAAACGAGCATTTTCTAACCACGCCCTTCGATTATCCCAAACAGTATTAATCACTTTTATTGGAAGAAAGAGGTACGAAAAGTCGAGGTTTTCCCAATCCATGCGAGAGTGATTCAAACCCCAGAATACAGCGCGTGTGAATTGGCGCGCCAAGGCAATCTTCTTGTCACTAGATGAGATTCTACCAAACGGGTGTAAAGAAGTACGCTGAGGAGCACGACCATGTCGATAGAGCACTGGACCCTGTTCGAAATTGTGAGGAACCACTTCCGACTTTGTGAAGAAAAGAAGGGGGGTTAAGCCTTCAAAGGTCAATTCTGAGCAAAACCAAGAATCGTTATCGTTTTCTGGGGCCCAGGGGTCAATGCCTCGCGAAACCTTCGCTAATCCTTCACGTTTCTCAACGTCCGCCAACATCGCCAATACATCGGGTTCAAGTTCGATAATGTTCGTGATTGGGAGAAGACTGTTATCCAGCAACTCCTGCCGGTGAAGTTCCGCATATGCATTGAAAGCAGCATGACGACGAGCAGACACGATGGTCTTGTAGATCCGTTCCACAGAAAATCGACGTTCAGGAAGCGGAAGTGCACGAGGAAGGGTTAAAATGCATCCATATGGGCCGCAATAGGGTTCAAGGCCTTTTTGTTCGGGAGAAAAAGCATGCCAACCCTCCGGAAACTCGGGAGGGTCACGTTCAAAAAGAGGCTGATTATCGGCATGCACTGAATTAGGGATTACAGAACAGAAGTGCGCAAGGTGGGAGATAGCCGAATGAAGAGTAAGTTTTGACCTAAAGCAAAGGCATTAGGAATGTTTTTGATCGAAAAGCAGTGAGTTTGGAAAACGGACCCTGTCGAAGCAACTTCGTAAACCCAATCATCATTCTCTTCATCGTCTTCGACAAGAATGTTGTCATTTTCAGGCACAACTTTTCTCAAGGGATCGTAGATTTTTTTCACCATTTGACGTTCCAGAGCTTCCCATTTGGCTACGTCATCCTTTTGGCTTCCCTCCTCGAACATTACCGTGAATGTACTCCTTCTCTTCCTCGCTCGTCCCCTACTTTGAGCCCAACTCGCCATATTATGGGGAGGGTCCCAGCGAATAACGCTACCACATGCCTGGATATCAATTCCTTCTTCCGCTACAGCAGTAGATACGATCAAGTTTTTTTCTCCATTCTTGAAGTCTGATAATGTGTCCTCCTGGGAATCCTTCCCAAGATCCCTCGTGATATCCATCATGGAATGGCGGCGGGAGCTCTCTGAGGTTCCCAATAAGACGCCGATATTGAACACCCCCTTCAAATGAGGGTGGTGTTTGATAACCTCGGCCAAAGCGAGGACCGTATCACGTCTCTGAACAAAGACGATACAGCTGTACGCATCGTTCAACGACTCCGTCTCTGCCTTTTCCAACGTCAAACAATCGATAAGTACTTTGACTTTGTCCGAACAGTCATCCGCGATGTCGTCTGGATAGTACGAGACGGGAGTAACTTCGACCTTTTCGAGCACGCTTAGG
>QDKV01004894.1_pt1 | contig 18093 bp, 13 predicted proteins | sample 1861101 | NCBI WGS metagenome assembly QDKV01 (sample SAMN04275158, study PRJNA302643) | Fungus metagenome, whole genome shotgun sequencing project. | isolation source: fruitbody | host: Mallocybe terrigena | place: Sweden | collected 2013 | reverse complement strand
AGGGTCGTACAGTTGGCAGAGGAAATCTCAGGCGGAGAATTTACGGGTCGTTGGGCCTTTGGCGTTTGAATAAGTTAGCACCAAAGGCGATTTCAGAAATACACCCGCTATCGACCTCCTTCTTTGGAGGGTCACAGCCATCAGCAGAACCTATTCCCTCCACCAAACGCAAAAATTGGCATCTCTTTCATGTTTGACTACTTCTCCATCGACCCCTGCCGACCCTTCCCGCTCAGCACTAACAAAGCGCCATCGTTGGTTCATCTACTGACACGCATCCCACCATCGCCCTTTCGATGCTATTCTAAACTTTCTCCCCCACAGGATTGTCCGACAAGGCGCTGCTCAAACAGACGATACTGGTATCGACGCTCGCTCTTGATGCAACATTGCAACCAGATCATAATTCCCACTGGCACTTCTGCATCACGAGCACCGAGCCTTGCCTAGTGACTACAATAGGCTCGTGGCCAGCCGTATTCGCTTGCGCTTCGTCAGAAACGGCTGGGAAGAACGAACGCGTTTTAGTAGACCCCCCCGTGGGAAGTTGAACTTAGTGAAATCATGACTTCAACACCAGCTCACCACCCTTTCTGCACTCTTCACACACATATGTAGTTAAACAACCTCTTGAAAAGTGTATATTATTTTATATCTACCATTTATAAATATAATTTACTGTTCGGTGAAGTGTTTGTGAGCTGTAGAAATAAGGCTTGCCTCTATGAAAAGCTGTGAAGGGCATAAGCAGGCAACTAATCCTGCCAATATCCTCCCCTGCTCCAACTTGTCCACCAGCGACACATTCTGCTCCAACCATCCCCTTTTCAGTGCCAGCTACTCCTTCTCCATTGAATTACTATACAACACCTCCCACATATTCACAATATCCAACCATGTTTCCTGTTCTTCCTACCAGTATTCGTCTACTAGTACAATGCCCTTTTCATCACCCTATGGATATTATTTACCCCCCTCCTTCCATGTCCTCACCTCATGGGCAGCCATCACAAGTATATATCCATCCTTACCAGTCTAAGACTACAACGCAAACGCCCACATGCTGCAATCAATTCAGATTCTTATCGCCCACCCTAGACATCAGCCCTGGAACTCCGCCGCAGACCCATACTCTATCCATGTCAATACTTTTTAGTACGCAAAGGCATCTTTTTGTCGTAGGATAGTTTTATTCAATGTAACAATGTAACAACTTTTACATCATATCCTATTGATTCTCAGCGTAAGCGGTTCTCGGCGTTGTCTTTCCTTTCTCCCACGTCGCACTCCTCTGTTGCATCTGATGAGAAGCCAACGTTGAGGCGTAGGTTTTCTTACCTCTTCGGTCTTTCGGCCTCGTGCGCCACGCAATAGCCTTGATGTGAAAGAATACAAGGTCGGCTAACTCATCGCCACCGCGTAGTTAGTTCCCGAATCCTGCAATTGGTTCTTTTTTACTCACGAATTTTGGTTTTTCCTTGGCAACGATATATTGCAGAACCTACATATCTTGCCAGACTCTTGCCTTCTCAAAGAGGCAACGAATGAAGACGTACTTTCAAGGGCTATTCGCGCGTTCCGCCGACTCGCACAACAACTCGGACTTGACCTGGGGATATTGTTCAGCTGGAAAGACAATCTGCAGCTCAGAAAAGAAGGCTCTCCATGCCGACCCTGGCAGTTCTGTCGTCATCCAGCCATACCTTATTGAGGCGGGTGACTTTGCAACATGCACGAGCTATGGTACGCACATATGATTATCTGTGCATCCATCAGATCGACGCTCGGACATTGGAAAATATTGAGCAAGACGATGAAACGATGGATGACTGGAAGACGGGCCCATGTGGGATAGATCGGGCGAAGGATCTAGCGGATGAGATGTTCGTCGACATCGTTCAGTTGCTCGGTCGTACGCCAGGACTCGATCGATATTCTTGACTCAATCTCGGACCACTGACGCTGCACCTAAAACTCTGGAGCACTACTCCTAAAATTCATCACAGTTTAAACCAGAGAATGAACGGATGATAAACAGATAGGTGCTACCGCATGCTACACGCTTGAACTCATTAGCCGAAGGTGTCGTGTTCACAATGAGAATATATAAAAAGACTGATAGAAGTTATAATCTTTAGAGCTGGTCTCACCCACTTGAGAACTCATCTTATTTCTTCCTTCCACCCATGAGACTTTTCGTTTATCTTTTTGTGTTTGCTGTCGTACGCAATGGCTTTGCGATACCCATTCCATCAAGCCATCACTCCCAGTCCGAAGTTCAGTCAGGAGGCTCTGCTAATAGACGTCTGTATGGTTGATATGCTACATCCACACAATGGTTGACTTGTCATCAGAGTTCCCTTGTCGTATCGCCCATTGTACGAGGGTTTTAAGATCAGAAGGGGGAAGAAAACAACATGAGCGTAGGCATACTACTGACACAGATCGGAATAGTGGTGAGTGGCTGCCAGTTGTATTGAATGATAACTCACCTTTGCACAGACTTGGAACGTTGTCCAACACCATTTTGTGGTGGAACGTTTATTCCGAAACATAAGAATAGGCATAACAATTCGGCCAAACATAAGTACTTTGTGACTTTTGTTGTTCAACATTCAGTGTGTCTGATGATACTTTTAGGGCAGCTCTAGCGCTTCAGCACCAATCGGAACCTCAATCGGAACCTCAACCTAAATCAAAGCTTGAAATTCTAGCGGACGCAGCCGAAATACATAGCATGCCATCAAACAGAAATGGTCGCAACTTACGTACATTGTGACTTTATATGGTGACGGCAAGGATTTTCATTGGGTATGTGTGCATTGGGAGAATCCCAGTACTCGTACATGATTTACAGAATAGTTACGGTTTCTCATGAGATAATGAATGTAATTTATTCTCCTTATATGATTTCCATGTCCCATATACTGGTATGTACCTACAGCTCCGCAAATCCTAGCTGTTCAACCTCATCTTCTTCACCATCTTCGTCGTCATTGTCGTCGCTTTCCTCTTTCCGGACAAAAAAGTAGATAAAGGGGAGCATTATGTTTTGGAGAACGTTAATAATTTTAATGCAGCCTCTTAACTTCACGAGGAGAGAAGCACTGTCGGAAAAATAACAAAAGCAAAGGTACGGCTCTTTATACTATTTTCTCCCGCTCCACCGCATTTGCCATCTCCTCCAAACTCTCAAACCTCTCTCCCGCACCTCATTACACGTAACCGAACCCCGTCTGTCCACCACAGTCTTTAATCCCAGCCGACTCGCAGGGTCTATATCGCGCGGCAAGCTCTGCGCCACACAAAGCACCTTGTCTTTCACATCATCAACAGGTTCTTCTTCCCTGGTGTCTCCAGCCTTGATCGTCACGGTCACCACCGATCCCGAAATGAGCAGGATGTGTAAGGATGTATTCCAACAGCTTGGAAACCTGTCAAGGAGAGCTTGTAGCACCCCACGTCCTCAGCAGTGACAATGAGTGTGAATGGGTTTTTCAATCCCTGTGTTTGAGGATGCCAAAACCCATTTGGATTCGGGTTGGGGTACGCATATGGCCCCAGATTATCTCCATTGGTGGTGTCGACCACCTTTCAGAAAGCTCCCTGTGCGTCCATCTGAACGACTCTCGGTCGACGTTGGAAAGCACCACAAGTTTGAAATGTTTAGCAAGACGATGACCATGAGGGAAGATGGGCCAGTGACGGATAGATCGGGCGAAGGATCTAGCGGGTGAGATACTCGACTCGTCGTCGGTGGTGTCGCTTCTGAGTGGAACGCCAGGCGTACTACTCAGTTTATAATCGGACGAAGGACCCGGGCCCTCCTCAGGTTTGCTCGTCGGCGTCAACTCCTTTTGTGACTCGGATCTCTCAACAGAGTCGGCCATCGAACTGTCCGTTTGATTCCTCTCTCCTTCAAGCGCTTCTCCAACTCAAGATAAACCCTCTCCAACAATTCAGAGTACACTAACCCTGATTTTTTGGCCTGCAAATCCCGCTCGACACTCCCGAACGCATCCAAGGAGTCTTTGCGTGTCCATGTTGGCTGAGCAGCAAGGAGGGGTTGCAGGGCAGCGTGTAACCCAGTTTCACAGTTTCCCAGCCCTGCAAACGTGAATAATTCAATGACAGAGATTAATTCGCTTAGATTTCAAGTGAAACACACAACTAATGTCCCGTACACGTCAAAAATGAGAACTCTGTGGTCTGTGAGCATTTTTGGGTGTAGTCTGTCAACACCAACGGCCACTGCGTTTGAAAATAGCCAATGCTTCCAATGGCTCCTGATGGTCAACATAAAACTCGGTGAACGCACAAGAAACAGCCCCGGTGGTACAATTTTCTTCAAAAAGTGATCCACGCGCTTGATGTAGTCGATCGGAGATGAATCCAAGATCTTGGCAGCATTTTGAAGGATAAAGTTGGTATCGATATCGTTGACCTGTACATCTTTTTTGCGCAATCGATTTTTTTTAGCCAAGCAAAACAACCCGCTGAGTAAAAGATAACATACGGCTGTATTTGGAAAGAGCAGCAACTGCTGCTGGATGAGACGAAGCCAGACCAATAGCGCTGATACCCTGGAATAACTTGTGTCCTTTGAGAGTTTGGAGAAGTTGAGTAGCTACGTAGCACCTTCGAACACTGGTACCAACGACGAGTTGGGTCACTCAACCAACGGTACCTTGTTTTATAGGGAATCAGCAATTGTGTGACGGATCGTCATGGAATCAAAATAATAATTACTTACCTCCGTCGTATTCCCAGACGGTAGCAAAAGCATGTGCGACGAGATCAGCATCCTTGAAACAGGTCGCCAAGACAGTGCTCTGAGGAGATGACAAGCATTGCTTTTTGAGTTTGCTGCCATTCATTTTGACGCGTTTCCCTTTACAGTTCAATCAAAAACTAACGTCTTTCAGAAAGGGTTAGATAAATAACCTGATAAAGAAGGTCCCGCCAAATCATTCCAGACGCCATAGTTTGCACTGAAGAGCTTTGCGCAATTATTGAGGAGTTCATCACCGACATCATCGCCACTGAGGACAACAAAAGAGATTGCAGAAGACGAAGGGGGGACTGGAAGAATGAGATGCTTTGAAGTCATTGTTGGTAGCGGTCTTCACCTGTCCACAAAATCCTTCCACTGTACCATTTCATTCAGGCACCGTGAGAACGCCAAATAAAACTACCTTATTTGGGTGTGTTTTGCTAGGCAATTTCGAATTTCTCCGACATTTCGGAACTTTGGGTACTGTGTGTTGCCAAGCTCCAGTGCAACTCTTGGTGAAATTGTACTTAAAGACCCAATACGGATCCAAATTTATGATTAGAAATAAGTAATCAATGGTTCCATTAAGTTTCTCAGGCTCTCTCCCCTCTTTTTCGCTTTTCTTCTTCTTTCTTCTGTAGATAAGTACCCGGTAAAACCATCATCTCATATAATACAGATACTATCCTTTTGCAAAAAGCACGGTGAAAATGCAGAATTAAAAGGGGAGCAACTCCATCAATCCGAGCTCACAAGAGGTTGCAAACGGTAGCGGTGAACCGATTACTAATCTCTCTTCTTTCCATTTAACTTCCTTTCTTTGAATACCTAGTAGTATGGACGGGAAAGTAGCCGCCCCGGTCGGGTAGGGTTACTATAGCAAATGACCACATCCAGGTATAGCGGTTCAGACCATGGTCCCGGTGATAAAACGTTGTCAATGACGTTGTCTCCAACTCAACTCTGCGCTACAGAAAGGCTATGCAGGAAAACGAAAGTTGTCCTTGTCAAATTTAAATCACCGCCTTCAATGTCGAACTCGGATCATCATGTTCACCAAAAACCCACATGCTTTGTTGTACGCGGGCAGGAGCAGAGGTGCCAAGATGACAGCTTAGGCCTCAAATAGGATATCTCTTAACGCGGAGGATTAAAAATGGACCCTATACTTTCCTCTTTCAGAATTGCCCATTGAATTGGGATAAGCGCCGTAGACTCAGTACACATTCAGTCGGAGGTGATATTTTTCTATTGAGATGGTTGTCTGTCGGACCGCTACTGCTTCATCTGGGTATGCTTTCCCCTGCTCTCCCTTGTTTTGGGCCAGAGCTTAAAGGAGCACGAGGTCAGGATGTGATTTTTAGGCAATACATATTTCTAACTCTATGGTTCCTCCCAACCCGGCGCCTTCGCACTTGTACGTAATTTATATCGTATGTTCTAATGGGGAAACCCAATGCTCTTGTGATCTCTTTCCCAAAAAGAATTTTACTCGAAAAGAAAGTTTTTGCCACACACTTTATTTTTGCAGTTGTTTTTAGGCCTCCGGAATATGTTTTCCTTAGTGCCTCATGTTTGAGAAATCATGTTTTTCCGAATTAAGCTGCTGCGGGAGACAATGGTTACCCCAATCGGAACTTTGATCACTACGGTAAAGATATAAAGAAACGCCTTCACGCCACAGAGAGAAACCAAAGTTGAAAGTCGTATCTGAAGAATAACGTATTCGCCATGTTCCTCTCGTTGGACAAAGAGGTTAGCGACCCTTCTTACTCTGCTACTAACACGATCCGTTTTATGTTGACCCCGTTGTCGTTTCAGCCTTCTGAACCAGGTGCAAGCATTCATGCACATGGGGTACCTGTCAATGGCTGCACATTACCGCCCCACCCGCCACTCACCAAAGTCGATTGTCACCAGCCAATCTGCCCAGATTCTTCAGCCTATAGGCCTACTGCTCAGCCGCGCAACTGAGCCTGAAACGTACCATCTTCCTCGTCTACGCAGCAATGGATGCGATCGTTTCCCTTTATTCCCATCCTTACTACGAACTCCCTAACTCTTTTTCTCCACCTCGTATGCATTTAATAGCGCCTTTTTTCTTGCGTTTGTTTTTCTTTCATTTTTGTCGTCTGTATCACGTTGAGTCTGTTGCTTTTAATCGTTCTGAGTCAGTTTCTTTCTATCTACTTTTAGTAACATTGGATATAAACCAAGCTCCGATGTATCTATGTCTTATCCCAGTGTTTTCCCCAAATTGGCTTTGACATTACCAGATTCGGTAGTAAGCGTTTGTCAATCAACGTCAACGACGCGTGTGTAGGTCCGGACAAGTCATGCTGTCAGCTGAAGCATCATCGCCGTGTTTGGATTGGGTGCGGTAGCAACACTCAGTCTTCCACTTGAAAGCGGGGTTGGCTTGGCTCTGCGGGTTAAATCATACAAATGCAGCAACAAATATTATGGAGGGTAGATACATTGAGTCGAAATCTGACCAGAAGAAACCTCTCCATTCTTCAATTGAATTTTCACTTCTTGACGAACCTCCCTCCACTATGCCAAAATAAACTCTCCTCGCTCTCAGTGGCGTTCCCCCAACTTATCCATTCTCTCCACGCACTCTGCTTCGTATCAGCCCCATCACCGCACTCCACCTCCATGTTCTTTAAAACAACATCGGTCGCTCTATCCATTCTACACCCGGCAAAGAAAAGCGCCCACAACGGCGCCCAAAATCGCTGCCACCGCCTCACATCTTCCCTCGGATTCAGCACATGCTCATACATAAAAAACACACCACCAGGCTTCAACACATCTCGAACGAGATTGCGAAGAGCGCGCTGTAAGTCAGGAACCGAACACAGTGTGAGAATAGAGATGATGGTATCGACCGGCTGAGACTGGGTTGAGGAAACGACGCCTGCGGAAGCGAGGCAAGAAAGGATGCAAGCGGTATCTTCCGCCCCGCAAGAAATAATAACGAGAGAGCCGTCCGATTCGGTATAACCTGCCTCGTTACCCACGCCGCGAATGAATGGATGCATAAGCTCGTTCGGTTCAAGTGCGATATAGCACTTCACCCGTGTGCGATCGAGGTACTTCATAGTATGTCCATGACCTGTTGTTTACCCGAAAAAAAAAAACACCAAACCACACACATCCCCGTTCTGGAAGCTCAGCGCTCAATATGCAAAGAAGAAAAGTTTGCTTGGGGACAATGACTTACCGGCACCCAAGTCTAACACCACACCCTCTGGTGCATTCTTCGGGTTGCACAACAACCTCGTTTTCGCTTCCCGTGCCTTTTGGTCAACTCCATTGCCAAATTCCACCCAAAAATTCGACATCAACACCTTTGAGAAAGCAGACCATCTCAGAAGTAAAGTCGGGTCTGACAGAACAGCTGTGATTGTAGGCACGAAAGCTGTCCGTAGGACAAATAAAATGTCGTATAGGGGACTTATAATGTTGGAAACCTTCATTGATGGTGTCAGAACTGTGGCGTCAATTTTATCATGATTTATTATTTATTATTTTTAGAACAGCAAATACTTTCCCACAATGGGTGACTTCCCATACCACTATCTTGAAATAATATCTCTAAATTTCCATTTCGATTTGTCCAGCTAAGGGAATTGATGGTGGCGTTTTAGAAATAGGTATTCAAGATAGCGTTACGGGAAGTCACCCAATATGTTATCCAAAAAAATATGCGAAGACAAGGGTGTCATACAGAGTAAGCAACAGCGATATACATTGCAACAGCAAAAGAATGCCGCTTTCATTTTTTTAAACCAAGATCAGTTGCAGCACATACCTAGGGTGACCAATTACCTTGCCTTCTGAGAGCAAACTGCAAAATGGTATACATACATAAGCACAGAAAAAATTGATAATCACAATAATTAATGTTAGAACAGTTTTATCTCGAATACATACTACAGCTAGTAGTGTATTGATTGCTGAGAAGGAGATGTAAGTAGTGTGAAAGCACGGTGGAATAAGGGCAAACGTCTCCGAGGCTCTCACTTTCTATTTTTATTTGGTAATCCCCTGCCAAAAAACTTGGAGCATAATACCACAGAGGAACGATTTAACGACGTAGAATTCACTAGAGAAATATCTGCGTATACTTTTGAAGTAGATAAAGAATAATAGAAGAAAAAGGAAGGTGTGAGGCCTGAATCTGATTGTGTACCATGAAGGGATAAAAACATTCTCTGACCTTCTTATCCGTTCACCACCCGGGGATACGCTCCACAATTATTTTGTTGCAAGTTTCTATTATAAAAAGGTAGGCATTAGATATGACCGTGTAGCAAATACTGCGCAATCATCAATGTCCTCCGGCTGACTTTTTCCTGCTAACTGAGTTTCTGGAAACCATCAAACAGGTAGAAACTCTCAAATGCAGAAATTCCTGCAGAGACTAGTGGGACTTCAATACACATCCTAACCATCAGTGGACACCACTTCCCTATTATAATTGTAAATTATCTCTACTAGTACAATCAGGAAAGGTGTGGAAATAATGAAACCCATTGAATATCGAGAAAAGCGCGCTGCGGCAGATTCCTCAACTGTAGAAACGGTAAAACTAACAGAGTCAGCCGAGCCACAAAGTAAAAGAAGACCCCAATCATCAAAAAAATCTCGACAAATTCGTCGAAAAGTCTTCGCAAATAACTTGAATTTCGATTATCGTCGTCCACCAAAACAGGAGAAATTACCGTCATCGATAAGGGTAGGGTCAAAATGAGGACAGCGCTGATGCGCCACATCCATTTTTCAAGGTCGGAGGGGAAGGTATTATTCCACGCTATACAATGGATTCCTCCAAAGAGCAGTTCAACGAAGATTGCAACCAAAATGCCCAGGCTTTGACCCAAAGTTCCCGGATCATCTGCCTCATTTTCCCCAAGGGATTTCAGCGCAGGCGAATAGAAAGTAGGAACGCGTCGCTGGTGTTCTGATCGAAGTTCGTCGCGAGATATCATATCGTCAAAAGCCTGGAAAAAGTTGGTGAAGGGAAGACAAAACATGTAGGCGCAACCCCCCAACCACCCACTATCTAGACGTTCGACTCTGAGCGAGTTCGAAACTTGTTCGGAGGGAAGGGAAACAGGCGGGCCCGATGGGATCACCGAAGATGACAATTGTGATGTGATCGAAGCAGAGTCAGCTGCGGGTAAAGAATCTGCTCCAGGGGGATCAGCCACTGGATTGCTTTGCTCTTGTTCACAGTGAGGTGGTTGATCAGTCTTGTATATTGGAAATGGACGCATTACATCCATTGGCTTGTCCCACCAGAACCAATACACGATTCCGGTTAGCACAGCAAATGCCAATGTCATAACCTCCATCTCGGTCAATGGTAGGCCCTTCGCTCCCCGTCCGATGCAACCTGCAATAAACCATGAGGTTTGAAGAAGAACAAATCCCTTCGACAGATAATCGGCCTTGCTTCGGTCAGCAATTTGTTCTTCGGTAATGTATGGCCATGATATCTTTTTTTCTTTACATAAGGATTCCATTGCGGGTATTTCAAGAGTTTTAATGAATTTATGGGTATGGGGATCGTATAGAGCAAATCCACCCATCACGGCGAAAAATCCATGAGTTCTGGTCCATCCATACTCTTGAAAACGGCTGTAACTCAGCACCAGAGACGAAAAATAAAATTAGGAAGTGTGACTACGCACGAGTCTTGAACTTTTTTTCAATAACCTTCGCGGCATAATGCTGCCTTGCAGCCCACCAGATGACGAGTTCCGGTACCAGTACTAAATATGTCATAATGGCAAATCGCCGAATAAGCACGCGCCATTTGCTATCTCTTTCTGCAGGAATATTTGGATGGACCACGATCCATGTGCACAGAAAGAGTGTAGCGAAGCAAGACGTTAAAATGCGGTATTGGGTCCTTGGAACAAATTGAGGAGATTTCGGCTCAGTATATAAAATTGTTGTATCAGATTGAGAGAGTGGCGAAGCATAAACGAATAGCAGAAATTGAGATACAGTGAGGAATTTCGAAAGAGAGGACATTATGAAGTGAGTGCAACCTGGCGGGCCGTCCTGCATTACTCACACAGCACACTTCAACAACACTTTTTGTAGTTCATGAAGGTCGTTCGTGGTACACTATTAATCCACAAATTAAATCCTGTTTATGAAACACCCATTCATGGTCAATAAAGATTCGTTGACCGACTCACAGACAACAGGATCACCAACAAATGAACTTCGGGCTCGTTCAGCTGATCATGAGGTGACCTCAGGGCTGTGCCTAGTACAACCAGACGTTGAGTAGTTGCAGCTTTTAATGCAAGTCATTGCAAATTGCACAATGCAAAAAAGCAATGAAAATGCAGTGCCGTGGCACTCCGAGTTTAGCGCTCTCCCAGTGTCAGCCTTTTCTAAAGCTTCAAGTTGGTCAACCTCGACCAAATATCCACGTTCGAGCGGGATTGCGTTGAATAGAGTTATCCATAAGTGGCATTGATAATCTCCTGCTGCTGGAAGAACATTACTATGCAATTACTATGGCTCTTCCATCAATGATTCTAGGACTATCCGGCATTCGGTCAGGGAATTGGTGCTCTTTATTGACGGAGTCTGTCTTTACGTCTTACATCCAACCAGTAACTTAATTTTAGTCTTATGCTGCCTTCTCTTCTCACAATCTCAGGGTCATTCTGGTCGCCCGCCTTTTTTTGGTTCCACGACTAACGTTAAGGTGCCAATAAACCTTCGGTGTGCACCCCTGGTCCTGGACTACATATACAAGCAATAAACATCAACCCTTTTTTTGCGTTGTGGTGCGGCTTTCTAGAACATCGTCTCGTCGTCTCCCAACTCCACAGCGTGCTTCCCTCTCCTCCTACCCACACCAGTATTTCACTTTCATGAAACACAACACCAATTCCTTCGCTACGAGTCGATTATCTACTACGCTCCTTTTCTTCTTGGGGAATTGATTTCCCTTGATGTTACTTTGGCACTTCCTCTCTGGCTTACCTGGACTCGGAAAACCCCAACGAACATTGATTGCTCTCATTGCAAAATGTGGAGTGAAGAGCAACTCGAGTAATTTCATACTGATGACGAGGACTCATCAGAGATGCCTCCCTGATAATGGTCTAATGCTTTAGATTAATACTCAAGGAGAGGTCGTTGTATTGGAGATGATGGTACGTCAATTTGGAAAGAACGCACGGTCTCCACTTTCGAATTCAAATCTCGAGAAGATGTTTATATTTGAGCAAAGGGGCCATAGTAACCAAGATGAGAGGAGAAACCTCCTTCTCGGAGTTTTCTCAAATGCCTCGGCTCTCCGGGCTCGAATTAATTAACAGTCTGTGATTTTCTACGGTTTGTAGCGCTCATTATGAAACATATCTCTCCCAAGTCCGTTCCATCCTAAGCTTTACTTTCCAGCGCTCTGATTGGTGTCCATGTAGTGTGTAATCATTGAAGACTTTCAAACTTGGGAAATCTTCCGCTCTAGAGCCTTGTTCCATATGGAAAAAGACCATTCTGCCATATGTCTTCTCCTTTGGGCAACAATCATATACTTGGTCCTGAGTCCACAATATCAGCAGCAACGAGAGGAGTGCTGACTTAACCGGGATTAACGGATATTTATTGAAGCCGCTTCGGTCCAGAGTTTGGGCTTCAACCTTCAAGTTGTTTACGGAACAAGGTCCGCTCATAAGCGGGCAATAAGAACCCCGTTGACGAAGGAGCACCGGAGCTATCGTTTTAATTTTATAGAGCTCTCGTGCCAAGTCGAAGGATACAGTAAGTACGAGTCCGATCACTGATCAGTGGTCTGGTTTTTTTAGGCAACTCGCTGATGGTGGAGCTGCACGTTCAACGAATGAGAATCGTCTGAAGAGAGAGCATCTGTCGTCAGGACTATATGCTATAGGAAAACGAGCTTTATTCCCTTTCCTCCAAGAAGGGTTGGAGCATCAAAACATCAACTAGTAGGAGACCGATTGCCCATCGCCTAACTAACATTCATAGTCTTTCTCAGGCTTCCAACTTCAAAAAATTATTCCCCAAAGATTTGAGAACTTCAACATTTCTCAGCCCTCGATAAATGTTTTTCTCATTTTGCATGATGAAGTGTTCCACAGCCTCGAGGAGCGCTTTCAATCGGCACCCCAGATTTACTGATAAAGTTCAAGGCCCCTAGTTGATCGCGGGAAGGCCACGAAGCCGGCTGCCCTCTGCGAAGTTGTCAGCTTGAGTTGGGTCACTTTCGTGGATGTTTAGTTAAGTACTCTCCGGGCCTGACTTCGATGTCGGACGACTGTAATAGTGAAGTAAAGGATTCCTAAGAAATACCTAAATTCTCGGTGGTCGAACAGTTGTTGGGTGGAATACAAGTTGAGACAGGCGCGCCATATATAGCTTCCTAATTGCCGCTAATTGAGCTGATAATCGGCCTAGCTGCGGACGACAGATGGTTTGCATCTGGCGTTTAGCTTTACTCGGTTTCTATTTTCATGGATTACCAAGAAGATTCGTGTGCACTGGCAGTTGACTTGCAGGGTTTTACTTTGATGAATCATGGCGCCGGCCTCGAAAGCGTAGTCCGCGAGCCTTCTTCCGAACTGGGGAACCCTAAAAGTGACCTTATACTTTACATGAAGATTCATTGTTCGGGGAGGTACTTACCTTTTACGGTAATCATGTGCTACATTCAACTCCGCGAAAATGTGTTGGTCACGAAGGAAACTTATTCGACTTTCACCGCAGAATCGCAGATGTTCACAGTCTTACAAGTAAGTGACAGCTCGAATGCGCACACTGGGAGTATGATTTGGCAGTGCTGCAAAGTAATCCAGTCTCACATTGGTCTCACAGCAACTCTATTATCCATTTGATTTTGGTTTTAAGTGGGTTTTTCAGTGCAGTTCCAATATAAATCCTATTGGGTCAGATTGAGATTATATAGCTACCGAGTAGTGGACGGGGTGGTGCAATAACTTTAGCTTACTACAGTCGACAGATCAATCAACCCAATCGGCATGAAGCTCATTTTTTTGAATGGAAACACTCAGTGGCATTGGTCGGAACCAATCTCATGTAATGAAAAAAGATTGACATGTTTGTATCATGAAACAATTAATTGCTGAAAACCTTATCGCTCGCTTCCCTCACAGTACTGCAGCGGATAATGTCGAAGACCGAGCGCAGAAACTACTGCACGTGGGATATGGTAATTTTAGAACTCTACACACGGAGTTGTTCCTCAACAGACTGATTTTGTAATCGATCTCATTGAGTGTTACTTTCAGCGCTGTGTCAGGTCAAACCCCGAATGTTTTGCCTCTAAAGAGATAGAAGCACCCGGTGACTTGTAAGTGCATCCCAATCTTTTTTATTAATATATCTCAGATAACAAAAAAACTGATCGATAATTAAAATTCTGTAAGCCACTATTTGGCATTAAGTCGGGGGAAAGAGTCCAAAATACTCGGTTTCTTGTTTGGCATTCGGGGGCCTGGGAGCTTTCGCGGTAGACTCTCAATTTGCCAAAATTTGATTCCTGGGACACTGACAGCTGATATGAGAGTTTCAATTGAGTCATCCTTGGTAGTCTGATTACTGTAAAGAAACTCGGGATGGCTATCATTACCATGACCCTGCAGCATGCCGGGATTGGGCGAGCAGCGAGCGCAAGCCAAATAGCGAAGTCGGAAGCGGGTTCCTGATATGGTAAGTCGGCAATCAGTGATCTGATCATCAGGGCTGTGAAGCTGGCTGACTGATCACTGTGTTTGTCATGATTGAACTACAGAAAAACGTTTGAGGATCCTTGCTTTTACTGCGGCCGGCTAATAAACGATCTTATAGACATGGTTTCTCCGTTTCGAACAACCCCTGAGTCATCTTCCTTCATAAATTTTAGAACAGACGAATATTTCCATCACATGGAGTTTTTTTTCCTCCTGAAGCCAACCCGAAGCTCGCTTATGTTCTTCGCAACTACAGAGCCCAGAGACATTGGTGTACACGTTGCAAAGCTTAGTGTATTCCTTTGAAAGTCTTCAGGAAAGTTCAAATACGAGATCACTGCACAGGAACTTTATTTTGTGCACTGCCCGTAGTGTCCTTAAACCTTCCTACTGGCTTGCAAAATAAATAACCTCTTATTAATGGACTGCGGTGGCAACTTGAATCCGCTGTTCGCGGGACATTTCAATGTGCAGGCTTATCCAAATGGTTGCCGGTTATCCAGCATCGGGTTTCGACGACAAAAAAAAGTTGCTGGTATCACATTATACCCCTGACATGCTTTTCCAAGGTGGACGCAAATGGCCAAAGACAAAAACTTACCCAATTCAATTTTGGATGGTGAATTTTTAGTTATAAAAAGAACGGTATGAGATTCGACCGCAGTTTTTCTGCTGTTTGTTGGCATCAAGCGTTATTTTGACAGACCTTGGACCCTAATAAGTTATTCAGACTTTATCTCGGCAATACAGAAACAGAATTATATTCTCACAAGTGATAGCAGTGCTATGCACAGCATTTTTCTGTGGCGAGGCAAGTGATCAGCGGATATCTTACCTCCAGGAGTATACTAGGTTCAGTATTTTGAATCATATAATTATCCTTCGTGACAACTCAGCTAGAATTGGTGAGTAGAAGTCGCTGCTAGATGCTTCCGACCAGATTTTATGCAAAATGTGGGCCCAGAATCTGTCGTCGACCAGACAACCGACATATATGAGGCGATCACAAATGTCAACTTCAATGTATTCTAATTCGGAACAAAAACCACTGTTATGTGTTGCCGGTAATTTGCAAATGAGGCATGGTGTATCAACTTGAACCATTGTCAGATCCGGGCAAAAGAAACAATGGCGAGTGTTCATGCTGCAGAATGGACAGTTAATACCTAGACCTCAAACTTCTGGAATTTACGAGCCGAGAAAGGATAACCATGCCTAAGGCGCAGTCAACAGATTACAGCAAGTCCCATTCCCGATTTCCAGAGTTGACTAACACCCGGGGGTCAATAACGTATCTAGATTTATTTGTTGAATCGCTTGGCATCGACATAGGAAACCAGGACAACATTTAGGAGGCGGGAGTTGTGTGATTCAAAGCCCATTGTTCTTGAAATTAAGTAGGTTCGGTAATGCCGCAGGAAATTGTCGGCATCTCGCACCGTTGCTCAAGGATTTACTCGCGTTGTTCTGTTAATTTCCTAGCTGGCATGCGTAAGGGTAATGTTTATGCGTTATTGGCTCACTTATGTGAAATGGAACCAAATACGATATTCATCGGAACCAACTTGCCGTTTCTGTCACAGGAAGGAAGCAAAATTATCTTGCTGGTCTTGAAATGGAAAGACTAGCTATGTGCTAAATTGAATAAACAAACTGCTAAGGCATAACAATGACATTGCTCTTGCCAACAGATCTTACGACATCATAACAAAAAGGGTTTGACTGATGCACTGATTACGGTATGAACCAAATGACAGAAGGGTGTATATCGATACGATGAATGCAGAGATGACGGACGGCCTTCGCTGGAGATGTTATCATCGGTCATCGATACTGACGCATAGTTTGGGCATCGGTAACAATACGGGTGGAGATCCAATAGTAAATCAGTGATGGATGTTTGAATCGATAGTGGAGGGACTCCAAAGGACTCCAAGCCTCGAGGTGAGGGTGCCATCCTGATGTCAGTCGCATCACGAGATCACATCGGGCAGACCGAGCGATGGTTACAGTTGGTTGCTTACGAAAGGATCGGTTGCGGAGATCTCTCAGAGTGGGTTATGTCAGTCAGTTATAAAAGGGCCTACCCTAGGGCTAGCACCCTCTTTCTTCAAGGTGTTTCGCATTTCAAGTCCCTACCCTAGTTACCTAATTACCCATCATTCTCATCATCCATTGACCGCTCATCCATCCCCCAAACGACACACCCCATCCGCTCGCAATGCCAAACGGCACCGTCATCGGACACGCAACGCGAATTTGGGAACTAAACATCTACTGGCCCATGTACAGCCAATGTGGCGTATGGGATGTGAAAGGCCGTGGTGTCGATGTCTGGGAGTGCATTAAAGACCGTGAGTTCATCTCCCCCGCGTTTTGTCACCGAGCAATCCCACTTAGTTTCATTAACTAGATGAATCAACTCCCACTACTCAGCCTCCCAGCAGCACGTACTGGAGATATGTGGCGCGTCGGTGACACTCGTCTGCCTCCTCCGCCCCAAGAATCGACGCAATATATATTAGCCACGCAGAATATTTATGGCACTCGGAGCCTCTTCCACCGTTTCTAATCGCACTTTGGTCCACTGTAGCCGGTGGACTAACAATCGACTGCAACCGTCAACGCGCAGACCTTCGATCGGAAATACCTTATTTTTGACCACAAGATGCAGCTGATCGTCGGGGAGCCTTATACATCATCGATGTGAGCTTGAGTCTCACAATCGGTCGTACAAGTTATGGTACAACGACTATTCGTTGGTAGTTTGATTCCATATCTTTTGGGCATTACATTATCCTTTCAAAAATTCTTGTCGTCTCTATTTCTAGGTCATTCTTGTTGCTTTTCGTTTTCTTATTAGGGTACTTAGATTTCTCTAATTTATCAGCACAATTTTACTTCAACACTAATGTCGGAATAGAGACTTGCCTGGATAATCGATTTTCAGGAAGAACGATGTCATAATGACGATATAATTTTGTGTGAACACTTTGCCGTTATCTATTAACGATCGTGCGCGGATTGAATAATGCTGCATGACCATTATCCAGAAACACAATCCACCGGATGCCGGGATTCAGGAAGCCGTCAATTCTGAAAACCGATTCTGGCCCATACGGGGTTGAAAAGCGTTCAGTGAGGCCTGGAATAAGCCGAGAAACCAAAGTGACACGATGAAAACGTGGTGTTTGAAGGCTTCATCATGGGGGTTTGACCTGCGCTCGTGATCTAGATCCGTTCTCTTCTCCTCGTCGTCAGCGATTCCTTCGTTATATCACGACAGACAATAGTGAGCTCATGTGATGATTCCATTCAGGAAGTATATACTTGCACTGCCCTGTGTCAACATTGTAAAGACATTCTACAGACCATATGACGCCTTCCCTAAATTAAAAGTGCATCGTGAAGATTACAGCGGTTTGCAGAAAGGTTGGCACTCACGCGCGTCAGATAAATAAACACAAAGAAAGCCCTACACTAGGGGTTCGCAAGAGTTTTAGCTGAAATCACCACAAAACACCCTAGAAATTTCTTAGAATACATGCATATTGAGCTGTTAGGCGT
>QDKV01004895.1_pt1 | contig 18112 bp, 17 predicted proteins | sample 1861101 | NCBI WGS metagenome assembly QDKV01 (sample SAMN04275158, study PRJNA302643) | Fungus metagenome, whole genome shotgun sequencing project. | isolation source: fruitbody | host: Mallocybe terrigena | place: Sweden | collected 2013 | reverse complement strand
TCAGCGGTCGACGCGTCTGGGTGTTCAGATACCTTTCCACGCGGTCTTCTTCCTCCTTCAGACGCTCTTCGGCTTTTTTGAGGTAGTCGGAGATGGTGTTGTTGAGGAGGAAGGATTCGGATTCTTGTTTGTAATACTTTTCAGTCGCATCGATGAACGGGATCTCGAAGTGCTCTATGTAGATGTCCAGACAGGCCTTGTTGGTGTCAGTGTCGTCTAAGCCGAGAGACACGAACGAATCGACAACTCGCTTCACGAGACCTTGATCTATTACCTCCCCGTTCCGTTGCTCTTCGATCAGACGAAGCATTGCGCTCGCTAGCTTCGTTTTCTTCTGCTGGGTCGGGATGAAAAGGTTGTTCTTCCATTGAACCAGAGCGAGCTATGATTATTCTTTTGTAAGTGTGTAAAGAAAAAATGGAGATTCAAACGGACGGTATAGACAGGATAAACTGCCTTTCGACCTTCATCTCGTTCTCGCTTTACCCAATGGCGGTTGAGATACGTAAAAAGACGGTTAATGTAGTTGGCGCCAGTCGTGTATCGCAGCCACTCGACAGCGTAATACCTCAGCAACTCCTCATCTTGAAGCGTCTCTGAAGCCTATAAATTTCTAATTAAAAATCACTCAAATAATGACAGGGTAAGAAAGCTGTACTGACGTCTCGTAGTTCTTTCAGGTGCGTGACAAAATATCGGATGAGATTGTTGTACAAATCGGATCCCATCAGATTGGCGCCCGCTTTTTGTCAATTGGAATTAATTAGACATTATCAGGGAAGAAATTGAAAGCTTGAGAGAAAAAATGCTTACATCTCCCGACCATGCCTACCGCTTCGTGAGGTGTGCCGTGCATTTTGGACGATGTGCAATAATTGTACGCCACGGTGTAGAGAGACATGTACTGAACGACAAAATTCGCAATTTAGTACTCTTCATCGTGATAGCAAGGTGATCAGGGATAAAATTGGCGCGTAAAATGATAGACAAGGAGGTGGTAGATTGAGGACGAAATTTTACAAAACTATTCAAAGAGAAAGAGATGAATTCACCTTGGAATATGAAACACCAGTTTGGAGCTTGGTCATGATATGATCCACACCCTCCTCAAGGAACGCCCATGTAGTTATGAGATCTGCAGACGCAGGAGGCATAGAAAACGGATGGCTGGTGTTGGCGGTCATCGTCAGTTTGGGAGTTGGACGTTGAACGGCAGCGGTCAAAGAGCCGTCTTGTTTGGTATGCATCTGTTTCCGCAATCACTTGTTGAAGGTGTGTTTGCGGTGAATGTTTTTATCAGATCGGTCCAATTTCTGGTTATAGTAAATTTGTTGTAATTGAGCAACAGTCAATGTAGTTCTACAGCTTCACGCCGGTGTGTATACAAGCTATCCCACCCCAGAGGTTCGTCCATGCGCCACCATCTACGTGTTTACCCGTCGTAAATCCGGCATCTCGAATCATCTCCGCAAACTCTTCTTGTGGAGGAAACTTGCGGATCGACTCGACGAGGTATTGATATGAATCCCTGTCGCCCGCTAGGATCGTACCGAGGAGAGGGATGACTGTGAATGAGTACTGGTCGTAGGCACTGCAACGGTCACATTAATAACGAAAAAGATGGAAACAAAGACAAGACGCACGCGTTGAACAGTGGGTTGATGACGTTACTAAACTCCAGACATGCGAATGTGCCTCCTGGTCTCAAAACTCGATGGGCCTCCTTTAGAACTGCCGTTATGGACGTACAATTTCTGATACCAAACGCAATTGTGTACAGGTCGTACGTGTCATCCTTGAACTTGTCCGCACCCAGGTCTTGTGCATTCGCCTCATGGAAAGCTATCTGAGGAGCTATATCAAATGTGATTGCCTGTTCGCAAAGTAAAGTCAAAACCCCATACATACTGTTATGATACATCGTCCTCTTAAATCGCCTATACCCCTCCTTCAACATTTGGGCATTAATATCCACTACATCCACCCTCGTCTCTCGATCATAATACCTATCCCTCGCATGGTCCAAAATACGCAGCGCAATATCTCCAGTCCCACCAGCGACGTCGATGCACCTCTTAGGTCCCTTCTTCCCCGGTCGTAGCGAAGACACGAATGTGTCCTTCCACAACCGATGCACGCCCAGTGACGTCGCGTCATTCATCAGGTCATACCGCGACGCTACTGAATCAAAAACGTTTTTGACGAGGGATTCTTTCATGTCTTCCGGGACGGTTTTGAACCCAAACGAGGTTGTCCGCGGTTCTGCACCTCCGGGAGTGGGAGGCGGTGGCGAAGCCGACGTGTGGTTGGCACGAATAGCGCTTGCTCTTGACACGGAATGAAGACGAGCGGCGATCCGTGTACAGCGTTGCATTATTTTCTAGGGATAATATTGTAGTGTTTGGTAGGACTTTGAGCGGAATTTCAAAATTAGAGAACGCATCAACTTTTGAAGTCATGTCCCTCAGTACCAGTAACAAAGGAAAGGAAAGAGCTACAGGTAAGTCTAGATCAATATAGAAAAACATAGAAGAGACCTAAGCTCTTTTTTTTTACAGATATTCCTGAGGAGAACGAGCAATCCGATTCTGAGAGTACTTCCGAAACGTCAGATTCGGACTCATCGTCGGAAAGCGAAAACGAAAACGCTCAAGAATACCTAGATTCGTTATTACAAGAAGCTCTTCAGAAAGCCAAGGCTGCTGAGAAGCGCAGCAACGGCGGAGAGGATCCTGATGAAGAGGATGTGATCGTACTGAAAGAAAAGACACTATGGTACTCATTTTTACAAAAATGTCCAAAGGTCATCGTTTGTGTTGAACATCATCTAGTCCGCTTCCCCCTTTAGATCCAGGAAAACTACAAGCACCATACATCAGACTAGGTGCGACGAGATTTGAAAGCATCTTATCCATACGAGATCCCGAAATCGAACGGACCCAAAATGCAACAGCTTCCATCTCTGCTCCTGCTCCTCCGGTTCCCCCTCCAGAACTAACTAAATCAGGCAAGCCATTGACGAAGAAGGAAATAAAAGAGGTACGCTTTCAAAAAGAGCCCCATCTCGACTTGCAAGTTCTTGAACACATTTGGTTATAGCTGAAGCAGAAAACGGCTGGTCCAAGCTGGTTCGACCTTCCTGCTCCGTCTGAGGCCGACCTCCCTCGTCTTCATCGCGAAGTGGAATCTTTGCGTCTACGCAATCAGTTGGATCCGAAGCGTTTCTACAGAAAGGATGAAGGTGAAGGGAAGGGCATCAAAGGTCTCCCAAAGTACTTTGCCGTGCGTCTCGCTTTGAAAAGAAAAAGACAACTCTCTGATCTTCCGTTTCTTGTAAAAAAATAGATTGGTACGATTTTGCCTACAAGTACACCCTTTGGAACCCCTACGTCGGACAATCTCTCCCGTCCTGAACGGAAAAGAACATTGGTCGACGAACTCGTGGATGATGCAGAGGCAAAACGTTACGCGAAGAAAAAGTTTGGGGAACTACAGGCCGTCCGTGGTGCAAAGGGAAAGAATACTTTGCGAGCGAAACAAGCGCTCAGGAAGCCAAAGTGGTAGTATTCTGCGTGTCCGACCCTTTTCCTTGTTGCTTTTTGTCAGTGCCCTCGATGTACTGTATTCCATATTAGTATCGACTTGGGATTTTCCAAAATTATATACATAGTACATAAATACAAGTAGGAAGCACAAGGCACTTCTAGCTCAAGCTGATACTTTTGACGACCTTAGAAATACCTGTCCTCTCACCGTCGTATCTGCCTTTTGTCTCAGCCAATCCTCCCTTGTACACCGCTTTCTGCGAGGCAACTTTCTTCTTCGCCTTTTCGAACCTCTGTCTTTTCTTGACGCGAGGATTGCGCACAGCTTTTGGTCTCCGGGGAGTGAGACCTTTGTTTTTGAGGATAGCGCGCGTAAGCGAGCGAGGGCCTGAGGATTCTTCCAAAGGCACACTGGGAGAAAAAAAGAGTTGGAAAAGGTGGTCGTAAAGGCTACGAAACACGCATACCGAGAAAGTCCGTGAGCCTCTTCATACTCGACTTTCTTTTTCATTTTCTCCGATTTCGATTGCTTCTGGACGAGCTCGTAGTAATCATCTGGACTTTCCAAACTTTCATCACCTTCGTCGTCCCCTCTGGCTCGTTTCTTGCCAGCCGTAGATTTCACTTCTTCGTCATTTAAGTCGGCACCCCTCTCCTGCTCGGCCCTCTTCACAGCCTCCTTCACTAACTTGGCATCTTTATTTTTCTTTCGCTCGCGGTAAGGAATATCGTCATCACCACCCATCGATTGCATTCGAGCTCCTTTTCGTCGTGAACTTGCACTTTCGATTTTTGCAGTGTGGAAGCGCAAAGACTTCTTCCGTACATTCTTGTCGACAGCATCGAAGGTGGTCAAGGTGGTGGCATCACCATAGACATCTAGAGGGTCTTCAAGGGCATTCAGTCGAGTTGACGACTTCGAAGAGACAAATTCCGGCTCGGTGAGGTCAAATACAGGTGCTTTAAGTTTGCTAGTGGATTTCTTTTTGTTGTCGGCAATGACTTTCCGCTTCTTCTTCGGTCTATGTTCTTCAGACTCCGGTAACTTGACAGGCAGCTCCGCATCGTTCAAGAGATCGTCGAGTTCGTTAGGTTCTAAACCAAGAGCGGCATTGAATTTCCAGAGCTTCTCCCCGTCTGCAAGGATATCATCCAGACTCGTTCCCATGAATTCACCGTCCTCGTCCTCGTCCTCGTCATCATTAGAAAGGGCAAAATCTAAGTCTTCTAATGCCTGTAGCGATTGCTTCAACGTCAAAAGACGTTGCATGATGGGGTGTGTCTGGAGCAGAGCAGGTCGTTGGGCATACTTCGCACTGGCACGTATGTGGAGGTAGAAAGCGAGCACCGTGCTATACGATAGGAGAGCCTCTGTATCACATGAACAAGAGCAACTAATGAAGGATGAATTGATTTCTTACGGTAATGTAAGTGAAACATTCCAGGACCCAGCGAATCCGATTTTTCTGCTTCCAATCTGCCAATATAGTATGAATAAAGTCCACAAGGAAATAATGGATTCCTACTTTTCTATTTTCAGCCGACTCTTTTGTAGCTTGTGAGCTGTGTCGTCCCAATCCCTAGCCAAGGCCAATGACACGGGATTAGTTTTCTCGAAGTGTCGAAGCAATGACTGCTTGTCTGTTGGAAGTGTTGGGAGAACCACAGGCGTAGGATCCAAAATATCGCTATCGTTCAGTCGGTAAATTGCGCGAAACGGCAAGTTGAAAATATTTGACATACTCATCTCCTGGTCTTCCTTCACGTTCTAAGGTATCGTTTAACCCGAAATCTTCATCTTGCAATTCCTGATGGATTTTCCTTTGCAATCGGATGGCTTCCTGTTCTTCAAGTTCATTGGCCTCTTCATCATCCGAATCAAATTGGTCGGCGTTGGAAGCGTAGTACGCAGCTTTCCCTCGTCCCCAAGTTTCTTCCTCCTCCTCGTCTTCGTCTGACGTAGGTTTCTGTTTCTCAGTGGTTTTCTTTGACTTCTTCCTTTTTCTGCTCGTCGGAGGCTGCTCCTGTAGCACCTCTTCGTCAGGCTCCTGCTCTTCTTGGTCATCTTCCTGTTCCGTTTCGAATTCTCTTTCCAATCCCTTCAAAGCAAAAACTTCCTCTTCGTTTTCGCTGTCCCAACCTCCCACATCATCTCCCTCAAGTAAAATCCTATCTTTCGAAGCATGGACTTCTGATATTTAAGCATACTCGCATTCTGCGTTGACTGTTGTAGACTTACATTGATCCTCCTCGTCCATTGGTATATCGTCGATTGTGTTCCATTTTTTGATCGTCCCGTCAGACTTTTTAAACCTTCTCGGCTTAGAGTTCGTGTTGCGTCCTTTCGCTGGCCGTTTAGGCATTTAAAATAAGCAAGAACGTAAAATTCTCAGTTATGTATAATCACGTGATTTTGATAAATATCCAAACTGGTGAGAGAACTTGGAACCTTTCCCAGCACCTTTGCGACGAAGCGATCTGGGGTTCAAACAGTATTCCATATTAACGGCGAGGCCTAAGAATATTTGGCAGTTGACGCTCATGTAAGTCATGTAACCGATAACAGATATAAAATTTGGAATGAAACGGTGTTCTGGGTACCCATCAAATTCGAGTCAGAATATAAAGGCAAAGTCACTAAATTCTTTCCGAAAGGTTCGGATGTCGATTGAACGATCTAACCAAGAGGACTAAAACGTAAGGGTGGTGTATTCGGTTTAGTGGAGACTAGAAATTAAAATCAATGGCCTATGTCCACGTCGAAATGAAAATCTTTGGATAAAGCCACACAGTTGGCGGTCCTGTGTCACAAAAAATTTCCAGGGCATTCAGCCGAAAGCGCCGGTTAAAGTTCTTATCGCCTGTGGGGCAAAGAGATCTGTACACCAGATGATCAGTTTATAGATTGAACCTGGCGACTTTATGGGGTCCTGCACCCAAACTCGAAGAGAGTATTCATAGGAAACGTACCGGCAGTTCATTTACCAGACTTATGTCTTGTTTTTGATGATCCAGAATCTGGTCTGGGCAAGAGTGGACATATAGGTTAGTACCCTTCCCACATCACTGAGGATTAAGAACATACTCTTCAGGCATCATGTTTTTCATTATGGTCAATTTCCCAGACGACGCCGCACAGACCATTTGTTGTTCAATAGACTTGTTTATCTTTGCTGTAAGTTCCTTTTGAAAAAGAATAAGGTTTCATTACTTTTCCAGAGGGAAAAAGACATGATGTCGATGCACTTTTTGCATGGATGCTTGTTTGATCAAGGACTGCTTTTTGGGTGCAATAATTCGCTTTCCCTTTTTCGGATTTGCAGCAGCTTTGCGTGCATGTCTCGCATTAGATGCCTTGCTCTGGAGACCTTTAGTTTTTCCTTGAGTCATCAATAGGGCTGAGATGCAAGGATATTGAAAACCAAAATGCAACTGATTGTGGCGAAATAATGTAATGACTAATAACCACGTGACTTTTGACCGACAAATTCCTTGCACTCAGCAACGTCGTCTCAACATCTAAAATGCTGCGCCTGCAACGCGCTTTCTGTATTGGAAAGGTGTGGCACGCTCTTTTGAAGGAATCGAACCACTTATCGTTTAACGCCGTAATACAGCGAGCATACCATGATCTTGTCACCTTACCGGGTAACAAGCCCATAACGTCCTCTGGACCTCCTGGATATAGTGCTGTATCTGGTCATCGAGTCACTGTATTCGGCGTTACGGGTTTTTTAGGGCGTTATTTTGTTTCGAAGCTAGGTTTGTGCAGTGCACGCGCTCTCCGTACGCTAATATTTCCGTGTTGTAAGGAAAATTGGGTACACAGGTCATTATTCCTTACCGTGATGAAGACGAAGCCCGTATTTTCAAGCCAATGGGAGATCTTGGTCAAATTGTTCGAATGGTTCGTCTGCAGTTGTCTTGGCATTATAAAAACACATTTTTATGCGCAACATTGTAGGAGTGGGATCTCCGTAATGAGGATACCATTGCCGAGTGTCTGCGGCATTCGGATACCGTCTACAATTTCGTCGGAAGGGATTATGAAACCAAGTACGTTCAATTTTTTTTCTGCTCTTGTTTCTGTTAACAAAATACACACAGGAACTTCGATTACCAGTCAGTGCACGTAGCGGGTGCAGAGAGAATTGCTAAGATTGCAGCGGAATGCGGCGTTTCCAACTTTATACATGTTTCCCATCTGAACGCATCGAAGACGTCACCGTCCAAATTCTACCAGACCAAGGCATTGGGCGAGGAAGCTGTCAAAGCAGCCTTCCCTACAGCGACGATCGTGCGGCCGTCTGTTATGTTCGGCTATGAAGATAAACTCTTGACAAACATTGCAGGTAGAGGGATTTTTTTGTCGTACAATTTCCAGGTTCACCTTTTTTCCAGTTTGGCCAATCTGGTGGAAGCTGAATCAGGCGGAGACGAAGCTTCGACCGGTTCATGTGAGTTTTAAAACATTTATACCGACTCTTTGAATATCCTTGAATCATAGGTTTTGGATGTCGCTCAAGCTTTAGCAAACATAATGTCGCGCCCTCAGCTTTCCCAGACGATCAACCTTCCGGGCCCTTCAACGCTGACATACGAGTACTTGCTGGACCTCGTATCCTCGGTGACATTGCAACCTCCATCTCGGGCTCCTGTCGTGCCGAAAGTCATAGCAAAAATGTTAGCTAAACTAGGGAACGGGGTTTGGTGGCCAACCCTTAGCCCCGACGAGGTTATTCGACGGTATATTGATGACTCTGATGTTCCTGGTGACTGGGATGCCGTTGGTATTCAACCAACGGAAATAGAGGATACAGCCATTGCGTATCTTCGCCGGTACCGTTCTGCGTATGTCTCAATTGCCTTCTCTTTTGTTGCAAGCTAATGATAATCAAGTGAGAACCATGCCCGACCGACCGTCTTCCCGCGTCGACCTGTCACCGTGTGTCCTTCATAGATACCTTGTTTTTAATGTTCTTACTCACCTTTTTCAGGAGGAGTACCAGCTCTGAAGGTCGTTCATTAGAATTTGATTAGGAGGTACTCTCTTGACTGGAGAAACAATGCAAGAACCATAAAACTCTACCATTTGTGAACTGCTAAACAGCTGAGAGAGGGTGATTGAATTTGGTAAAGAAAGCATACAAATTGAGGAGCACAATATGACTATAAGTAGAATATAGATATTTTTAACAATCCCATTAAAAGCCTGGAGGGACAATTGCTTTTGGTTGGTTTAAATCATTAGGCTGAGGGTACATTGACGGAGCCAACATCTGAAATGATATAAATTAATAAATATAACAACAAATGAATGTCAGGGACAGACGTTTTGCGCTCCTTGTTGTTGTTCGAACATTTCCTTCTCTTGTTGGGCAATCTTAGCTTCATCCTCAAGAGCGAGGGCGAGTGGCAAACCAACCAGTAGTGCCGAAGTCGTAACGACCCATACAATATTTCCGACTACTTTTGAACTTCGTTTAAGTAAGGAGGCTGTCCTAGTGATACGAGTCGAGATGCTGTGTCGCGTTGTGGGTGGTACGATGTCCTTGAGGGCGGAAATGCGGTCGAAAAACGATTCGTCTGCAGACACATCTGAATCCACTGAAGACAGAGAAACAGAGCTAGACGTTCGCGACGAAGAGGGTGACGAATAAGGCGATGCGGCAACGGTGTCCTTTTCCTCAACAATTTCGACCTTAACCATCTTGTTGGAAAGGATGTGTTACGGTGTTACGTGACCAAAAAAGAAAGATGGAAAACCACGTGTGACACATTGACAACTCGGGACCGACTGTGTTCGGGATACGTGTTTACATAATACTTAATTGAACAGATCCGGCGCCTTGTTGCTTGGTTTTGCTTGGCTCAGCCTCTGCTCACCCCATTATATATATATGCTCAGCGGGTGCACTTATTAAGTTACTATCCGCTCTCACAGTATGCAACACGGTATACGTCACATTCAAAATGTTCACATCCAGCAGCAGCAAGGTTAGCCTACCGATTTAGTATACCACCGGAATCCTTGTCTGACCGATATAGGCTTTACCTTGCCTACGCCTTCCATGCAAAATCAGATACATGAATTGGCAAAATCTCTCCCACCTCCCAGAAAACAAAATACTGCTTGCGATGCCTGCAGGTTATCCTCTTGATTCTATTTCTATGCATCACTTGTTCTGATATTTGGACCGCTCAGGTCACGGAAAGTGAAATGCAACCGCTTACCAGGGCAGGAAAAGGTCCTTTTCTGTCGTATTGAAGGCAAATAGTATACTCACTCTTCTGACAGTGCCAGGTAGTTCTTTTAACACTCAGTCAAAATTTTTCTACTGATCTCCGTTCGTAGCACTGTTTATCAAAAAACTGTTCCTGCACGTGCGTTCGGTATCCGAGTATACTCGGCTGCAAATATCTACTCATTTCGTCTTCAGACATTTCGTGCAGCAGGCGACGAGTGAAAGGAAACGTACTCAAGCCATGAGTAGAAGATCTCGAAATGTGAACTCATCAAATCAAAGGTATGTTGTACACTTCGGAACCGTTTTTGTGGCAGTGAACCATCATTTTTGTTCAATCTTTACTGATTCACGAACTAGCACGCCATCCCCTGCCATTTCTAGAACGTGAGTTGAATCATTTTTGCAATGATTGAAGGGGCTAATTCTTTTTAGCGGCTTACCATTTTCGGAACTGCCGTCGAACCTTCCTCTTATGGTACGTTACGGCCTGGCACCGCCAATAACCACATCTACACCAACTCGAGATGTCTTGGGATTTATCTTTGCACCTCCGGAACACACGTAAGTTTTATGATATTGTGTTGAACATGATTGAAATCATATCTTTAACTCATTACATTAGGGAGGTCTCAGCGTTTCCTCCCAAATCAGTCAAGTCTTTGTACGACCCCTGGGGTGAACTGGCCTCGAAACTAGAAGATGAAAAATTCAGGGCAGAGTACGTTCATTTATTATACTCTTGGATATTATCCCGCATTGGAGACTTCGTCTTATTCTACGTTCCGATATTCGCTCAATTTTCACCCACTCTTCTATTCGGCTGTCTTGACCTTCTGACAAAAATTACACTGTCTCAGGTTTACCCTTGATCTCGTGGAAGTCTTCTTTCAAATAGTTCATACTCGCATTCCCCTTCTGAACCCTGAGCAATTTCGAAGCCGCCTTCAACTGCAACCTTCGGCGTCGCCCACCAATATTCCCCCATTGCATCCTGCCCTTGTGGCCGTAGTTATCGCGTGGGGTACCAAGTTTTCTGAGCACCCTTTGCTCATTGCCGATAGAAAGCGCCCGAATGGACAAAGTTTAATGGCAAAAACTATGATTGATCGTGCACGAGATCTCGCAGAAGCATTGAAAGTTCATCGGCTACCATCGTCTGACCATGTTGTTATTGCTTTGTTAATTGAACCACTGCAGAGCCGTAAGTGAATTTTTTCCTCTTTCATCATCCTGGCTATCGAAGACTTCTAATTGCGTCGCAGAAAATCCTGACGATCCGAGCGGTAAGGATTCAGCTCGATATCAGGTTAAATCGACTAATACTTTCGTAGGACACCACGGATTCTGGCTTCACTCAGCAACGCGGCACTTGCTGGACCTTGGAGTAAGCATTTCCATGTCTTCTGATTTTTTTAAGACTTAAGCTTACTGCAACGACGACATGTAGATTAATCATAAATCAGTGATGGTCAACATTCAGGATCCAGAGAATAGAGGAACCATGATATTTGCGTGGTGGATGACTTGCATATGTGACGCATATGCCTCTGCTTATTATCGGCGGAAGCCGGTATTAGATGACGATGACTACGACATCGACTTCTATACTGCAGAACCTGTAGATTCGTGGGATGGCCAAGGAAACTCCCCATCTCCAAGGGAGCAGTTGGAGGTGAGGAAATTTCGTTACCTTGACAGTGGGCCTAGGACTGACAGATCTTGAAACTACTCGCACACAGTTTTTGGTAAGATTTAGCCTAGGATTACGTGAATACAGGATGTCACTATTGTGATAGGGATATTACCGAGCGTCCCACTCGCTCGCTCGAACAGCACGTAACATGTCACGTCAATTCTGGCGACCCTCTACTGATTCTGATGGCATTCCTTTTGAAACTCTATGCACCTTCGTAAATGCATTTTTGGACTGGAGGGGAAAGTACTTGAGCCTTGTCGGAGTCCCAGGTAATTTTGAAGGAGAATGGGATTTTGTTTCCGTGAGTCTATTTCAAGGTCCTTGCAGGTGTTTGAGAATACTCATAGTCAATCAATAGGCTGTCTCCTCGTGTGCCAGCGACGCCACTTATCATGTTATGTGGATCATTTTGTTCAATGCCGTGGATGACTTTGGGATTAAAGAGTTAAATAACTCTGTTCACTACGCTGTAAACCATGCAGACATTGAAGCGGCTAAGCGGAAGGTTGCGGAAGAGGCTTTGCATGGAGCCCTCCGAATCGCAGGCCTTGCAGGTGTGTTGTCATCGAATGGATACCTGGTAAGCCTCCCTGGCACGCATTCTTGATGTGACTATCTACCTTGCACAGCGACTTGACACTGCCGTGATGCACATTATCTTAATTCTAGCGGGTCATCTCCTCGCCCGACTAGGACGCCCGGAAGTCTCGAATTGCATCGATGGTCTCAACCAATACAGTTATGCTTACGAAGAGTCTGGCGAACAGGCTAACGAGATTAGCCGTGTCTTCAACCGCGCGCGCATGGGGGAACTGGAGCTTAACCATATGGCCTCCACATCTAGGGTCACCGTTGTGCCCTCTCCGCCTCGCGATCCGTCGCATAGTCCCCAAGCATTAATTCTAGACGATCAGCAATCTCACAGGTCGAATGGGTCGTCACATGTTGGTCAACCTTCATTTTAGCATACAACTCCATTCACTTATTCTGTCCGCAGCCTTTTGGAACGACCACGGGTACTCATGTTAGACCAAACATTTACGGACAATGAGGATGTGTTCTCACGGGGATATAAAGTTTTTGCTATTTCTACGCATCATCTGGAGCTGCATGTCATTTACTTTCTTTTTGCCGCCACATGTACTCGTCCCATTCCGCCATCTTTTGGACATCCATTTCCTGTACTTTTTGGCTACTAAATCATTTTCCTCTGAGTAGAAAGTTCTTCGTGCTGTATATTAGTTCCAATTTTCAATTGCTTGGTTGCCGTGTTAAATTGATCTTGATCTGGCATATATATCTTTGTATAACTTACGTTATTGCCTGAGTGTGGTCTGGCTCCGACAGCAACCTTTTTACGTTGGGCAGTCCTCATCAAGATTAGTCAATCACAAGGTTTCTCATTATTTGTGCCGTACGTGTTGCAATATCAATGTGATCGGGTGATTGGGGAGGTAGTGGGAATGGGAAAGAAAAAAGCCGTCCTCCTAAGGTACAAAGAAAGCAGAGTAATACGTGCATGTGTGGGGATTGCGATAACAGACTGTTGAAAATGCGAGTAACACATTGACAAATATAATGAACAGCAAAACGTGGGATGTACGAATGAACGAACTTGAAACTGCAGTTATGAATACAGCGATGGCCAAAGCTTACGGTATGGCCGAAGGAAAACATGGGGGGTCAAATAGTTTTTTTTTTGGAAAGAAACGTGGAGAAGAACGAGTTCGAAAGGCGATAGGCCACAACTAAGACGCATGCCCGAATGTGCGCGTCGGACGGGGCTATTGCTTTCAAGTGGGTCGCTGATAAGGGATGCCGCTTGCATGCTGGAACATCGCGCATTTCAGATTATGCAAGACCTGCCGTTCGTCAGGCTTGCAAACCTCTTGTCCGGCTGTATCGAGATAATGAAGCAGAAGGTCGAGGGCCTGCTCCGCTTGAACGAGCGTAGGCGGCAAGGGTTCTTCGCGGGCTGAGAGAAGCGGCGTGCCGTATCGGACGCCATAAGTGACGGTTGGGGAATGTTGGATGGGAGCCGCGGGTTGGTGTTGCATAATCTGCTGTGAGGAGTCTGCGGACTGTAGCGCCGGGTCGATGACCATGTTCCCGGGTTGAGGAGTGCTGTCAGCCCATGCAGAAGACCTTGTCCTAAATTGTGAATCTTGTGTCGATACATTGGCTGCAGAATGCATGCGTTGTTGGCTATATGGCTCAAGCGGAGATGCGACTGGGAAAGCTGCCGTGGTGGGTGACATCGAAGGCGGCGACGTCGTCTTGGCCTTGAGCCATTCCCCCCGACGAATTTCGTGCCGATGCTTGAAATTCTCTATCCAACCTGAGCTGCCTTTGAATTTCTCCGGTGGCATGCCGAAAGATCGGGCAATTTCAAGGGCGCGTTGGCGTATGAGTTGATCTGTGATGTTTTCGCCGCGATCCGCCCACTCCTGCAGACACTTGACCATCTCGAATTCGACTTCGGGAAACTTAGAAGGCCTTCCACAAAATTAATACATCTGCTGCAAAAAAAAGGCAGTGGATTTTTTTTTACCTGTGTTTCGAAGTCAGCTCATTTGCTTGATCATCATCTGAGATGTTTAACCAGCGGTCCTTATCCTTAAGGATTTTGCTGATGGTACTACGTTCGACACCGAATACTGTGCCAATATCTTCTTGACGAGCATTCGGGTGGTCCTGGTGGTAAATACAGATAGCCTTCCGGTCTTGATCGCTTAACTTATGTTTATGGTGTCTCTCTTTCCTTTTCGATCTCGTAGTGGCGGCATCTCGACTGGATGCAACACGTGTTGTTGAATCGGTAACACGGGGCGATGAATGGGAGGTCTGACCAGAGTCTGTGCTGAGAGCAGGGGAATGCGGTTGGTCAGAGTTACTGGCGGACCGCGTTCTGGAGCGTCGGCCCTTGTCAAAAGGGGAAAATGGAGATTGCATCGAGACCGGCGTGGTAGGCTGATACAACGAGGGAGAGATTGAGGGCAAAGTGGGAGTAGACCTTTCTCCATAGCGACCCAGTGGGGACTCGGCACGAGGGAGGATGCCGTCTGCTATCTGAGAAGTAGAACAATTAAGATACGGTAAGTAAAACGTGTAATTATCCAGAAAACAGACATGAATACCGATGTGTCGTTTTCTCGCAAACCATTCATTGGAAGTGATAAGCGACGGTTATGACTGCTCTGCCGGATGGTAATGTGTCTGCGTGTAGACCTCAGAGGTCCGATGCTCGAGTCGATTTGATTGAATGAAGCCACTGTGAAGTCGTTGGGGGAAGGATACGAATCGACGACCTGATGTGCGCGAGGTCCTGGAGACGGGTCCGAGGGTGCTGGGGAGGGATAGTCATGTTGATCTCTGATATTATAAGTAGACATTGTAGAAGTACCAGATGCAGAATAGCCTGCACTAGTATACCAAGGGTCGTAGTAACGAGAATTACTTGCGGAGAGACATCTGTCGTAGTCCATGGCAGCAGAGTACTATCAGCAAAATTATTCTGGTATCGCAACAGCTCTTTATAACTCACTTGGTGGTGTATTGTACTGATTGGATCCGTCACTGAACCCAAAAAGCTTGGACGGCGGCTCGTTTACCGTTTTCGGTATTCAACTCGATCTGTTCTCTCCCTCACCCATGTATTTTATATTTCGTTGCTCTATGAGCTTGAATACCGCTGTTCTAGTCCTTGTTCAATATTTCTCTTTCAGATGTAGGATATAATACCTTGGTTTCTCTCTCTCTCGTTTTAGACTTTGTTATCGGCCAACCAGTCGTTATTCGCAAGTCAGACCCTCTTTCCGGTTCGCCAGCTAATCTTCGCTTCTCATGTTTTAGCTCAGCGTGGAACCAATATTAACCCCTGCGTCGTGTTCGATCCCCATATACATGCGGCTCTGGTTTGGCATGACTTCTCTGGTTCCTTCCTCCATTGGACGCATTACAAAAATGTCAGGGAAGATCAACTGTCCATGTCATCTTGCCTACTCCACCTCGACTTTTCTCACCAAATGCTCTCATCTGTCATTGTGCCTGATCTCGCTTTGGGTCGAGCTACGATTTCTATCCCCCAGGTTTCGCTTAATGTCTCCTTCCTAAAACATACCACGCACTTTTGCATATCTCCACTTTCACGCTCTCGGAAATGAATATCTCATGTCAGAGACTTGGGGCGACATAACTACCCACCAACAGACAACCTGCTTCTCTGGCCGGACGGCAAGCACGTATCCCCTGCCACACATATTTATCTCCTTTCAAATCCCGCTATCATAACCTTCAATGATATTCCTGCTTCTACATTGTTCCTCTTAGCCAATTCCGACCAGTATCTCTCGAGGACTGTATCGATAATCATATCCGCGGTCTGGCTCTTCCACCTCGAGGTTCAAAATGAACCCCAAATGCCTCCATTCGGTTTTGGAATGGGAGTAGGTCCGATTCCTTCTCTGATAATATTCCACAATGAACCCCAAACCTTTATGATCGTACTGACATACCGTGTCCACTATGTGGAACCTGAAATGCCTTAATTGGATGCAGCTTTTCTGACATTTACCCTATTAGCAATTTTAGCGGCATCTCACAAGTAGGGACCACCTTTAAGACGCTCCATCTAATAAGTTTAAGATGGACACGCGCAGCCGTCTGTGCGGTGGAAAGGACAAGACTATGTGCGTCAGTTGCAAAATATTGTTTATTATTGGTTAAACAGTGGCTTCTTCCCGCCTTGTTTCATTCGGCATTTTGTTTGGCATGATACGTCGATTTAACATCGTGACTAGAGAGTAAAGTCCAGATATACGACATGGACTTTGCATCGCTTCGCATTTTGAATGCACCTCGTGTGGATTCAAGTTCTACTCTCGAACAATTCATCCGAGATGAAGATCACGTTTAAGGATTTCTCCAGGGTTCGCGGACTCGGTATGGATAGAACGCTAACGAGTTTCGATGTCCGACTTCATAGACTTATCGAAGTTTCTATGATACTTTATTTCTGCAATCATGTGGACAGGCCATTTAATAGGTTCTCTTATCCTAATGTCATCTATTGGATAGTTTCAAATTTGGCATAACTTGGCATTGGATATGATTCGTGGTTATCGCCGAAGGATTAAACCATCTGATGCAGATAGGCTCTGCTGGTCCGGTTCCTCCATGGAAGTTGGCAAGCATCTTGAACTATAAAACAACAATTTCTATCCTCGAATTTCCAGACAGCCGCACAATACCTCATTTAACCGCAAAATCACTGGGAGGGGACTGAAGACAGAACTTAAACGCCTCGTTCACTCTAATGCTCAATTAAACCACCCTTTACGGCTGACCACACGTGAGTTCATTTCCACTTGTATGGTTCAGTACATTCAGAGTTTCTGGTCTGTACCTTCCTAATTTGACAGCTGTCGCAGGGCTTTATCGGCGGAATATGATTTCTGGCAGCCAGCTGTTTGTAGTGAATTAAACGACTGTGGTGATGGCAATTCAATATCTAAAAGCACGAAATATTAGACGAAACTGTCGTTCACGGTTATCTAGGTAGTGTTGTCAGTGCCAGTGGAGAACATCAGCTGGCCCTCTTCAGAGGTGTATTACGGTATTCTCGACTTGTAGGGCGGTGGATTGGCCTTGAGTCAACGTGTACATTGAAGATGAGCTAAACTGAAGCCTTGAGACAAACGGCCGAGTCATTGGCAGGATCAACGCTCCCTACGGCTACTCATTGAATATAGTTATGTATTAGCTCGACCAACATACCTTAGTGTTCTCGGACGATCGGAGCCAGCCTTTTCGCGAACATTCGGGACATTTCTTCCTCAATGTTTGTTACCACCCCTGCACCCTTGTCCGTTGCATTCTTCTAGAAGAAAAAAGGGAAGGGAGCCGTGCTAGCAAATTCTCAGAGTAACCAGCTAAGGGATGGGGCCTCACGTAAATAGTGTTTTACGTGGGAAGAATACGGCATCCCCTTCCGTCTGTCAAAGTACATGAGGGAAAGACATAATACCTCCGACGTTATCCTCGATCTATTGCATTATTCTTATCAGTGGCCACATGCGCGCCATAGGATTGAAGAAGATTAACGATTTATAGTTCATCAGCTACCGAAGACAAAACGATCGTTGGCCGACGATTTTTAACCAAAAGAGGCAATGCGGAAACTTCCACTTCAGGAATTTAATCATTACGTAAACATTCCTAATATGGCATTCTCTTTTCGGTTCGGGGATGTCGTGATCACATTCAGGTCAACGTCAACACGTAGTGGTTATTCGCCTGGATTCAATATACCTAGCTCTCTTACCTAGCTCTCTGGAGGTCAAACCGTTGGCGTCCCAATTCAGCATTATGATTCTAACTACCCGTTTATTGATTTGCACTGATGGGTAAAAACAACATACTAGAGTCTAGACTCTTTGGTTCAAAGTCAAAGATTCTCGGGTACAGTGTTTTTATGCAGAGTTGTGTCCCACATAGTGCAATCTTTGAATTTATTTGAGGACTTGGGGAGGCTACTGTAAGGGGACTCCCCTTACCTCTTCCGAAATTTCCGGAAGACCTTTCGACTTCCGCAAATCGTCTTCCGCAGTGCTCTTAACTGAGTA
>QDKV01004896.1_pt1 | contig 18138 bp, 14 predicted proteins | sample 1861101 | NCBI WGS metagenome assembly QDKV01 (sample SAMN04275158, study PRJNA302643) | Fungus metagenome, whole genome shotgun sequencing project. | isolation source: fruitbody | host: Mallocybe terrigena | place: Sweden | collected 2013 | reverse complement strand
ACGTCGATGACAATACCCAACTCCGAATTCCCAACATATTCACCTTTCACTTCTGACCATTCCAAACCACGATAACTGCCTGGAATTTTTCAAACAAAGATTCCCAAGTGAATAACCAAACGAGTTTCATGGGCACTACGCACCTTCTACGACGGTGTCCTTAGGCAGCTCCTCAATAAAACACCGCTTCTGGTCAGCATCCAAATAAATATGGAGGGCATTGATGGGCGTAATGAAAATTAAAAGCAGAAGGGCGAAACACAACATTTTCTCTTCCTAACGAAGAACGCGACAAGTCGTGTGCGAAGAGAAGTTGTTTGGCATTTCCCACTAATAGTAACACAGAGCAGATTGAAAGGTCGATGGGTCGAACATACTTCACATCATAACAGGTCAATATTGATCTTGAAAACTCAAGATGAAGGTTCACTGAATCGCCTAAAAGCCAATGAAGGCGTCGAAAAGTTAAAAGAATAGAAGCCCGTCTTGCTATATTGGTCGCATCAACCTCCCCGCGAGCACCTCCATAATTGTGATGGTCCCGGCTACCGGTGAGTGCGAGCGGATCTCGCAGGCTGAGCTTGCTGATGAGATTCCTGCGCTCGTGTTCTTGTCTGCCAAAATCATCTCTTAACCGTCTCGGCGTTCAAACATGATTCGCTCGGCCTTCATCTCTCTATCGTCTGTTCGTCTGTCACCGACCTGTTATGCTTATTCCAAGAAAACCAAACAAAGCGATATCGTACTGGGGAAAACTCTTCCACTGTTTGTAGGGACGCCAAGTCGATGCACTCACAGCAAGACTATGCCGAAATTCTCAATGGCAGGACGTGGACCAGCTCAGGGCCTCCTTCGACGAATCAACGCCCAAGTATAGCCCCGCTTCGTCTGCAGATCCCGACGACTCAACGCTGAGTGTTGATGATGCTTTTAGCTTCATGAGAGCTTCATGTAGAAACGAGTGGGCGGGCCGACGAAGAGTATAAAATATGGGCTAGAAACCTTGAGCATTTGTTTCTAAATTTTGCAGACACGTTTGAGTATGGTGGACAGCCAAGAATCTTTTCCACTGCATAACATTGGCTCATGGCACAACCATCAATGCATAACGGATATTGGACCACGGTTGAGAACAGTATGGTTGTGGATACGGTGATACCTCACGTTAATAACTTTCTTTCATAGGTAAACCCATCCATCACCCGGTGGTAAATAGTATGATTTTGGCACGATAGAAACTGGTGTTTGAATATCACAAATAATTTTCATACTCGCAACAGAAAAGAATAAAAAAATAAATATAAAATTTGTCCAACATGTCCAGATTAACCAGCTTTCCTGCCTCCAATAAAGAATAGTTGCCACCCGCCGCCAGAGCTCAAATTTGATTCCCTGAAATACGGTTTGGGTGCTCCCACATTGGTTGGGAGCCTTCATGCAGCGTTACGGTTTTCACATGTAACGCGTAACACTTCTTTTCACAAGCTGACCATCATGGCCATCAAGCTCAAGTCATATTCAGCGCCGTCCTCCCCATTTACATTCGATTTACCTTCAGATCCCAGTTCTGAGCCTACATTTCTGCCATCACCACCAACTTCATGGCTTTCTGCACGCGATATGAAGATTTTTGGTGCACGGCCGCTTACTTCGACTTCAGAGATCGGCCTGGTCAGATGTAAAGAATGCGGAAAACCGCTCCTCAAGAGCTTTATTGCTGAACACTCTGGTGATTTTCTGTTTTTTCCTCTTTCCCTCAAGCTTTTTTTCAAGACGAATGTTTTGTATCTGGGTGGGGTTTAGACACATGTGCCGCTGTTCGTGCTGGGGGGAAGAAGCTTCTGAAAGCAAAAATCGATCTCGAAGGTGAGTGCTTTTGCCTATTGTATATTCGTGACTCTAAAGACTTATTAACACATCTAAAATAGACACGAAGAAGGCTGGTAAGAAGCGTAAAGCGTCACCCTCGCCGGAGGAACCCGCAAAGAAGAAAAACAAACCTACACCAAAAGTCACAAAAGGTCGTATGAAAGGCCCAGTGGATCTTGATAAGCAGTGTGGCGTGATTAATGATAAAGGTCTTCCCTGCTCTCGCTCTCTCACCTGTAAATCCCATTCGATGGGCGCTAAGCGCGCCGTACAGGGACGTTCGAAGAAGTACGACGAACTCTTACTTGAATGGCAGCGCGCCAACAATCCAAATTTTGTCGAACCCGTAAAGCGGGAAACGAAAGCCGAAAAAAAGGAGAAAAGAGAAAAGGAAAAATTGGAAAAAAAGAGGTTGGCTGAGGAAGCAGCCGCTGCGCTTGGACTTGATCCTGCTGCTATCAGAAAAGCGGGTGCAGCCGCATCATCATCGAAGAAGTCTAGCAAGAAATCTGCCGCCGCATCAGCCTTGCGCCTTGTAGACGAGTTTAGGGAAGATGGCTCGGACGACTTGGACGAATTGGATTCGGAGGTTGAACTGGAGGAGTTGATCAACAGTGTTAAAGTCGCTAGGGAGCGTGGTACGATCGGCGTACCCTTGGCTGTTCCATGCGATACTAGTAGTTGGTTTGTCCAGCGGCGCGAACGTGCGCGGTGTTGTCGAGATCTCCTTCTCAATGCATTGGGTAGCGGAGGGGGAACGGGGGGCCCTCCTGGCGGCATAAGCTCCATGGCGCTAGCTAGCCGGTCCACCAGTCTTAGCTCAGGAACGACGGTCATGCGACTTTCCTAACTTGATTACTCAGGACCCGAATCAGTACAATACAAAAAAAGAGGTATATGATACATTATGCAATATGATTGCAGTTAGCACAGTTGACTTTTTCAGCCGTTGACCCTTGTCATTTCTCTGAAAGCACCCCACAGTTTTTTCTTAGCGAGCACAGGCGCAGTTGGGCTCAGTCGTACAGAGTCTGGATTCGAAAGCCAGAAGCGTAAGATACTCGAGTTGGGACGGAAATAAGGTATATATCGCCGCATCGCCTGGATGGTCGACAGGATGTTACGTGGGATCGTCATTTTTTCTAGTTCGGTCGGTTCATGCCGCACTCGAGAGAGGTCTTGGGTCGTTTTTGTCTTTTCGTACGGGATTCGCAGTGGTTCTGGTGGTGTGCCAGTGTAAACCTTTTTGGGATATTTTGAGACTCAAAAACGATACACGATTTGGATAAACGAATCTTACCTCAATCATACAGCAACCAAGCGCGAAGATATCACTTTCCATCTTATGCTCTCCCTCATAATTTGTATCTCGGTAATTGTCAATGAGAAGCTTATACAGCTTTTTGATGTCGACTTGCTCTGGAGCAATATAACTTGCATATAATGCGATTGTATTTTCCGATGGAATGTATTCATCAGCGAATTCTCCGAGACATGCAGTGCCGTCCGATTTCACTAAGATATTGCTCTTTAAGCAAGAGTGAGAAAGTTTAGCAAGCCAGAAGGATATCGCCAAACTCACCGCTCGAATAGCACCATGGACGAGGGCATTACAATGTAAATGGTCTAACCCTGTAACAATATCGCGACACTTCACAACGGGGAAAAAAAAAGAAAATTAGACGAACGCAAATTACTGTAAAAAAACATATACCGACTAGTTTTATTCGATCAGCCCATGGTTGGACTTTGAGAAACTCCATAACGGTATAAGACACGGATTCGGAGATGAGCCTTAAATGATACACCGAGTCTCCCTCTTCAGATGCTGTTATATCAAAGCCTTGGATATTGATTACATTAGGATGAGAACGCATTTTCCGCCAGCGCTTCGCCTGTCGGAATATCATCTGGCCATTCAAAGCTTAACAGGTGGTAACTGAGACAGGGAACAACAACCCACGGAAATGGATGAATGTCTCTCTTCTTCTGAGGATCCTCCAATGCGCATATATCGACAACGCACGATATTATCGTCGAGGCGGGTCTCGATTACATTCTTTTCAAGGGGGAAAAAACGAAAAATGAGATAAAACAAAGTTAGTCCAAACAGACAACGTTGTAAAGAAGACGACTCGCCTCTGAGTCTGAGTTCAGGCATGGGTCGTCCAAGTTGTCTGTGTGTATGTCAAGACGTAATAAATTGGAACTCGTCTTTCTGAGATGTTCCATTTCATCTCGCATTAAGATATAGCTGCAAAGCTTAGATCCAGACATACTAGTCGAAGAGTTATGATTACGATATGGAATGTAGCTAGGTAGTGTTCATATATACGAGTTTATTGAGGTCTAAGCGGCATTGTGGCACAGCCCTCGCCGCCAAGCGACATGCACAGCTTCAAAGTTTAATGGTCGGACCGTCGGTCATGGGAGCGCAACCTTTGCTCATTGCTGCTATGTGTTCCGAGGAACCAGAAACTTGAGGATAGTGGTGAATCTTCAAGATATAAACAGAGAATCGAGGATTCTCTTGTTGCGACCTCAACTAGTCATGAGTCTAATAAACAGAGCAAATACTCGGTGTTCAAATCTTATAAGGAGAAAGCCAAGGGCAGTGGCGATAATAGACTTTTGGACACAAATGACTTTATAATAGCAATGGTACGGAATAATTTTCCGACACAGCCCCGTGCTTATGGTTTTTTGTTTTTGGCAGGCAACGATGCAAGACACTATAAAAAATGGCACTTGGCCCCGGTCCATCAGACTGCGGAATTATCGATGAGCATATTATTTTCCACATCAAGCAGATTTTTATGAGCTGACGTGAAAAATTTTACCAGTCCATAAAGACAGCGTCTCCAGATAAGTATTTTGTCAATGTACCTCCTGATCTGAGGGCAATGTCAATTATTTGACATGGTCCTCGCACATAGCTCTTTTTGGGTATTTGTACCTTCATAGTCATCGTTGCTGGGCATCGAATCGGGCTCCTTCATAGGAGTTACAGAACGGATACTGGTATCCAATCAAGTGGCCCTTGCAAACTGGCCCTTTTGTTCTGAGTCTTAAACAATTTCTTGAGGACATAGTCTGGCAGGTGATGGAATAATGGAGATCGGCTATGAACAAGCAATTCTGCAAATACTTCGGGAACGCCATCTTCAGGTAGATTGTAGGCAACTTTCATAAGTCGTACCATCTCTTGCAAGCGCAGTGTTGATTCATTATGTGGTCGTGGCATCATAGCCAACGATTCAATGTCATCGCGTGGTGAGGGCTACAGCGTGTATATTAGAGAGACCAACGTGAGAATTGAGAGAAGCCCAGTTATGATTGCGGTCCTTGAGCGGATTGTATTTGCTACCTGCGATAGGATGAGTTTGATTCTCACAAGGTCATCATGGCTGCATAGAAGGTTTTCGGATTTGATGGAGCGATGAGTGGATTAATCTCTGCTTTTCAGATTGTACAATATACACGACTTACCGTTTGGTCGACTGTCCGTATGATAGTCTCGAGCTTAATTCTGTTGCGTAACACTGGGTCCCAAATATTCCATAATATACTCAAAGTGCTTCAAATGGCCATATCCATAAATAATACTGCCTACTCGATAGGATAGGCATACCACTAAAAAAAACGAATGGGCAAGGAGTGCACCACTAGATGTAATATTCCGGTTTACGAGAGTTAATGCCATATTCTGACAGAGCAGCACTCAAGTCGTCCATCGTCAGGGTCGTCCTTGTCTTGTCCTTTTTGCAAATTCAGTGGTGACAAAAAAACAAACTGACTCAACCGACCTTCGCAGAGGCAGGCCCACCAAGGGGCTGATTAACGCGAGCACGACCACCTGAAGCATTTGTACGAATGCGAGCGTGTTGGTAGGCATCCGCTGCAATGTCAGATACGAACTTTTGGGCAGCTAGAGATAGAAGACGCTGTCTGTTAAAAAGTCATTGGCCGAAACGCCGAATGAAAGTGTGAAGTCGTACAACCGAACGTCATCGCATTCGAATCCAACGCGTTGAAGGTAATAATCAGTCACTTCGTTCGGTATCTGTCAGCCGAGAAGGCGCATAAACGTTATTCTCCAAGCTATGCCATTGCACACATACCAGTGGTTCATACTCATCCAACATCAACATAAATTCTGCCAGTGTGCGATCCTTCCGAGCCTCTTCCGCTGCCTGACGCGATTGTTGTACGCTGGACGTAGATTGTGTTGTAGAAGAGGAGGCAGCTATAGCCTGAGTACCAGACGCTTCCGCACTAAGTGTAGGGTATGGCGATGATATGGGGTAAGCGAATGAGCCTGGAGTGGGTTGTGAATTCGACATGATGTATTAACTGGCAGTTCTGACGGTCCTGATCAAGTGAATCGGAGTTATCGGAGTTTCAAAATATATCATATAACTGAGCCTTCTTTTTTCAAAAGCTCGTCGCTTCAAGCAATGTGAGTGCTAATTTTTCCTCCCTCTTCTTCGTTCTCTATGATGTTTGAGGCATTTGGCTTTACGCAGGAGCGCCTCCTGCACTGCAGAAAATCAACTCAGCTACCTTCGGAAGTTGATTGCTTTGGTGGTCTTCATCCGCCTGTCTGACCCTCTTTCTTCTTGTCAAAGTCATCACAAGAGACATTAACTGACTATAAATTCCAGGATTTGGACTCAATTCTTTCATCACGTATACAGCGCTATTGTAACAAACCATTGCCTACATCGAACAAGAAACAATGTACACTTCGTATATGAAATAATGTCAATCTAATTTCATGAGATTCTCCACACCTTCGAAAGCACTCTGCGTGAACTCTTCCTTTTCAAGCGCAGATAGTAAAGCATCTACATTTGGAGAAACCACAAACTGCTTATTGACTTCACCAAGGATGACCATTTGTTTTTCCATCTTGTCGAGATAGACTGCCTGTTGCAGAAAGGAGGGTTGCATACCACCACTCACCTGAAAAGGGGTCAGATATTCAGAATGTAGATAGAAGGGTCGATGTTGTACGTCAAGGAGGATGTTATTCGCTAACCGCATCTTGACTGCACCACTCCGATAGACCTCTAGTTGACCTATCAGCCCGTCAACAGGTTCAGTTGGCTTCGGCTTAGGTTCAGCAATTACGGACGACGACTTTAACGCGGTTGGTGCTTCCGATTTGACGTCGGGAGCAAAAGTGACCTTTTTCTCCACAGTATTCGGCCGTTGGTCAACGTTGATCTTTTTCGATGATGAAAAGGCAGGAAAGGGAGAAGGAAACTGGAAAAAGTAAAGCCTTTCTTGAAGAGACTGTCCCAATGCATATGTTAATCATAACATGTCTCGAAAAAAAAAGTAGACACACTGGATCATCTGTTTTAGCTTGAGCAGCAAAGTTCTCAATGATATCCTCCAATTCATCCTCTTCCTCGCTGTCTTGGAGGGCCGAAGCATGGCTTGCATTCGTGTCTAATGCCCCTCCTGTTATGATAGTTCAGATATGGTCCACTTTTCTACAACCTGAAAATAAACCAAATTTTTACCTGAGTCGTTCGCATTTTCTTGCTTTTTGAACTTTTTTTGAATGTTTTGACGTTCCTTCTGCAGAACCTCCGGTGCCATCCAATCCATCTGACGCACTAAGTCCATGTCGACAATTTCAACGCCTTCGTCGGGATCGGAATATACTTCTTCGTCTTCAATCTTGATTTTACCGGCTTTACCACTGGCTTCTTTTCGCAATGGTGGAGGTACAATCTGTGAAAGATTGGAGCCGACACTTGAGGTAGCTCCAGCAACGTCGATAGTTGTCGACTGAGAAACACTTCGTCGACCACTACTTCCTGGCTGACTGGGACCCATGGCGAATGGCCCACTTGCCGTCAATTCCACAACAGGAGGGGCACCTCGGCCCCGACCACGACCCCGGGCATCTCCACGACCTCTCCCTCGAGAAGTACTAGTACGTTGTTCAGTTTGGGAGGGTGGAGGAGCTGGATTGGCGGCAAGTTCCTGTACATAAAAACGTGATGCATGAATAGAAACGCACAAAAGTGGGCAATGGCGACATACTTGCTTCACATCCCTGTCATTGACAGATAAATAAACCGCGATGGGGCAAAAAAATTGACGTTACTCACTCTTTCTTCCGCCTTTGAGGGAGCGTCGGCACAAATTTAAGCTTTTGTGTCCCTTGTCGGGTCACATCACTCTGCTTTTTTGCAAGACTGCCTATTGCTTTCGGAATGGATGGACCTGAAGGATCTGAAAAACTGGTAATAGTGAACTAGGTAGACATATGGTCTGAAGTGCTAGACTGACCGGACATGGTTCGAGGACTTGACTGGAATGAGGTAAGAGACAAGACTTTCACGTGCACCTACAACTCAATCACGTCGCTACACAACTTCTTATCTTTGACTATCACCATGTCCGACCAAGTCAAACACTTTCATGTTACCTACAACGACATTCACAATCTTATTAGAAAGAGTACCCCGAATATCGTTCTACAGTTTAACCCTGATTTGTTGATCGCAATTGGTGGAGGGTCAGTAGCACCCACCTTTTCAACATATTTCATGACTGAACGTAACTTAGAGGCTTTTTCCCTGCACGAGTCATGGTGAACTGCTTACTGGTTTAGTAACCTTTTCCCAACTGATAGCATTAAAGCGTACGTTTCTCCGGGACGAAACAGGCAAAAAGACCATTCAAATCCAAGCCATCGGTCTCTCCCTCTATGAGCCGATTGACGGGACAACTGTCGAACAAATTGGCAGTGAAGTCATTAGAACACAATGGCTGTAAGAACAATACGACGCGACCATTTCAGGTTTTCATTGTCATCTTTGTTTAGCGGTCCAGATTCCGGAAAGTTGTTGCTTGGCAAACGAATCCTTATTGTCGTAAGTCAACCTCGGTCGATGTCTTGAAACCAATGTGCAGGTTGAATTCTGCAGGACGAAGTCGATGATACGCGAAAAACATTACAGTAAGTCCGCCTCTTTTCAACGGTCAATCTCTGTCGATTCACACGTCAGAATAGCTATGCTCTTTCCGAATTGAAGAAAGATATTGAGGCTGGACTCCTCATTTACCCAGAATCGGAAAGGGACGCTTTACGTGCCACAACTCAATTTGCGGTCTTCGTCGTCCACAATAAATCGAAACCGAAATTGGCTGAGCTCTCTCAAGACGTTCTGTAGGGCTTACTTTCCTACTACTGTGTATCTACGCGTGACCATCTTTATTTCTAGTTATTTCGCTGGTGAAGAGGTCGGTGACGTTTGGTAGGTGACCGAAAAATCCCGTAATGTCTTTGCATTCCTGACACATGTTAGGCTGGAATATCCATGGGAGGCCACGTATGTCGGATTATTTATTCATATTAGTTTCTTGTACTCATTTTCGTACAGGGATATTGAGGAGCATGACTCTAAAGCTTCAATTGACAAGAAAACGTTGTAAAGTGGTGCCGTAATCGCCTTTCCCTTAAACTTGCCAAAGGTGGGCTTTCGTGCGCTCTTACATATACCCATTGACGCTTTGCATAAGGTCTCTTGTACAAGTGTAGAATGGTTCCTGATTGGTTTACTTATCACTAAATAACATCGATTTCGTGTGATCAGGTGGACAAGATACATGCCGAACCAACTAATATTTGATTGCCCGTTAGGCTTCTGTCACCTCCCTATGACCATGATACCTGGTGAATCCTTCATCCCGTATACAAGCTTGGATAAAATAGGTAATACCATCGCTTGACTCCACTGTGCTGACCCCTCGTAATCAGCCTCGTGCTTTGGGCGCTTATTTTTTGCACGTGTACTGAAGGGGAGGATCGGATAAATTCATGGATCCACTTTCCCACCCTTCGTGAAGTCTGAATCACCATGGACTCCTCCAGTAATCGTGCTCGAGGACTCGAACGAATTTTCCACGATATCTTGTCCGGGAAGCGACCTATCTCAAACTACAACGCAACCCAATTCTTGGAATCTGTTTATTCTCGATCAGACCCTGCGGCATGCGTCGACAGGATCACCGCAAGTCTAAACGGCCTTGCCGCTCTTCAGCAGGCGATGCGGTCTAAACTGGATTCCCAGTTCTTCAATGAGCATGCTGAACCTCTTTTAACATATTTCCAGGCGCCAGACCTGAAAATCATAGGTGGTGGGCAATATCTGAACAACATCGTTATCAAGATAGTCGATCCTCCCATCTTTTGGGATGCTTTTCGGAAAGCATTTCTGAATGGAGAGCTGAATGAACGAGCCCAATTGTGCGTTGGCTCGCTCCTGCTGCAACTATGCGGCCTTTCTATGGATTTGGCAGCTCCTTATCGCCAGCACAAGGACACGCAGACAATTGTCGATACCCTTACTTCCCTTTCTTCGTCCCTTCCTTTACGTTCGATCGGCCAAAAGCTCAAGAACGTTTTAGATACAAGCGTGTCGTTGAACTCTGTCGACGTTGTCTTCGGTCAAGGACCTGGTGGACGTCACGACAACGACTTCGAAGATTTTCGCAAGATATCCATCCTACCAACTGCCGATGAGATCTCTTCAACCGAGACTTCTTTTTTGCGACCTGCAGACGTACTTGAAGACCCAGAAACGGAATCAAGTCGTGTTTCTATTCACCTTGATAATCAATTTCGCCTGTTAAGAGAGGATATGCTTTACGAGATGCGGGAAGAGTTACAGATCGTTTTTGGCGCGAAAAAAGGCTTCCATCGCGGAATTAAAATTGTCGATTTATTCGTTGAAGCGGTTGATTGTGGTGCTGAAGGAAAACGCACCAAGTGCACACTAATCCTTAGTTGTGAGAGTGATATTCCTGCTCTGAAGAAGGAATCGACGAAGAAGGGCAGACGGGATTTCCTCGACGATCATCCAAGGTTTTTGAAACACCAATCCTTGGCCTGCTTAGTGTCGGGAAAGGAAATCCTTGCCTTTCCAACGATCCACCGCGACGAAGATCGACTGGCGAAGGTACCTCCAGAAATTGTTTTGCAATTCGATGGGGAGCAGAGTACTCAGAATGCTCTTCATAAGTTGAAGATGAAGAATGATGTCACTCTCATCCAAATCGACACGGCCATCTTCGCGTACGATCCAATTCTTAGAAGACTTAAGGAGACAAACTCTTTGCCGTTAGCCTCGGAGCTGCTTCTTTGGAAGAAGGGTACCGCAGTCGGTCATGTCCCGCCACAAGCTGAACGTTTGGTAGAACACTTGCGGGCTAATCATCAAAAAGATCTCCAGACTCTCCTCTTGGCATCCAAGACGATCAAACTCGACGAATCTCAGACTGCGTCTTTCATATGTGGACTTACTCAACAAATTTCTCTGATCCAAGGCCCTCCAGGTTTGGTGTTAAGATAACCACTTGTCAGAATTCTGATGAAGCGATTTTAGGCACTGGTAAATCCTTTATCGGCGAGCTCATTGCCAAAGCTTTATTCGATCATACAAAGAAGAAGATTCTTGTGGTATGCTTTACTAATCATGCTCTTGATGATATTCTCGAGGGCCTCCTCAATATCGGAATTCCAGAGTCGGTTATGTTGCGCCTTGGTGGAAAAACAACATCTGCGACGGAGCGACTCACCTTGCAAAATCAACCTCGCATAGCAAACAGAAGTCAGGATCAGTGGACCATAATAAACAATCTAAAGGAAAGATCTGAAAAGCTACATCAACTTTTGCAAGATGCCTTCAGGAGATACAATTCGCCACGAATTAGTTACAAAGACATGGCAGAATATCTCGAGTTCGACGATCCTGAGGCATTCGAAGCGCTTCGTGTACCTTACGTCAAAGATTCGGATGGCATGACTCTGGTAGACAAAGGAGGACGCGAAATCAATCCGTCTTATCTCATGGACCGTTGGAAACGAGGTTTTGATGCTGGGATCTTTAAAGGAAAATTTCTTGATCCTGATCTTCAGAAGAAGTGGGAAATACCGAAAAAAACACGGGAGACTTTGTGGAGGACTTGGGAGGAAGGCATTCTTCAAGAAGATGTGAAGCGGTTTTGTGAGCTTGCCCAAACGTATAATAAAGTCCAGGACGAGTTAAACACTGCACAAAACACAAACATGATCCCGCTCCTCCAAACCAAACGCGTACTTGGATGTACAACAACGGCAGCTGCCAAATTTTGTGGAGTTATCCAAGCTTTCAATCCCAACGTTTTACTTGTTGAAGAAGCAGGCGAAATTTTGGAATCACATATACTTACTGCCATGGGTCCCGAGACATCGCAAATTATTCTGATTGGCGACCATAAGTATGTATATCGAACTTGTGATACTAGTAACCATGGCTCATTATCCACAGGCAACTGCGTCCAAAGGTCAATAACTATCTCTTAACCGTCGAACGAGGTGAAGGTTATGACCTCAATCGTTCTTTGTTTGAACGGCTCATCCGGAAAGAATACCCTCATGAAACTTTGACGCAGCAACACAGAATGCGTCCAGAAATTTCTGCCCTCGTCAAAGAGTTGACGTATCCAGAACTCACCGATGCGGAAAGTACGCAAAATCGTCCCGACATCATCGGCCTTCAAGATAACATCATATTCATTCATCATGAAAACCTCGAAGGGGACGACGCTAGTGTTGCAGATCGACGTGATATGGCCGCAACGTCTTCAAAATTCAATACTTTCGAAGTCGAGATGATTTTAAAAATCACCAAATATCTTGGGCAGCAGGGCTACGGAACCGATGACTTGGTCATTCTTACTCCTTATCTTGGACAACTCCAGAAACTACGACAGGCTCTTAAGAAAGATAACGACCCTATCCTCAACGATCTCGATTCTTTTGACCTCATTCGGGCGGGCCTGGTTAACAAAGCGGAGGCAAATCTGGCGAAAAAACCAATCAGACTTGCAACCATTGGTAAACGAAGTTTATTGGAGTTTCAGAATTGCTGGGAACTGACTCACCTATAGACAATTATCAGGGAGAAGAGTGCGATATTGTCATCGTCTCCCTGACCAGGAGTAATCTCAAATCTGAGATTGGTTTTATGTCTTCTCCAGAACGACTGAATGTCATGTTATCGCGGAGTCGCAACGGGTTGATTATGATTGGGAACATGAACACATTTAAGGGCTCCCGGAAGGGGAAAGAGCTCTGGACACGCCTCTTCAATATGATCAACCAAGGAAAACACATTTACGAAGGCCTTCCTACCAGGTGCGAACGCCATCCCAACAAAGTCGCAAGTATTAAACTACCAGAAAATTTTGAGACCGTTTGTCCTGACGGCGGATGCGACGCACCTTGGTATTTCCCGTGATTTCTTTGTCTTTTTCCCCATATTTATTTATTTATTTTAAGCGGTGTTATGCTTTCCTGTGGCGTTCATCCTTGTCCTTCGAAGTGTCATCAACTGTCTGACCATTCAAAGATGAAGTGCGAAGCGGTTATGCGGTCAAGGTGTCCAAACTCACACTCCCAAGAATTTGTCTGTGGAGACGGGCTTCCTACATCTTGCACAAAATGTGAGCGAGAACGAAAGCTTGCGGAGAAGAAGCAAAAAGAAGAGCTGGCAGAGACCCAGCGACGTGAGGCAGAGCAACGGGCGCACTTGAAACGAATGGATGAGCTAGATGCAGAGATTGCTGCTACGTTGCGAAAGAAGGAAGAAGCGCGCTTAGCCAGAGAAAGGGAGCTTGCCTTCCAGCAGAAGAAGAACGATTTGGCGTCTATTCTGGCTTTCAGTTCTCCTAGTACAGGAGCTGCTGGCAACTCGGGTACAACAAATAACCTGGGTTCTGCTTCTTATCAGACCCCACTGAATACGCAACTACCGCATCCATCGCAACCCTGGAGCCCAGCATCAACTCTGGATGGCCGGGATCCTAGTCATGCAAACAGTCAGAACGGTCTAAACACGCCTCAGTCCGATCCCAACTCGAACGATACCAACACTCCGTCGGCGCCTTCCATCCCAAAACTTTCTTTCAAACCTTTTCCAGTACTCCCTGTTTCTTCATCGAAGTTAGATTGGGAACGGAAGAAATTCCTTCACGGTGTCACGAATCAAGCTGTCGATGCCGTCATGAACTTGACAGGTCTTGAGAGTGTAAAAGCACAGATTCTCGGGATAATGGCAAAGATCGACACGACGACGAGGCAGAACGCTTCCTTAAAGCAGGAACGCTTCAATGCTGTACTTCTTGGAAACCCTGGAACTGGTCAGCATTGTTTTCTGTCAATCACGATATTTCCTAACACCTCTGCCATAGGTAAAACTACAGTCGCAAGACATTATGCCGAGTTTCTTGCTTCCGTAAAAGTAACACCTGGGAGCACATTCTCTGAAACCACAGGCGCCTGCTTGGCTCACGAAGGGGTTGACGGAGCAAAGATACTTTTAGATGGCGTCATCAAATCGGGCGGAGGGACCATCTTCATCGACGAAGCGTATCAACTAACGAGTAGTCACAACTCTCAAGGACCCGCCGTTCTTGATTTTCTGCTCGCGGAAATGGAAAATAATGTTGGGACATTGGTCTTTTTACTCGCTGGTTATAACAAGGAAATGGAGAAATTTTTCGAGCATAACCCGGGACTTAAAAGTCGAGTTCCATTGACGTTGCAGTTTGCTGACTACAAGGATGAGGAACTGATGAACATATTCGAGGGACTTTTATCAAAGACCTTCGGAAATCACATGAGAGTTGAGGACGGAACGCAAGGTCGGTTCAGCCGAGTCATGATCCGTCGACTTGGGCGCCGTCGTGGCCAATCCGGTTTCGGTAACGCCCGCGATCTGCAGGGTGTTTTTGCCCGTATAAGAGAAAGGCAAGCAAAGCGTCTGGCGGCGGCGCGGCAAAAGGGAGAGCTTGAGGATGACTTTTATTTGACGGGGGAGGATATTATCGGCCCCGATCCGTCGAAGGTAATCTTGGAGAGCAAAGCCTGGAAAGACCTTCAGCAACTCATCGGACTGGAATCAGTCAAAGAATCAGTCAAAGCTCTCATTAACCTTATTGACGAAAACTACAATCGAGAACTGATGGAGAAGGAACCAATGGCAGTTTCCCTCAATCGCGTCTTCCTCGGATCGCCTGGGACGGGAAAAACAACTGTTGCCAAGTTGTACGGCCAAGTATTGGCCGACTTGAGTCTGCTAAGCAACGGAGAAGGTCAGATTGGCCCTCTCAATTTAATTTGCTATGATCTGAACCTCTGCTGCAGTGGTCGTTAAGAACCCATCTGACTTTGTTGGAGCTCATCTTGGACAATCAGAATCACAGACAAAAGCAATTTTGGCCAATTCTGTTGGTAAAATTCTTATAATTGATGAGGTGAGTGGTGATGCTCAGAATTTAGAAGATGGATCATCCAATTCCGAGTAATTGTAGGCCTATATGTTATATGGAGGCGGTGGCGAAGGATCAGGAGGCAACAATAACCAGTTCAAAACGTCAGTCATCGACACGATCGTAGCAGAAGTCCAGAACGTACCAGGTGATGATAGATGTGTACTCTTGCTGGGATACAAAGAACAGATGCTTGAGATGTTCCAGGTACTATCAAACTCACGTACATAAAAGACTAAACATTGCTTACCATATCCCAGAATGTTAATCTAGGCTTGGCAAGGCGCTTCAAAATCGAGGATGCTTTCAATTTCGAGGACTTTGACGATGCCCAGCTCCTTGCAATTCTTGAAAAGAAATTGCTTGAACAAGACCTCGACGCTACGAAGTCGGCGAAACGTGTTGTCATCGATAACTTGAGTCGCAAGAGGCATCGACCCAACTTCGGCAACGCAGGCGAGGTAGAGAACATCATAACAGAGGCAAAGACGCGTTGTATCGCACGCCGGGCACTGCTTTCACGCTCTGAGAAGCCCGTTGATATCGTTTTCGAACCAGAAGACATTGACCCAGAATACAATAGAAGTGCAACAGCAACAATCAATGTCGCAAAACTTTTCGAGGACGTCGTCGGCTCTAATGGTATTGTAGAACGGCTCATGAATTATTTGGAGATTGTACGTTCTTGTCGAGATAGAAATCTGGACTTTCGTGAACACATCCCGACCAATTTCGTGTTTACGGGACCACCAGGTGAGGTCCGTATTTCTTTCCAAAATTCTGCTTCTAAATATACCGCTGTTCAGGAACTGGAAAGACCACGGTTGCCCGTAAGATGGGTCAAGTGTTTTACGATATAGGGGTGTTGTCCTCGGCCGAAGTCGTCGAATGCTCAGCGTCTGATCTCGTTGGACAATACGTCGGCCAAACCGGACCAAAGACGAAAAAGTTATTCGAGAAAGCTTTGGGTAAAGTTTTGTTCATTGACGAGGCATACCGATTGAGCCAGGGCCACTTCGCACAAGAAGCCGTTGACGAGTTGGTCGGATTACTCACCCATCCGACTTTTAAATCGAAGTTCATTGTCATCCTCGCGGGTTACGAGCAGGATATGAATCGTCTGATGTCGGTTAATACTGGGCTGTCGAGCAGATTTCCAGATCAAATCTTCTTCCAAGACATGGATGCAGAAGATTGTCTCGTTGTAGTACAGAAGGAACTTCAGAAGAAGAACGTTCAGTTACCAGATTTATCTGACAACGCTTCCACGCTTTATCTCGAGATGAAGGAGATGATCCGCGACCTATCGGAGCAGAAGGATTGGGGAAATGCGAGGGATATGATAACACTATCAAAGGAATTGATTGGTCAAGCTCTCTTGAAGAGTACCGGTTCAAATACTGCACTCGAGTTGGACAACGACGACGCCTTGAACATTTTGAAGAAAATGCTGGCTGAGAGACAGAGAAGATCCAAGGCCTCCGTCAAGCCGAAACGCCATGTACCCAATCTTCCAACTCAAAGCTCTGCGCCAGACCCTCCAACGCCACCTGCAATAAACATTTCAACTCAAGAAGCGCGAAAGTCACCTCCTTCCTCGCCGCCGGAAACATCTCGTCCGTCAACACCAAGCTCGGCATCCTCTGTTCAGAGCCAGGGCAGAGGGGGTTCTCGAGGCCGCGGTCGTGGACGCGTTCAAGAAGTTAAGAATAGAGCACCTCCCCAAAGTCACTCGGGCAATATACGGCAGAACACAACAAACTCATCAGTGCAGGACCCAACTCAACCAGATCCAGGTGTCTCTGCCAAAGATTGGCAAGACCTGCTAGCTGCAAAACGTGCTGAGAAAGAAAAGGAAATAAAGGCGACTAATTCGATCCGGCTCTGGGAGCAGCAGGAAAAAAATGACCGAAAGGAAGAGGAGCAACACAAGAAGGTCATGGAGGATCTGACGAAGGTCGAAGCCAGTGAGCCTGACGCGTCGAAGAGGTCTGAACTACAAAAACAAAGGGAGGAGGCACGGCTTAGGGCACATGCAGCTCGTGTGCAGAGAGAAAAGGCGGCTAGAGAACTTGAGGCAAAACGAGAGGCGGAAAGAAAGAGGAAAGAGCAGGACGCTCAGGCACAACGTAAGTTACGAGAAATGGGAGTTTGTCCCGTTGGATTTCGTTGGATTAACATGGGGACTCACTATCGGTGTGCTGGTGGAAGTCATATTGTGTCGATGAGCCAGCTTGGCTTGTGAATTTGTTTTAAGCTTTAGGTTAGATACTGATGATACAGCGATTTCCCCGTACATAGCTGGTAACCCTCATTCTTGTCATAAGACATCTACATACTTTTGACCATTATTTCGTGGTCGATCTACATGCTGATAAACCCTAATTTCTGTTGTTTACTCTAAAAATGGCCCATCTGATGAGCCGTAAATCACCGATTGCTGTTGATATATCGTGTTCGCATTGATAAATCTGTTTCTTTCCTCCACTCAGAAATTACAAAAATTGCGGATGGTGGAGAGTCGTGAATTCTCGCTGTTTGCGGAAAACGTCACGCAGCATTCAGAGTACCAATCGTTAACCTCTGGATTTTTGTATAGTGGGTCTATGAATAGTATTTTGTGGACAACCTGCTGAGATTTGCATACATCTTAAAATTCACAGCGATATAAGAAGCGTCCACAAGCGATTCAAATTTATTGACCAAATTTGAGGATGCTCCGATGAGACCAAGGTCTAGCACGGGTACAGGCTGCCCGGGTTATCCGCAGGTCACACCCGCAGGTCAAAGCCACGGGTCGGGTGCACGGGTGGCAGGTCACCCATCACACCAGACCCGGGCGGGTACGGTCAGGATCTTAGAATTTTGCAGTTACCCGCAGGTACCCGTGGGTCAGGTTTAATTAGTACCCATTGAAGTATGCGAAAAAAA